>ULXW01006909.1_pt1 | contig 11759 bp, 9 predicted proteins | sample 1961661 | NCBI WGS metagenome assembly ULXW01 (sample SAMEA4835849, study PRJEB28245) | human gut metagenome | biome: gut microbiome; material: fecal sample | place: Denmark | collected 2008 | reverse complement strand
GTGTACAAGCTTGTCGGTTTGCCTTTTACATCAGCTACGAAGTTCTGCGGATCAAGTCCTGAAACGGTTAAATTACTTTGAGGTTGTTGGCTACATGAAGCCAAAAGAACTGTGATAAGTCCTACACCTAAGATTGCATTTCTTTCTTTTTTCATGGTGAATGAATTAAAAGATTTAAATTGAATGTAAAGTTACGACTTTATCTCGTATTTCTATTGCAAATATATATGTTTTTAGGCATAAGGTGTATGCCTTACACTTCTTTTTATTCTTTTTCTATGTTATAGTTTATTAAAAAACGTACAGTCATAGAAAACTATGCTGGATAGGACATCGTTTTATTCAGTTGTGGGTTACGTTAATAAAAAGGGAATCACTACATTGTAATGATTCCCTTTTTCTACATAAATAAGATGCTAAGATTTTGTTTTTAGCAGAGTTTTCTGGAACCGTCTCCTATGACTACATCAATAATGACCGGTTCTTTACCGAATTTTTCTTTGAACTTCGATTTGACTACTTTTACGAAGTTGTCATAAAGTTCATCACTTACAAGATTGATGGTGCAACCTCCGAAACCTCCTCCCATAATACGAGAACCGGTTACGCCTTCTTCTTTTGCTATATCATTCAGGAAGTCCAATTCAGGGCAAGAAACTTCGTATTCTTTGCTCAGACCGTAATGGGTTTCGTACATTTTCTGTCCTACGGTTTCATAGTCGCCTTTCTCTAAGGCATCACAGACAGCCAAGACACGTTCTTTTTCGCCAATGACATATTTAGCTCGCATGAAATCCTCTGCCGATACTTCGTTCTTCACTTCATCCAACATCGCATAGTCTGCATCGCGTAAGCTCTTCACTTCAGGATGGTGCTTGTTGATGACTGCGGCTACGTTTTCGCAACTTCTGCGGCGGTCATTATAGGGAGAACCTACGAGTTCGTGCTTTACACAAGAGTTTACTAATACCAATTTATAGCCCTTCGGATCAAACGGGAAGTATTCGAATTCACCGCTGCGGCAATCCAAACGCATCAGGCTGCCTGCTTTACCGTGAACAGAAGCGAATTGGTCCATAATACCGCAATTGCATCCCAAATATTTATGTTCTGTAGTCTGTCCGACTTTAGCCAATGTCATATTGTCTATTTTGTTTTCGCCGAACATATCGTTGAGTGCAAAAGCATATACGCTTTCCAGTGCTGCAGAAGAAGACATTCCTGCTCCGAGAGGAACATCGCCTGCAAATGCTGTATTAAAGCCTTCTACGGGAATACCCAATGCCATCATTTCCCGACATACGCCGAAAATGTAGCGGGCCCAACTTGCTTTCGGTCCTTTTTCATCGTCTAAAGAAAACTCTACGTAATCTTTCAAATCGATAGAGTAGGCACGTACGTTTCTTGTTCCATTTACTTTTATTTCAGCAATCATGCCTTGTTGAACAGCACCGGGGAATACAAATCCGTCATTATAATCAGTGTGTTCACCGATGAGGTTGATACGACCCGGAGAAGCATATACAGAACCGGTTGTTCCATCAAAGTGTTCAATGAAACGGCTTCTTACATCATCTATTGTCAATTTCATAATCCATTTATTTTATGAGGTTAATAAAAAGAGATTTTTCTTATCCTTTAAGTCCTACTTTAGAACCTTTCCAACAGAACCAAATGACATACAAGTAGTAAATGAACATCATGCAGATAGCCATGCCTACACCTGTATGGTCTACTACGACACCCATCAACAAAGGCAGTGTGGCCGCACCGATTACACCCATGTTAATGATACCACTGGCAGCTTTTGTATGCGGACCCAATTCCTGTAAACCGAGGTTGAAGATAAGCGGCCACATCACGGAGTGGAACAAGCCGGCTGCCAACATGGCGTATACGGCCGCCATCCCCGGCAGAACGAATGAAATGCCGACGCATGCCGCACCTCCGAGAAGGCAAACCGTCAACAAATGGCGTGGTTGGTATTTGCTTAACACACCGGCACCGATGAAACGTCCAACCATCATGCCGCCCCAGTACAACGGCAGGAAGTCTTCGGCTTTGCCGCCCAAATCAGGCTTGCTGTCGAAATAAGCAGACAACATGGACGGGATACCGATTTCCAATCCCATATACATAAAGATGGCGAAAGCACCGAACCATACGTGGGGGTATTTGAACACGCTCGATTTGTATTCTCGTGTGTCACCATTGTCGGCAGCTTGCTCTTCTTCTTTGATTTCCGGAAGTTTCAAGAAGTAAAGAATGATGCAAAGCAGGAAAGTAAAAATGCCCAATCCCAAGAAAGGAACGGTCACATCATTTCCGCTTAATTGATCTTCCGATTTACCTGCAATAATAAAATAGGTAATAAACATCGGAGCCAATGTCGTGGCTACAGAATTTAAGGCTTGGCTTAACGTCATGCGGAATGCACCTTTCTCTGGTGTACCTAATACCATTACGTACGGATTCGCTACGAGTTGCAACATGACGATACCCAATGCCACACAACACATACTGGCTAAGAAGATATTATAGATGGTCGTCTGGGCGGCATCCAAATTCGTTGATATACCAAAGTAATTGATTACGAAACCCAATCCGACAACGGCCAAGCCGAGAACCAATGTCATCTTATAACCAATCTTGTTCATCATGAGCGCAAACGGGATAGACAATGCGTAAGCCCCATAGAATGCCGAGTTGACAAGCTGTCCTTGAGCTTCTGTCAAGTTGAATACCGTTTTGCAGAATCCAATCATAGAGTTGTTCATTGTCGTTACGAAACCGATAAGGAAGCAAACGATAATGACCACCGTGAGAGCGAACGTGTAGTTCGGTTGTGTTTTTTGAGTCATTTGATAATTTGTTTTTTTAAGATTTGTTTGTCTATTATTGTTTCACTTATTTTTCAATTCCGAATTTATAGATTGTTGTTTGGGTATAAGTTTCGCCCGGTTTCAGAACTACAGACGGAAAGTAAGGGCGATTGGGGGAATCGGGGAAATGCTGGGCTTCAAAACAAATTGCGCTTCGACGCGGGAATGTTGCCCCTAACTGTCCCTTGTATCCGTCGGCCCAATTATCCGTATATACTTGAACTCCAGGTTCGGTGGTATAAACTTCCATTGTACGACCGGAAACAGGTTCGTATATTTTAGCTGCAAAACTCAGTTCGCCTACTTCTCTCTTATTGAGTACGAAGCAATGGTCGTAGCCGGCTCCATTCCGCGTCTGTTCGTCATCGGCATCTATGCGTTCGCCGATTTCATGCGAGGTTGTGAAATCAAAAGGAGTACCTTTTACAGGTTTGATTTCTCCTGTAGGAATAGAGGTGTTATCAATAGGAATGAAGTAATCGGCATTAATCTGACATTGCAGTTTTTCAATAGTAGGAGTGGGGTTGTCAATACCGGCCAGACTGAAGAAACCGTGGTTGGTCATATTGACGATAGTCGTTTTGTCGGTGGTTCCCTTGTATTTGATTACCAATTCATTGTCGTCGGTAAACGAATAAACGACATTCATGTCCAATTTCCCGGGAAAACCTTCTTCGCCGTCTGCGAAGACGTAATGCAGGCGCAATGTCCGTTCGTCCGTTTGCTCTGCGTCCCATACGCGGGCATGACATCCGGTGGGACCACCGTGGAGACTATTCGGACCATTGTTGATCGTCAATGAATACTCTTTTCCTTCTAACGTAAATTTACCTTTACAGATACGATTACCGTAACGGCCTATCAGAGTACTGAGGAATGGCTCCGGACTACTGATGACCTCCTGGATGTTGTCATGTCCTTGAATGACATTTGCCATTTTTCCGTCACGGTCAGGAACCATAATGGCAACCAGTGCTCCTCCGTAATTTGTAATGGCAACTTCACAACCCTTATTGTTTCTCAGAATAAACAAATCTGTTTGTTTGCCCTGAACTTCTGCTTGAAAATCTTCTCTCTTAAGACCACTAATATTTTTTAAACTCATCCGACTTATGATTTAAAGTTAAATTATCGTTATGCAAAATAAGAAAAAAACTTTCTTATTGCAAAAGATTTCGGGGAAAAAGATGATGCAGAAATGAGAAGATTTGCAGATTATGCTTGTTCCGGGTGATAAAAGGCTAAAAAGTCGGCCACAATGAACGTGCTACCTCCTACGAAAATCAGATCCTTTTCCGTAGAAGATTGCCGTGCCGCCTGAAAGGCAGACCTTACGTCGGGCCAGGAAGTTCCTCTTAATCCGGCTTCTTTAGCAAGTGTTTGAAGAGTGTGTTCGTCAAGCGCCCGTTTGACGTTTGCTTTCGTGAAATAATAGGTAGCGCATTGGGGAAGCTGTCGTAGAACGGAATGAATGTCTTTGTCATTTACCATACCTATTACAATGTGGAGCTTATCGGCCTGGACACCTCTCAGTTGGTCGGCAATATAACTTATCCCCCCTGTGTTATGTCCTGTATCGCAGATTATGGTGGGGGACATTCCGACTTGTTGCCAACGGCCTCGTAGGCCGGTGAGTTTGCAAACTTGCCCGAAGCCGAGCCGGATATGCTCTTGTGCGATAGTATAACCGGCTTTTCGAAGTTCGTCGATAGCCGTGAGTATGGTTGCCGTATTCTTTTCCTGGCAGAGTCCACCCAGTTCGCCTATAAAACTTCCGTAATGAAGAGTCTCGTACACACGTGTATTGCCTTCCGAACGGGATGAGATGACTTCATGCTCTTCTTCTGCAAATCTTATTGGAGCATTCATCTCCAGTGATTTATCCTTGAAGACCTTTTTCGTTTCTTCGGTAGTCTCGCCGATGACCACTGGAACTCCGGGCTTGATGATTCCTGCTTTCTCTCCGGCAATTTTCGTAAGGGTGTTTCCCAGAAATTGCACATGGTCTAAGCTGATATTGGTAATGACGGACAAATCCGGAGTAATGATGTTGGTGCAGTCCAAGCGTCCTCCCATGCCTACTTCGATAACGGCCACATCCACTTCGGCCTTCGCAAAATATTTGAAAGCCAAAGCCGTGGTCAATTCAAAGAAAGAAGGGTGCAGAGGCTCGAAGAAAGAGCGTTCGTCTTCGACAAAAGAAACCACTTCGCATTCCGGTATCATTTTTCCGTTTACCCGTATGCGCTCCCTGAAATCGGTCAGGTGAGGTGACGTATAAAGGCCCACTTTGTAACCTGCGGTTTGAAGTATGGCTGCCAATGTATGGCTGCACGAGCCCTTGCCGTTAGTGCCCCCCACGTGGATGGTTCTGAATTTGCGGTGAGGATGACCAAAATGTTCATCCAACAGCAAAGTGTTGCTTAGTCCTTCTTTGTAAGCTGTTCCTCCTACATTTTGGAACATGGGCACACTGTCGAACAAGTATGTTGTGGCTTCTTTATACGTCATCTCCTTATTTATAGCTTTTATTCAAAATAGCTTTTGAACTTTCTGAATATCTTTTCCTTAATGGAAGGATTCGGAGCGAAGTTGTCACTCTTCTTCATCTCTTCCAACGTCTTCTTTTCGTCTTTGCTCAAAGCTTCCGGAATATACACACTGATATTTACGATAAGGTCTCCTGTACCGTATCCGTAACCTTGTACGGCAGGCAGCCCCTTGCCTCTCAAGCGTACCACCTTGCCCGGTTGTGTGCCCGGTTCTATTTTGATTTTTACTTTTCCGTCGATGGTCGGGATTTCCGCATCGCCGCCCAATGCCGCAGTGGGGACATCCAAAAGTAAATTGTATATCAGATTATTGTCTTCCCGTAAGAGTTCCTTGTGCGGTTCTTCTTCGATATAAACTTGAATGTCTCCCGGGACTCCGTTACGTCGGGCAGCATGGCCTTTTCCCGTGACGGTGACGACCATGCCGTCTCCTACGCCGGCGGGAATTTTCACTTCAATGACTTCTTCGCCGTTGACGACACCTTCCCCTCCGCATTCTTTGCACTTATTCTTTATGATGGTTCCTTCTCCGCCACACGTGGGGCAAACAGCTTGTGTTTGCATCATGCCGAAAATACTCTGTTGGGTTTTCACGACGAAGCCGTTACCATGGCATGTCGGGCATGTCTCGGTAGCACCGCTGCCTTCAGCTCCGCCCCCGTGGCAATGCGGGCAGGCCACTTTCTTTTTGACCTTGAATTTCTTGGTTACTCCTGTGGCTATTTCCTGAAGCGTCATTCTCACTTTAAGGCGAAGGTCCCCCCCCCTGTATTGGGGCTTCCGAACTCTGCCGCCTCCACCGAAGCCACCAAATCCGCCATGGCCTCCGAAAATGTCGCCAAACATAGAGAAAATATCATCCATGTTCATTCCGCCGCTTCCGAATCCGCCTGCACCATTTACGCCTTCCGGTCCGAACTGGTCGTAGCGGGCACGTTTTTGCGGGTCGCGGAGCACGTCGTATGCTTCTGCTGCTTCCTTGAATTTGGCTTCGGCTTCCTTGTCATCCGGATTGCGGTCGGGATGATATTTGATAGCCATTTTCTTATAAGCCTTTTTTATCTCGTCGTCCGAGGCGTTTTTTGAAACGCCTAACACTTCATAATAGTCACGTTTCGCCATATTTCATTGCGGTTTAAAGTCCTACGGCCACTTGAGAGTGGCGAATCACCTTTTCATTTAAAGTATAGCCTGTTTTGACGCAGTCGATAATTTTACCTTTCATTTCGTCCGAAGGAGCCGGCACTTGGGCAATAGCCTCATGCAAATCCGTATTGAAATCGGCATTTTCGGTCTCTATTTTCTTGACCCCCTGTTCGCCCAAGATTTTCACGAATTTCTGGAATATCAAGTCCACGCCCTCTTTTACGGCAGCCACGTCTTCCATCTTGTCCATATTCTTCAATGCGCGTTCCATGTCGTCCAATATGGGAAGTATGGCTGTGATTGTTTTTTCCGCCCCGTTCAAAATCAATTCAGCCTTTTCTTTGATGGTACGTTTGCGGTAATTGTCAAATTCGGCAACCTGACGCAGGTATTTGTCTTGCAGTTCTGCCACTTTGGTTTCTGCAGCAGCCAATTTGTCTTCCACGGACATTTCCTTTGCCGGTTGTTCTTCAGCTTTGTCGCCTTCGTCTTGTTGTGAGGTCGCTACATTATCCAAGGTTTCTTCTTGTTGGGCTTTCAACTCTTCTTCGTTCATATCTTTATTTTTTTCCATGATGCAATATTTTAAAAGGGTATTTAGTCGCTAAATACCCTACAAATAGTTTGCCATTCGGCTTTTGTTTCCCAAAAATATTTTTAATCCCCGTACATTCTTGTTTTAAGTTCCTTGATGTGGTCGCTGGCAATGTACTCGTCGTATTCCATCATCTTGTCGATAATGCCGTTGGGGGTGAGTTCGATGATACGGTTGGCTACGGTTTCGATGAACTCGTGGTCATGGCTGGAGAACAAGATGTTGCCTTTGAACAGCTTCAGGTTGTTGTTGAAAGCTTGGATGCTTTCCAAGTCCAGATGATTTGTCGGAGTGTCCAAAACAAGACAGTTGGCGTTTTTCAACTGCATGCGGGCTATCATACAACGCATCTTCTCTCCTCCCGAAAGCACGTTGACTTTCTTCATTACCTCTTCTCCCGAGAACAGCATTCTTCCGAGGAAGCTCTTGAAGTAAACTTCGTTGCCTTCACCGAACTGGCTCAACCAATCCACAAGGTTCAAATCGCTTTCGAAGAAACGGGTGTTGTCGAGAGGCAAATATGCCGTAGTAATGGTCACTCCCCATTTGTAGTCGCCTCCTTGTGCTTTACGGTTACCGTTGATGATTTCAAAAAAAGCCGTCATGGCACGCGGGTCGCGGCTCAGGAAAACGATTTTATCTCCTTTTTCTACGGTAAAATTCACGTCATTGAAAAGCACGGTCCCGTCGTCCGTCGTGGCACGTAATCCTTTCACCTCGAGGATTTGGTTGCCCGGCTCGCGCTCCATCTGGAAAATGATGCCCGGGTATTTGCGGGTAGAGGGGCGTATTTCCTCTACATTTAATTTTTCCAACATCTTTTTTCGGCTGGTGGTCTGCTTGCTTTTGGCTACGTTGGCAGAGAAGCGCCGGATGAATTCTTCCAATTCCCGCTTCTTTTCTTCGGCCTTGGCCTTTTGGTTTTGAGCTTGTCTCAGGGCCAACTGGCTGGATTCATACCAGAAACTGTAATTACCGGCGAACATCGTCACTTTGCCGAAATCAATATCCACCGTATGGGTACAGACGGCATCCAGGAAGTGACGGTCGTGGCTTACTACCAATACCGTGTGCTCGAAATCGGAAAGGTATGATTCGAGCCATTGCACCGTGTCGAGGTCGAGGTCGTTGGTCGGCTCGTCCAACAGCAGGTTGTCCGGTTCACCGAAAAGGGCTTTGGCCAACATGATACGTACCTTCTCCTTACCGCTCAGCTCGCCCATCAGCGCATAGTGCTTGTCCTCTTTGATACCCAGGCCGCTCAACAAGGCCGCAGCATCGCTTTCGGCATTGTATCCGCCCATTTCCGCGAACTTTTCTTCCAGTTCGGCCACTTTGATACCGTCTTCGTCCGAAAAGTCGGCTTTGGCATAAAGCGCATCGCGTTGCTGCATGATGTCCCACAATACGGTGTGTCCCATCAGTACGGTGTTCAGCACGGTGCAGTCGTCATATTGGAAGTGGTCCTGGCTCAGTACGGAGAGCCTTTCGCCCGGTCCCAGTTCCACATTGCCTTTGGTCGGTTCCAATTCGCCCGATATGGCTTTCAGCAACGTGGACTTCCCGGCTCCGTTAGCCCCGATGACACCGTAAATATTTCCATTGGTGAACTTCATGTTTACATCCTTGTACAGGACTCTTTTCCCGAACTGGATGGCAAGATTCGATACGCTAATCATACTTTAAATTATACCTTGAATTGAATATTTTCGGCAAAGGTACGAAAAATATTTTATTCGTTCATGGTTTCTCCGGTAAACTGCAAGGGGAGTAGGGCTTTGACCGAATCGACCACGTAGGTACCCTCTTCGCCGAACAGCAGGATGCGTACGGGATGTCCGTACCGTTCTTCTACTCCGAGAATGACTTGCCGGCAAGCTCCGCAAGGAGGGATGGGAGCTTTCAGGAAAGCTCCGTGGGCGTAAGCCGCAATGGCCAGTTCTTCCACGCTTTTCTCCGGGTAGCGTGCGTTGGCATAGAAGAGTGCCGTGCGTTCTGCGCACAGGCTTGACGGGAAGGCGGCGTTTTCCTGGTTGCTTCCCGTTACAATCCTTCCGTCGGACAGCCGGGCGGCTGCGCCCACGCAGAATTTAGAGAAAGGTGCATAGCTCGTCTGTGTGGCCTCCTTGGCCTTGTCTATCAATTCGCGGTCTGCTTCCGATAATTCTTCATAGTCGTATATTCTGACTTTGCTGATAATTTCCTTCTCTTTCATAGGACTGTTTCCTTTTGGTTAATAATGCACAAATATATGTTTTTTTATTCACAACGAAGAAAAAAGAGGTAACTTTGTGTGTGAGAAATCCTTCATGATATTTGAGATATGCGATTGAAAACCGTTTTTCTATCCGTGTTGTTCGGCGTGACGAGCTTTTTGCTGCAGGCACAGGGTGTCAGCCAGCAATACCTTAATTATATAGAACGATACAAGGGAATGGCTATAGACCAGATGTTACGTTATAAGATTCCGGCCAGCATCACATTGGCACAAGGATTATTGGAAAGCGGAGCCGGGACAAGTACATTGGCCCGGAAAGCCAACAATCATTTCGGCATCAAATGCGGGCGGGCTTGGAAGGGTCCCTACGTCTTACAGGACGATGACGAACGTAATGAAAAGTTTCGTAAATACAGGAGCGTGGAAGAGTCGTACGAAGACCATTCACGTTTTCTGCAACAAGCACGTTATTCTTCGTTGTTCGACCTTTCCCCGAAAGATTATAAAGGTTGGGCGCGTGGTTTGAAACGTTGTGGCTATGCCACGAATCCGCGTTACGCTTCCTTGCTGATAGATTTGATAGAACGGTACGACTTAGACCAATACGACAAGTACAAATCGTCGAAGTTGCATTTTGATTATAGCAGCATAGACCGTCAACTGAACAGTGAGTCGTTGCCGTCTCATCTGGTGTACCGCAATAATGAGAATTATTATATTATTGCACGCGCCGGGGATACGTTTGATTTGTTGGCGGAAGAAACCGGTGTGTCGGCACGCGACATCCGGAAGTTCAATGAATTGCCGAAAGGGTATCGAATCCAGGCCGGCGATGTATTGTATCTGGAACGGAAGCGGAAAAAGGCCGCCAAGAAATACAAGGATGTGCCTCACGTGGTGAAGGCCGGTGAGTCGATGTATAATATTGCGCAACGCTACGGGATACGTTTGGAGAGTCTGTATGATATGAATAATTTGCCGGCAGATTATGCCATTCAAGTAAATGACCGTTTGCGTGTACGTTAAAAAAGGAGGTCAGAATGAAACAGAAAGGTCTTTGTCGGGCTTTATTGCTCATTTTGTTTGCGACCTGCGCGGTTGCAGGACGGGCGCAGGAGGTCTTGCGCTCGGATTCGGTGACGGGTGTGGATGCCGGAAAGGAGAGCCTGAAGATACAGCCGTCGGCATCGGAAGTGACACCGGAGAAGGTCGGTGCGCGGTTGGCTTTGACGGATACGTTGGTGGCCGATACGGCACAATGGGCTTTTCGCCCCTCTCTTCCTCCATTGTACCGGAACGGTACCGTGGCTTATTTCCCGGCAAGTTATTATGGTGGATATTGGGGCTTATGGGAACTGCATGAAGGTTTTAATGCCTGTCTGGACATGAGCGTGTCGGCCTCGTTCGGCAAGAACCGTTTTCCCGGGGTGGGATTCGGGACCGGAATCTCTGCCATGTACGTGCGTAGCCTCACCGACCGGTTGGTGCTGTCTGTGGGAGGCTTTTACGACCGCTTGTCTTGGAACGGCTTGAATGAGAACCGTTTCGGAATCAATTTGCTGGCCGGTTATCAGTTGACCGACAGGGTGAGTTTGTACGCATACGGCAGCAAAGCTTTTTTCCCGATGCAAGGTCGTCAGCCGTGGATTCCTCTGATGCCGTGGATGAACAATTTCAGCAGTCGGTTTGGAGGAATGGTGCATTTCAAGGTTTCCGATGCCGTGTCGGTTTCGCTCAGTGTGGAAGAGACCAGTTGGAAACGTTGACGGGCAAAAGGCGATAGGAAGCCATAAGGCTTGGCGGTCGTACCTGTGGCCGACTCCCGAAAAACATATACATCCGTGCGGTTCCCGTCAAGGGGAGCGCACGGATGTTTTGTTTGGACAAAATGTTGTTTAAAGCCCGTTTTGAAGTGTTAAAAAGAAAGCAAAAAGGATGTTTCTGTTACGACTGCCTTTTACGAAAAGTCTTTGTTAAGGGGGCTTGACGGTGGTTTTGGATACATTTTTTATGTTTCGGGGCTTGTTTTTCACGCATCTAAAGCAAAATTAGGAAACACTTTCAGCCGAACGATTTTTCGTTCGGCTGAAAAAACATTTTTTTTCTCCGCATGTCGTGGGAGAGGCATCTGCATGTTGTCGGAAAGTTCTACGCAGACGGTGGCACGGCGGTCGGCAAAAGCTCCGTTTTTACGCTATTTGGGGCGGAAAGGGACGCTGATCCGGAATGCCTTCTTGCGAGGTGGGACGCCTCGGATGCTTACGTGTTCCGTATTGCCTTGCGTCGGGCGTGGACTTTCAGGTGGCATTATGAAAGCAGGAATGCGGGACAGACTGGCATTCTGTACTTTTCCCGATGCGCGAGAA
>ULXW01018146.1_pt1 | contig 11763 bp, 10 predicted proteins | sample 1961661 | NCBI WGS metagenome assembly ULXW01 (sample SAMEA4835849, study PRJEB28245) | human gut metagenome | biome: gut microbiome; material: fecal sample | place: Denmark | collected 2008 | reverse complement strand
GCGGCAAGAAACACACCGACATACCACCATTTTTTCTTTGCCGAAACAAAGCACATGCCAAACCAGATAATAAAAATGACAATCGCGGTACTTAAGTTTTCCATGGCTACTAAAACCGCTAAAAATCCAATCGGAAGAAACACTCTTATAATTCCAATCGGTTTACTCATATCCTGCGGTCTCTTTTGAATTAAATAAGCTGTTATCAGAATAACAACGATTTTAGTTATCTCGGATGGCTGAATGGAAATCGGTCCGATAAACAGCCATCGTTTCGCACCATTTAATTCCGCTCCCACAAACAATACTGCCAATTGAAGGACAACGGCAACCAGATACAAAAAAGTCACAAACCGCATCCGCAGTAAAGGCAGGCGTTTCGTAAACAGCCGGTAATCAAATTTCGCAACAATTAACATCGCCACGACACCGACAATAACACCAACCGCCTGTTTTTTAAGAAAATAAGCAGAATCCCCATATTTTACCTGCGACGTATAGGAACTGGCACTGTAAATCATCAGCATACCAAATCCAACCAGACACAGCGTAATCAACAGCAGACTGTAATCAAATGAACTCTGTTCTGTTTTGCCGGCTCTTGCCCTTTTCTTATTCACAGCAGTCCCTCCTGACTCCCTTTATAAATTTCGAACATACTCTTTAAACAAAGTTCCTCTCTGCTCGTACGAATCAAACATATCCCAGCTCGCACAAGCCGGAGATAACAGCACCGCATCACCTTCGGATGCAAGTTCTGCACCACGTGATACCGCCTCCTGCAAAGATTCGACAAACTCGTAATCGGTAAATCCAAGTTTCTCAGCAGTCTTTGCAATTTTATCTTTGGTTTCACCCATAAGCAAAAGTTTTTTTACTCTGCCGCCAAAACTTTGAATCCACTCATCAAATTCGCCGCCTTTATCATAGCCGCCGCCAATCAGGACCGTCGGTTTGCTCATCGACTGAATTCCCTTAATCGCAGCATCCGGATTCGTTCCTTTCGAATCGTTATAATAATCAACACCTCTTACCGTTTTGACAAATTCAACACGGTGCTCCACCGCCTGAAATTTCTTTACAACAGAAAGAATCGTATCCATCGGAACGCCTAATTTTCTTGTAATTAAAATAGCCGCCATAATATTTTCGCAATTGTGGTCACCCGGCAGATTGCACTCCGACATATTCATCAGAACCTCACCTGTTTTGGCGTCCACAATATCTTTATTGTCATTCTGGTACAAACCATTTGCAATCTTTTGTTTACTGCTAAAGAATGTCACTTCACAAGGCATTTCTTTCGCACTGTCACGTAAAACGTCATCCTCATAATTAAGTACACACAAATCCTCTTTTGTCTGATTTTTCGTAATGGATAATTTTACCCGTATGTACTCTTCCATTGTTTTATGCCGGTTTAAGTGGTCCGGTGTAATATTTAAAACCGCACTCACAACCGGATGGAACGTATCAATCGTCTCCAACTGGAAACTACTGATTTCTGCCACCGTAACCGAATCGGCAGCGCTTTTCTCCACTTCTTTCGTATACGGATTACCAATATTTCCGACAACAAAAACTTTTTCTTTGTAAGCTTTCATAATCTCACCAACAAGCGTTGTTGTCGTTGTTTTACCATTTGTTCCGGTAATTCCTGCCACAACTCCTTTTTCACAGAGAAAAGCAAGTTCAATCTCACCAATGATTGGAATGCTTAATTCACGCAGTTCACTTGCCAAATCAATATCCAACGGAACACCCGGACTAAACACCGCACAGGCAAAACCGGCAAGTTCCTCTTTTGTCATTTTGCCAAGAAAAACCGGTGCGTCATAACCGGACACATCCAAATCTTTTTTTCCGTCAAATAAACTGACCTTGGCGCCCATATTTTTCAGCAGTTCATATGCTGCCATGCCACTTTTTCCTAGTCCGGCAACTAATACTTTTTGATTTTCTAAATCCATTTTATTCATCCCTTCTCCGGTAAATTACAATGCCATAATACCAACCAGACATAACAATGCTGTAACAATACTAAATGCTGCTACAACCTGTGTCTCTGAATAACCGCACAACTCAAAATGATGATGAATTGGCGCCATTTTGAAAATTCTCTTTCCGTGAGTCAGTTTAAAATAACCAACCTGCAAAATAACAGAAAGGACTTCTACCAGATAAATCAAGCCGATAATCACAATAAATAACGGCATATGAAGCATCAGCGCAATGGAGGACACAAAACCACCAAGGGCCAACGAACCGGTATCACCCATGAAAACTCTCGCGGGATATGTGTTAAACAGTAAAAATCCCAAAAGACTTCCTACCACGGCTCCTGTAATCGGTGTCATTGATGGATTCAGACTCAGTGCAGCAATCGTAAAGAATGTTGCTACAATTACGGTTACACCGGATGCCAGACCATCTAAGCCATCGGTAAAGTTTACACCATTTACCGTACCAAGTACGACAATAAAAACAAAAATGATAAACAGCCATGTTGGCATAACGAATCCATCTCCGCTTACAAACGGAATTTTAATGGATGTATCCAAACCGGCAATTTTGAAGTAATAGTAAATAAATACACCGGTCACAATAAACTGCAATGCCATCTTCTGCAAAGGAGTCAACCCAAGCGAACGTTTTTTTACCACCTTGATGTAGTCATCCAGAAAACCAATCAGACCAAAACCAAGTGTCATAAATAAAACGGGAAGAATTTCCGTAAATTTGCCAATATAAATTAAGGAGGTCAGCAAAATACTTGCCAAAATCACAAGACCACCCATTGTCGGTGTTCCATTCTTTTTCAAATGAGACTGTGGTCCTTCTTCACGCTCGGTCTGTCCAAACTTTAATTTCCTCAGAAAAGGAATCAAAATCGGGCAAAATACCACGCTGATTAAAAAAGAAATTATAACCGGCATAAACACACTAAGACTTAGATTATTCATTCATATCCACCTCTTCTTATCTTATTAAGTACGTCAACGCACGTGTCTATTTTATACCATTACGAGCCTTACCGCAAGCACTTATTCAGCAAATCAGTTTTTGCATAAATAAGGGAGAATGTTTTCAAACAGCGCAGCAATTGCCGGTGCTGCCACAGTACCTCCATAGTATAGGCCCTGCGGTTCATCAATCCGCACAAGTGCAATAACTTTTGGATTCTCGACCGGAGCAAAACCAATGGTTGACGCAATATATTTTCCATTGCCGCGCGGAAGTTTCTCACTTGTTCCGGTTTTTGCGCCAACGGAAAACCCTTTCACAGAAGCCTTATGTCCGGTTCCTTCTGAAACAACCTTGCCAAGTGCCATCCGAATCAAATCCGAAGTTTCTTTTGAGACAACACGCTCTTTCTTTCCGTATGAAAAATGTTTCATATGACTGCCATCGGCACTAACTGCGCTGACACCGAAATGCGGTGTAATGGAATACCCTCCGTTTATCATGGAACCTGCAAGGCTTACAAGTCTGATCGGTGAGAGCTGGAAGGACTGCCCAAAAGACATCGTTGCCAGTTCAACTGCTCCAACATTTTTCTCTTTATGTATAATGGTCGACGCCTCCCCCGGCACATCAATCCCCGTCCGATTCATCAATCCAAAATCTGACATCTTGCGGAAAAAGTCAGATACACCGACTCTTGCGCCCACTTCAATGAAAACCGGATTGCAGGAATTCATAATGCCATCTAAAAATGTCTCACTGCCGTGTCCTCCTTTTTTATGACAGCGTATCCGTCTGTCCTCCACTATTTTATAACCAGGGCAGTGAAAACGGTCCGTCATCTTCACAACACCTTTTTCGAGTGCTGCCGCCGTTGTCAATATCTTAAATGTGGAACCCGGTTCGTAAGTATCCGACACACAAGGGTTCCGCCACATGGCATTTCTCTTTTCGCTTTTTTCCTTTGCCGACATTTTACTCAAATCTCCGGGAATCCGGTATGGGTCATTTAGGTTAAATTCCGGTGCCGATGCCATTGCATAAATCTCTCCATTCTGAGGATTCATAACAATAATATCCACACTTTTCGCCTGTTTCTTTTTCAGCAGATAATTGGCTAACTGGTCCGTGTATTCCATCACCGGCAAATCAAGACTGGTATTTAATGTCCAGCCCGCCACCGGCTCAATGCGGTCTTCAGCTCCATTTTCAATTTCCGTACCATAAGCGGTTGTCATTGTCAAAATTGAGCCATCTAATCCTTTTAAATATTTTTCATAAGATACTTCCAAACCAATAATCCCCTGATTATCACCACCGGTAAAGCCAAGCACCTTCGATGCCAGTGAGTCATAGCGGTACTCTCTTTTGTAGTCCTCATCGACAGTAACACCAGCCAATTTGTAATTTCGTATCCGGTCCGAAGTTTCCTTATCCACGTTCGATTTAATTTTTTCACGCAAAGAAACCTTCTCCACTTTTTTCCGGACCTCTTTCTCATCTAACATTAATTCCTTCGACAAAAGGGTTATCACCCGTTCCGGCTCCTTCATCTGACTGTGGATTACAGATATGGTCGATACCGACCGGTTTGCCGCTAACACATTGCCATGGCAGTCTTTGATTTCTCCTCGTTCAGCCTTAATTTTTCGCTCGCGCTCATGAAGTTCTTTTGCCTGTACCCCATAATAATCTGCTTTTCCTATCATGAGATAAAAAAGCCTGCCAAGCAGTGTTAAAAGTACAAGCACAAAGAGAAAAAATACCAACCCCATTGACTGACGTTGGTATGTTCGATGTCGGTTTTCCATAAACAAGCTCCCGATTTTCTCATTATTACAGTGTATTGTATGGAAAGCTTAGATATGCCCCATCATTGTTTCTAATCTTGTTTCGCATCTTGCTTTGTTTGAAACGAGGAAGCATACTGCCCCAAAAACGGAAGAACACGTTTCATAACCTTCGACGAAAATTCGGTCGCATAGGTAGAGTGCGCCTGGTCTTTTACATGAGGCTCATCAATAATCACATAATAAGCCACTTCCGGGTCTTCTGCCGGCTCACAGCCAATAAAGGAAACTAAGTACTTCTTTGCCGATACCGGTCGTTTTTCCGCCGTACCGGTCTTTCCGCCAATGGAATATCCTTTTACCTGTGCCGGTGCCGCAGTTCCTTCTTCTACCGTTGATTTTAAGTAACTTCTTAATTTCGAACTGGTATCCTCACTCGTTGTTCGTTTCACAATAACCGGATCAATCGTTTTTACCACATCACCGTTACTGTTCTGAATTTCTTTTACCAAATGCGGCTGATAATAATTTCCGCCATTAATCAGGGATGAAAAACCACTGAGCATCTGAACCATCGTAACCGTCTGCGTCTGTCCAAAACTACTTGTCGCTAATTCTACCGGATTCAATTCTTCTTTCGTGTGAATCAAACCGGAAGTTTCACCCGGCAGATCTACACCAGTGCGCTGTCCAAATCCATACAATTTGTTATACTTACTAAATTTATTTCGTCCCAATCCAAGTCCGATATCCATAAGGGCTGCATTGCAGGATTCCATCAGAGCATGACGCAAATCTAGCATGCCATGTCCATTTCGGTTGCTGCAGTGAATTTCTCTGTCAGCCACTTTCTTTACACCGTTACACTGAAATGTGGATTTTCCGGAGATAATATTTTCATCTAACGCCGCAGCAATTGTAAACGGCTTAAATGTAGAACCCGGCTCATAGGCAGAGCCAACGCAAAAATTCGACCACATAGACAGAAGATTTTCGTTTTTCTCTTTGTCTGTCATCGCTGCAATCTTCTGTTCCGAATACATGGACGCCAGATTCTGTGGGTCATTCAAATCGAATGTGGAGTTGGATGCCATAGCAAGAATTTCTCCATTTTTCGGATTCATGACCATCATCGCAATCGTCTTCGCACCGGTTCCGTTCTTTTGGAAATCCGCAATTTCATCCTCTATAATTTTCTGCACATTGGCATCAATCGTGAGAACAACCGAATTGCCGTCTTTTGCTTCTTTAATGGTTCGCTGTAAATTCATATTGGAATCAAAATAACCATACTCTCTTCCTGTCGTTCCATTCAAAACGGAATTGTACTGTTCTTCCACACCGTAAGTTCCCTGATTATTTGAATTCATAAAACCAATAATACTTGCACCAACGGTTTTCAGCGGATAATTTCTTTTGTACACTTCCTCAAACCAAACGCCCTCTAAACGTTCTTTTTTTATCTGCTTTTTGAACTTGTCCACCTTTTTTGCAGGCAGTTCCTTTAAACCGTCAATATGCTCGTACATCGAGTTTGGCTTTTTCTGAATTACTTCTTCCACAACAGACGATGCCACGCCAAATGTTTTTGCAATTGCATCTACCGTTGCCTGTTTTTTCTTTTCATCTTTGCCAAGTGTCCGTGGCTCTAACACCAAATCATATTTGCGCACGCTGACTGCCAATGTAGTATTGTTACGGTCCTTAACATCACCGCGCTGGTAATTCAACACCGTATTTGTATATGACTGCTGAGAAAGTGCCTCTTTGCGGTAACGGTCTCCATCCTTACTGTTGATGCGGTAAATCTTAAACAACAACACTCCAAAAGTAAACAAACAAACGCAAAAGACGAGAAATACCGTAATACACATTTTTCTGCTAAAACGTTTCGGCTTTCCTCTTCTTCTGCGTCTTCGATAGGAGTATCGTCCTTGATTATACTGTGTAGCCATATCTTACTCTCCATTCCGGTTGTGCTTTTCACAATTATTCTGCCGGAATATCCCCATGAGTGCGAACCTGCGTACTCTTCCGGCTCTCATAAGTATCCATCTGTTTTTCGCTTGCTGCCACCATGCCAAGCTGTTTGGTTGCTTTGTTATAAATAGCAGTCAAATCAACCGAGTCGTCCAATTCTTTCTCGGCAGTTGCATTTTTCTTTTCCATTTCAACTACTTCACTTTGCAATTTTACCACACTTTTATTCAAATAGGTAGACTGAAATTGCAAACGCAGATAAAAGATACCGGCAGCCATTACAACAAAAAAAGTAAGTGCTGTCAATAACACGGCAACTTTATCAATTTTTGCCTTCCGTTTTGGTCTTGGTCTGGAGACGGGTCTTGTCTGTCTCCTTCTCTCGTAATCATCCTCCCTGCGCGGCATTACCTCAATGTTCGGTGCCGCACTTCCATATACATATGGCGTTCTCCGTGTTGCCATGTAACTTCCTCCTAACTTTCTATTTTTTCAAACACTCTTAATTTCGCACTTTTTGAGCGTGTATTTCGTTCTAATTCCTCTTCTGATGGAAGAATCGGTTTCCTTGTAACAACTTTTCCTTTTGGTTTCTTTCCACAGACACATACCGGGAAATCCGGCGGGCAGGTACATGGATTTTCCTGTTTCTTAAAGCTTGTCTTTACCATGCGGTCTTCCAATGAGTGAAAGGTGATGATACTAAGTCTTCCTCCATCACAAAGCAAATCAACCATGTCGTCAAGCGCCTGTCTTAACACATCCAATTCGCGGTTGCATTCAATTCGGATTGCCTGAAATGTTCTCTTTGCCGGATGGCTTTTTCCGTTTCTTGCTTTCGCCGGCATAGAAGTGCGTATTAAATCGACTAATTCCAAGGTCGTCTCAATCGGTTTTTCTTTTCTTTGTCTGCAAATATTTCTTGCAATACTTCTTGCAAATCGTTCCTCGCCATATTCTTTAATAATGCGGAAAAGTTCGGATTCCGGGTATTCATTTACAATGTCTTTGGCAGTTACACTCTGCTCTCTATCCATCCGCATATCAAGTGGTGCATCTTCCCGATAAGAAAATCCCCTCTCGGCATTGTCTAATTGATAAGAAGAAACACCTAAGTCTAAAACAATACCGTTTACCTTTGGTATCGACAACTCCGAAAGCACTTCTTTCATATGTACATAGTTGCTTTTTACAAAGGTGATTTTTTCTTCAAAAGGTGCCAGCCGCATGCGCGCCGCAGCTAGTGCCTCCGCATCCTGGTCGATGCAGATTAAACGCCCCTTGTCTCCTAATCGCTTTGCAATTTCATACGAATGGCCGCCGCCACCGGTTGTACCATCTACATAGATTCCATCCGGACAAATATTCAGACTGTCTATGGTTTCTTCTAACAGAACCGACACATGCTTAAATTCCATAACTGCCTCCTTGCCTGCACCGACTAAAAACTAAGGCCAAACTCTGACATATGTTCGGCAATGTCATCGATGTTGTCATAATCATCATTTTCATCCCAGCGCTCTTTACTCCAAATTTCAATTTTAGAAAGGACGCCGACAAAAACGGTTTCTTTGGCAAGTCCGGCATATTCACGTAATTTTGCCGGTATCAAAGCACGTCCCTGCTTGTCCAGTTCACATGGTGCCGCATTTGCTAAGAAATGTCTCTGAAGCATTCTGGCCTCTTTCGTGCCGGGAAGTTCTTTTAATTTTTCGATGAAACCCTCCCATTCGTTCATTGGATACGCAAACAGACAACCGTCTAATCCAAGCGTCACAACAAAAGACTCCCCTAAGTCTTCTCTTAATTTCGCCGGAATAATCACACGTCCTTTCGCGTCAAGACCATGCTCATACGTTCCCATAAACATCGTGCTTCACCAACTTCCCATCATGGCTTTGTGAACCTGCCACATAAAGCATAAAATTTACCACTTCGTGACACTTTACTCCACTTCTCACCACTTTTACATTAATAATACACCACTTAGTGGGAATTGGCAAGCCTAATTCCAATTTTTTTCCTGTTTGCATGCAAAAAAGGCCCCGCTTATCTACTTTATATCGTAGACAAACAGGACCTTTTTCCTATTTTTGTTATTTTGCTTTCTTTTTCAACCGTCTCATCCGATAAATCCAGACAGCCACACCAGCCACTACAAGAACCGCCGAAAGCACCTGTGATACAGCAATTCCGGTTGTTCCAATCTGTAACTGGTCGGTACGCAGTCCCTCAATCCATGCTCTGCCAAGACCATATCCGATGAGATAGATAAGAAAAATTTCTCCATCGAATTTCTTTTTCTTCGTATAAAGAAGCATCGCTGTCAGTACCAACACGTTCCATGCCGCCTCATATAAGAATGTCGGATGCACCTGAATATAGCGAATACCATCCTGCACGATAATATGTTCCCTCATCGCAGAAGTAATATTTGCCGATGTGACATCACTCACCTTTAAACGCATGGCAAACAATGAATCCGTATATTCTCCAAATGCCTCCCGGTTCATAAAATTACCAAACCGTCCGATAATCTGTCCGAGCACCAGTCCCGGCACAGCCGTGTCAGCAAACAAAAAGAAATTGTATTTTTTCTTTTTACAATAGACAATTGCAGTAAGTACAGCAGCAATTACACCACCATAAATCGCAAGCCCGCCACCACGTGTGTTAAAAATCTGCAATAGGTTGTTCTTATAGGCATCCCAGCTAAACGCTACATAATATAAACGTGCTCCGATAATCGCAAAGATGATTCCCCAAATTGCATAATCTGAGTAAACATCCGGCTCCTGTCCGGTTCTTTTTGCCTGCCATCTCGCCAGCAAAAGACCGGCAAGCATACCGCAGGCAATGATAATGCCATAAAAAGCAATCGTAAATCCACCGATGGTAATTCCTTTTGGCAAATGACCAATTGTAATTCCCAAATGTGGAAATGCAATATCTGCCCCTTGACTCATCCCAAATACCCCTCTTTCATTTTATAATCGATTTTATACATTAAAGCGGAACAATACAACATCGCCATCCTGTACAACATACTCTTTTCCTTCGGAACGTACAAGACCTTTTTCTTTTGCTCCATTATATCCATTGTACTCTACCAGATTATCATAGCTTACCACTTCCGCACGAATAAATCCACGTTCAAAATCCGTATGAATTTTACCTGCCGCCTGCGGTGCCTTCGTTCCTTCTGTAATCGTCCATGCACGCGTCTCATCCGGACCGGTTGTCAAAAAACTAATCAAACCAAGAATACGATAGCTGGCACGAATCAGTTTCTCAAGGCCGGACTCAGTAAGTCCCAAATCTTCCAAAAACATCTTCTTCTCATCATCATCCAGTTCCGCAATCTCCTGCTCAATCTGCGCACAGATAACAAACACTTCTGATTTTTCCTCTTTTGCAAACTCGCGCACCTTTGCTACCTGTTCATTGGATGCACCATCGTCTGCCAAATCATCTTCTGATACATTTGCCGCATAAATAACCGGTTTTGCTGTCAAAAGATTATATTCCTTAAACCACTCTTCTTCCTCTTCATCCAAAAGTTCAAAGTTCTTTGCCAAATGTCCTTCTTCCAGGAAATCTTTCAAACGCTTCATCATTTCTACTTCTTTAGCAAGTTTCTTATCATTGTTCGCACCACGTGCGGTCTTTGCAATACGGCGGTCCAAGATTTCAACATCCGAAAAAATAAGTTCCAGATTAATTGTCTCAATATCACGCAGCGGATCAATGCTTCCGTCTACATGAACAATATTCGTATCTTCAAAGCAGCGGACAACATGTACAATGGCATCCACCTCTCGAATATTAGACAAGAACTGGTTTCCTAATCCTTCTCCTTTGGATGCTCCTTTTACCAATCCTGCAATATCTACAAATTCAATAACTGCCGGTACGGTTTTCTTCGACTCATGCATCTTAGTCAATACATCCAGTCTTTCATCCGGCACCGGTACGACTCCGACATTCGGGTCAATCGTACAAAATGGGTAGTTTGCCGATTCTGCTCCTGCTTTTGTTAATGAATTAAATAATGTACTTTTTCCTACGTTGGGAAGCCCCACGATTCCGAGTTTCATGCTATCAAGTTCCTTTCTTACAAACCGTAATCCGGTCGATTTCTTTATAAATGAGTTATAAAACTCAGAATTTATCATACCATAAAGAGAGTAAAAAGTAAAATCTTATGTTAAATAGGTTTGTGGCAAGTGTTCGTTGGCACTTTTAGCATTTCTTCAAGCTTATTAATTCCAATTTCATAACTCTCCAAACTTTTCTTTTCTAATTTGTACTATCCCTTCTGCATAATATGCCTGTGTTGCAGACGGATATTTTTCTATCAGTTGCATCAATTTTTCCACCTGCATTTGTTTCTTTTTCTGTACTGCTTCAATTTTATTAGTGCCATTTCTCATATTATTAACGCCATTTTTAGTGCCAATGGCGTTATTTGCCCCAAATTGACCTCGATAAATATTGATACGCAAATCAACTTCACCACCAATAAACTCCGGTTCCCGCAATCAGGCAGCTTTCCTGGAGAAGTAATTTCCAATCGGTTGTCATACACTGCAATCTGTATCGTACCATGATCCAAAAAACAAACTCAAATGCCTCATCTATCTGCTCCCAAAGCGGACCTGTATATTCTCTACGGTCAACAAATACCGCTTTTGTTGTACCTTTAAACACGCCGCATTGCGTTGTAACGTGAAGTTCTCCATTACCTGTCAAAATAGCAAAGGCATTAGACGGATAATTGCCGGTTCACAACTATCTGATACAGCATTGGCAATGGCATCCATTTTTTTAAACACAACAAGATAAATATCTTTTCCGGACTGGACTTTGACATGGAAAATGACGTACTTGTGTATAAAACTTCGGAAACTCAAGTAGTATAACCATTGACTTCATAACAAAATTTATGTATAATTTTGTTATGAAGCAAGGAGGTGTTTTTATGCCAACAATCAAATCAAGTGCTGATTTAAGGAATAATTACAATGAA
>ULXW01016822.1_pt1 | contig 11906 bp, 16 predicted proteins | sample 1961661 | NCBI WGS metagenome assembly ULXW01 (sample SAMEA4835849, study PRJEB28245) | human gut metagenome | biome: gut microbiome; material: fecal sample | place: Denmark | collected 2008 | reverse complement strand
CCTGCCGAAGTTCAAAGAATTATCTAATAAATACCGCTGCCTGTTCAACGTATCACTTGCAGAACGAGGAAGCGTTACGTACTTTAATGGACAGGAATTCAGAGTACAGGCTGTGAAAGTTGAAAACATAATTGACACGACCGGATGCGGCGACAGCTATCACGCCGGATTTGTCTGCTCATATATGCTTGAAAATGATATTGAAAAGGCTATGAATGTCGGCTCCGAAATTGCAGCAGAAACCTTAAAACATTATGGAGGATTCTGAATACTCAACTTTCATTTTTGCGGTGTGCCGCTGCTGATACTCGTTGAGATATTTTAAGCTAAATTTTTTATTTGCATTTTGGTGACGTTAGTTTGTGTGCATTATATAAATTTGATAGAGGACAACAGATGAAAAATTATACTGAAATCTTTTCCCAAGCACTAAAAATGAAAGAGGGCTATGACGTTAAAAAGCTCAAAAAAATAATTGACTCACAAAATGAATTTCATTGCGGAGATTATGATGAGTGGGCAGATAATTATTGGTATATGCTTACTCCACAACAAATGAAAAGTTACGATGAATACTATGGGTATTTGTCATTAGAATACCCTATTGCTCTGCTTTCGGAAAATTGTCCCGATAAACTAAAATCTCTTCTTTCCGAAAACGGCATATTGCATTCATTATTGGAAGAACCGTTATCATGCGATGAAAATATACTAAAACAATATGTCCACGACAAAATAGTATTCGACGAACACTTTGTTGACAGCTGCGACTACAGCTTTGATGATGAAAGATTTTTTTGGTTGATGCAAAAATATGAGACTGGATTTCAGAATTATATTGATGCCGGGTGCTTTATGTTTAGTGAGATCAGGTGATGATTTATTCAAAAAGCACCTCAGAGAAGCGGAAGCAGGCACAGCCTGCGAATATGTAGGAGCGAAAAAGTGAGAATAGAAAAATTAGGCGTAAATAACCTGAATATTCTGACGGAGCTATTTGATTACAACGATGTTGAGGATATGATATCCGAATGCACGCAGAATATCCAAAATGGTATTATTGATATTTTTGTTCTGTATGATAACAGTGAGCTGATAGGCGAGCTTCATGTAATGTATGAAAGTGACGATGAAAATTATGCCGCACTGGGCAGGCGGGCATATCTGTTTGCTTTCAGGATACGTGAAGATCATCAAAACAAAGGATATGGAACGCATTTTTTGAAAGCTGTGCTGTCTTTATTAAAAGAAAACGGCTATTATGAATTTACTGTCGGAGTGGAAGACGAAAATTTCAAGGCAAAGCATATATATCAGTCCTTGGGATTTAATGAAATTTTACTAAGGAAACAGGAAGAGTATCAGGGCGATACATATGAGTATGATTTGTACTTAAAGAGATGACCCGCAGAAGCTTTGCAATCACGCTGTCGGTCAGTATCCGAAAGCGATATCGGTATGTAATGCAGGAGATAAGCTATGTTTGCGAAAAAAGATAATTCAAGATATAAGTCAGGATATGTTGATAAAAGTCCTGATGAATTGCCCGGCGTAAAGAAAAAAATCATTTATTCTCCCATTTGCAGGTGGAGAAATATGGTTTGAACATTTGGACGGGATATATCAATATACCGAGCTTGCCATTGAAAAGCTGCGCAGGGATTCTGCGATATTCCGTCGCCCGTCCTCCACGGGGTATATCACATTTGTCCTCGACGAAACGATCATCACGGAAGAACTGATTTCAGAGATAGCAGCTGCGCTTCTCAAGCCGGGCAAACATTTTATGCGTGCAGCCTTTGTGGGGGCAGACGTACTTTCCTGTAAAAGGCTAAAAAAATTATTATATGGGCACGGTTTTGCAATCAGATTTTTTGACGGCATTGAACCGGCAAAAGAGTGGCTCATGAATGAGCAAAGTGTTTGAAAAGAAAATTATAACGGAGATAAACATATGGAACACGACTGCGGATTTAAAAAGGGCAACAACCGGTTCAGGTATCGCACAGGCGGTATTCTGATACATGATAATAAAATGCTTTTCGTAAAAAGCAATTTCGGCGATTATTATTACATGATCGGCGGCGGAGTACATCTGGGAGAGACTTCCGAAAAATGTATTGAGAGGGAAGTGTTTGAGGAATCGGGGCTCTGCGTGCGTGCAGATCATCTTGCAGTTGTGTGCGAAAACTTTTTCAAAGGTGACGGCGGAACCACCGACGGGCTTCATTGTCACGAAATAGAGTTTTATTACCGCATGAAAATCCTTGACGATGACCCGAACATTTGCAGGCACACCACAGATGACGGCGAAAAGCTGGTATGGCTGCCTCTGGATAAGATCAGTGAAAGCAATATCAGACCCTTATTCATAAAGCACACCATTGACAGGATAATCGGCGGGGATCAGATAATCCATGTTATTCAAAACGATGATAAGTGAGCCTGGCAGTGGGGTAAGCTGACAACATCAGACTAAAAACCATCATCAAAGGAGAACATCAATGGACATCACAATTATCCGCATCGCAGGAGAAATTTTAGTCACCGCAAGCATATTGGGCATCATATATTCCGTGATACGCTATCTGGGCGTTTTCATCGGGGACAGAAAAAATATCGGCAGGAGGAAAAGATATGCTCATATCTGCCTGATATGCACAGCTATGCTGGCGGCATTGTTTGTTATCAGCATTTTGCTTAGCCTGAAAAGTAATAATATGTAAGCAATATAGGAAAATTTTTACGCAGAGCTGTCTGATCCGTCCGAAAAATGGCGGCGTGCGGAATATGTCTATGCGGTGATAATAATACTAATCACCAATAAAACTATAGACAAAAAATCATCGCATAATCCATATATGCAAGATTATGCTCGATTTTTTGTATAGTTTTTAATTGGTGCTTAGTATAAAATAAACGACAGGGATATATTTTTCCTGTTTAATCCCGAAATATGAAGAGCAGGCAATAGGTCTGCTCTTATTTTTTGGTATGATACATTTCAACGAATCGGCTCGGGCACAGCCTATTTTATCTGTCGGAACAGACAAAATATCAAGTACCGAGCCTCAAATATGATTATTTACACAAAACATCTAAGCGAATAGGCTCAGGCACAGCCTATTTTATCTGTCGGGACAGACAAAATATCAGGTACCGAGCCTCAAATATGATTATTTACACAAAACATCTAAGCGAATAGGCTCAGGCACAGCCTGTGAATAAATCTTCTTTTGGGCAGAATACTAATACAAAATCTGCGAAAGGAAGATCTGTATGAGTTTATTTGAAAGAGCAATAGTTATGGCAAAGGGCAGGGAGATACTTGATTCAAGAGGAAATCCCACTGTTGAGGCGGAAGTCCTGTTGTCGGACGGAACCGTTGGCATCGGCCGTGCTCCCAGCGGAGCCAGCACGGGCAAGTTTGAGGCGCTGGAGCTTCGTGACGGCGGAAAGCGGTACGGCGGCAAGGGCGTTCAGACTGCTGTGAAGAACATCGACACAATCATAAGCGGCGGTATCTCGGGCATGGACGCTGCACACACAAATGATATCGACAGCCGTCTTATCGAGCTGGACGGCACCGAGGACAAGGCAAATCTCGGCGCAAACGCTATTCTTGCCGTGAGCCTTGCCTGTGCCGATGCAGGAGCAAAAAGCCTGCATATCCCCCTATACCGCTTTCTTGGCGGCGCAAACGCACATGAAATGCCTGTGCCTATGATGAACATTCTGAACGGCGGCGCTCATGCGGGCAACAATCTTGATATCCAGGAGTTTATGATTTTCCCCAAGGGTGCGCAAAGCTTTCCCGAGGGCATAAGAATGTGCTCCGAGGTGTTCCACACGCTGGCAGCCATACTGAAAGAAAAGGGGCTTAACACCGCTGTGGGCGATGAGGGCGGCTTTGCCCCCGAGCTTACCTCCGAGGGTCAGGCGCTTGACCTTATCATGGAAGCCATTGAGCGTGCAGGCTACAGCGCAGGGCAGGATTTCCTAATCTCCCTTGACGCTGCCGCCAGCGAATGGAAGGGTCAAAACGGCGGGTACTATATGCCAAAGAAAAAGCTCTCCCGAACTGCGGAAGAGCTTATAAACGACTGGGAACAGGTATGCGCCAAGTACCCCATTTTCTCCATCGAAGACCCTCTTGACGAGGAGGACTGGCAGGGCTGGCAGGATATAACACGCAGACTGGGCGGAAAGGTGCGTCTGGTGGGCGACGACCTTTTTGTCACCAACACAAAGCGGCTTATCAAGGGCATTGAGAACGGCTGCGGAAACGCAATCCTCATCAAGCTCAACCAGATAGGCACTCTCAGCGAGACAATGGAAGCAGTGCGGATCGCCCGCAGAAACGGCTTTGACGCTATAATCTCCCACAGAAGCGGTGAGACCGAGGACACTTTCATCGCCGACCTGTCCGTTGCCCTTAACACGGGACTTATAAAAACAGGTGCGCCCTCCCGTGGAGAACGCACCGCAAAATACAATCGTCTGCTGAGGATTTACGAAGAGCTGTAAAGCTTCATCAGCACAAATATTATCAGCACGCACTGGGCAGCCATTATCAGCGGAATGCCTATCATGAACCGCTTGTGCAGGGTCTTGTGGCGTATCTTCCGCATGGTGATGTACATTCCAAGGGAGCCGCCCAGTGCCGCTGTGATAAAAAGCTTCTTCTCGGGGACACGCCTTGCCCCCGACTTTGCAAGCTTTTTGTCGCTTACCGTGATAACCACGGCGTAAAAATTTATTACCAGCAGATATATCAGGAAAAGTATCAGATAATTTTCCATTTACTTACGTCAGATGACTTCAGTGCCGCCAACGGGACGGATATACAGCTTGTAGCAGCTGCCCTTGCCGAATACCTTTTCCATCTTCTCGGCATATTCCTCGGTCATGTCGGAGGGAACGAATGCCTGAATGGTTCCCGCAAAGCCGCCGCCGTGAACTCTCACTGCTCCCCTGCCTGCAAGGATATTTTCGGACATATAAAGACCGATGACCAGACCCTGCTCAGCAGGAGCCTTGGTGGCAAAAATGTTCTGGAGATACTTGAAGGAGCTGTTTCCGCTTTCGGTAACAAGCTTTAAGAAGCCGTTGATATCGCCGCCTCTGAGTGCAGCAGCTTCCTTGCCAACTCTCTCGTTGTCGTCAAAGAAGTGAAAAGCTCTTGCAACGGCTCTGTCGCCGCATGCCTTTCTTACTTCTGCAATATTTTCGATAAGCTGCTCCTTGGTGATGTCTCTCAGCTCGCTCTTGCCGAAGAACTTAGCCACTGACTTCATCTCAACGGGAATAGCCGCATATTCGGGTGTAAGGTCAGCGTGATTGCCCTTGGTATCAACGATGCAAAGGTTATAGCCCGATGCCGCAAAGTCATAGGAAATAGCATCGATAACAGGGTTTTCGGTGTCTTTGAAATCAATGGTGATAAATCCGCCGACGGAGGAAGCCATCTGGTCCATAAGTCCGGAGGGCTTGCCGAAATAAACGTTCTCGGCATGCTGAGCTATCTGGGCGATCTTGACTGCGCTTACCTTGCCTTCATTGTAAAGGTAGGAGAAAATAGTTCCGATAAGCACCTCAAATGCCGCAGAGGAGGAAAGTCCGCTGCCCTTGAGCACGTTTGAAGTGGTATATGCCTTAAATCCGCCGACCTTGAAGCCTGCGTTCTTAAAGCCTGCCGCAACACCTCTTATAAGTGAAGCGGAGGAGTTCTTCTCGCTGTCCTTTACCTCGGTATCGGAGATATCCACCACGTCCTCGGGGAAGCCCTCGGACTTGACGGAAACAACGCTGCCCTCGGCCATGGAAACTACAGCGATAACGTCCAGACCAACAGCCGCAGCCATTACGCAGCCTCTGTTATGGTCGGTGTGGTTTCCGCCTACTTCCGTTCTGCCGGGAGCAGAAAAAATTCTTATATTGTCAGCCTTGCCGTAGATATCCTCAAAGGCTTTTTCGGCAGCGGCATAGCGCTCCTTCTGCATTGAAACGGCAGCAGCGCCGTAAAGCTTTTCAAGAGTTTTTTCACTGATATTCATATTATGCCTCCATTATCAAAGGTATTTTTCCACATCTATCTTTTCTGCCTGATTGTTCAGAAGATATTCCAGAATATTCTTATAAGCACCCATGGGATTCGCCTTTATCTTTTCTGAGATAAGCTCCGCCTGAGAATGGTCGGGAGCATAGAAGCTCATGCTGATAAGCTCGGTATTTCCGTCACGGAGCCTGAAGCTTACAGTGCTGCCGTCCTCATTATCGCTGATATCGCAGCTGCACATTCCCTCGTTTTCCTCTCTCACAAAGAAAGAAAATGCGGAGTGGAGCAGCTTTTTTCTGAACACCAGCGGAATGTAGCGGTTAAAATACTCCGAACCTAACCTGCCCTTTTCTGTGATGCTTATTATCCGCCTGCCGTCCTCCTCGGTAACTTCAACGGAGCCGTTGGCGATAAGCTCTTCAAGAGCGTCGGAAAAGAAAAAGTAGCTGATAACGCCGCTGTCCTCGGAAATGAGCCTGAGCTGCTCCTCGGTGACAGTGCGGTTGAGCTTGTCAAGTATGTAGCACAGCAGAATTTTAACGCTGTGGACTGAATTCATTTCAGGATCGGGACGATGACTCATCTTGAGCTTCCTTTCTCTTGTTCCCTGCACCCCTTCAAAAGTTGGGGTAATCCAGCATATGGGACAGGATAGCGATATTTGCCGCCGCCTCCACAACGGGTACTGCTCTGAGCACCACGCAGGGGTCATGCCTGCCCTTTACCTCGATGACCTCGTTGGAAAGGCTGCTGTAATCAATGGTCTCCTGGGGCTGTGCGATAGAGGGAGTGGGCTTGAAAGCCACTCTGAAAACAATGGGCATTCCGCTGGAAATGCCGCCCAGGATACCGCCGTGGTTATTGGTCTTGGTCTTTACGTGGCCGTGGTCGTCAACATAGAAATCGTCGTTGTTCTGGCTGCCCAGCATTTTTGATGCGTTGAAGCCTGCGCCGAACTCGATTCCCTTTACTGCGGGAATGCCGAAAACCAGCTGTGCGATAGTGTTTTCCAGTCCCTCGAACATGGGCGAGCCTATGCCTGCGGGAACGTTTGTTATAGCGCACTCCACAACTCCGCCAACGCTGTCCATGCACTCTCTTGCCTTGGCAATATCGTCGTACATAGCCTGTCCCTTTTTGTCGTTGAGGACAGGTATCTTCTTGTGGCGGACTTTAAGGATAGTCTCCCTGTCGATATTGCAGGGGTCAAATGCAGTGTCCTTGATGTTGTGTATCTGTGCGATATGTGCGCCCGTGTATATGCTTCTGCGCTCCAGTATCTGACCGCAGACAGCGCCTGCGAATACCAAAGGAGCGGTAAGTCTGCCTGAGAAATGGCCGCCGCCTCTTACGTCGTTAAAGCCTCTGTATCTTACTGCGCCTGTATAATCCGCATGGCCGGGGCGTGCAAGGTGGGAGATGTTTCCGTAATCCTTGGAATGCTGGTCGGTGTTCCGGATAAGCGCCATGAGAGGAGTTCCCGTGGTGCGGTTATTGAGCATACCCGACATGATGCTGGGCAGATCGGCTTCCTTTCTGTGGGTGGAGGTTGCGTCCTGACGGGGCGCACGCCTTGCCATGAACTCCCTGAGCTGCTCTAAGTCGATATACTCCCCGGGAGGAAGGTTGTCCATAGTCACGCCGATAGCGGGACCGTGGGATTCCCCGAATATGGAGATGCTGATGTTATGGTTCCAGAATGAGGACATTGTGGTTCTCCTTTCGATCTAAACGGCTCACAGGACTTCAAATTCTCCGCCCAGAGCCTTAAAATCCTCGAAAAATCGGGGATAGCTTTTATTGACAGCCTCCGCACCCCTGATGATAACAGGAGCGTCCGAAGCGGTAGCGGCAATGGCAGCAGCCATAACGATGCGGTGGTCGTTGCAGGGATCCACCTCACCGCCCGTGAACTTATCAACGTGCTGCATTTCAAGGAAATCATCGCCTGCCGTGACCTTTCCGCCGATGGCGTTAAGTGCGTTGGCAATGGCAGTGATGCGGTCGCTCTCCTTTATTTTAAGGCGGGCGGCATTCACAATCCTGGACGTTCCCTTTGTAAAGCAGCCAAGCACCGCAAGAATGGGCACAAGGTCGGGGATATCGCCCACATCAACGGTGAACGGCTCCAGTCCGTCTCCTGTGCTGCTTTTTTCGATTATATCAACGATAGCCTTGTCGCCCTGAACAGAATCGGGGATAAGATTTTTCACTCTTATCTCTGAGCCGAGGGCATTGGCTGTGAAGAAAAACGCCGCCTGAGAATAATCGCCCTCAACGCTTACACGGCAGGGAGAATACTTCTGACCGCCCTTGATAAGGTACATGGGCAGTCCGCCAAGCTTTGTTTCGTATATGTTTATGCCAAAGTTTTTCAGCGCCGCTATGGTCATATCCGCATAGGGCTTTGACTGCAAAGGCGAGGTGAGCTTTATTACCGAGTCCTCCTCGCACAGGGGCAGGGCGAACATAAGTCCTGTGATGAACTGGGAGGAAACGTCCCCCTCCAGCAGATACTCCCCTGCTGTGAGCCTGCCGCTTATTGTCATGGGCAGACCGCTTTGGGGCTCAAAGGAGATCCCCTTTTTTGAAAATTCTCGGACATATGGGGTGTAGGGCCTTTCGGGCAGCTTGCCGTGACCTCTGAATGTGGCATTTGTGCCCAGTGCCGCCGCCACGGGGATAATAAAGCGCAGTGTGGAGCCGCTTTCGCCGCAGTCGATATCTGCCTTTGCAGCAGGATCTTTTATTCCACGGACGGTATAAACATCGCCGTCCGCCAACACGTCAGCCCCCAGAGCCTCCATTGCACCTGCTGTCACCTTTATATCGTTGGAACCTGTTACATTGGATATCTCAGAAATGCCACCTGCAAGAGCCGCAGCGATTATCATTCTGTGGGAATAGCTTTTTGAAGAGGGGGCGTTCAGGGTTCCGATAAGCTTTGAGGGGTATATTTTAACGTCCATATCTTAAACCATCTTTCCGAAAAACTTATGCAAGGAAATCATTGAAATCGGCTACTGACATTTTCACTGCCGATGACTTTCCTATATCCGAGCAGATTATCACATGGATAGAGCTGCCGTCACGCTTCTTGTCGTTCATGCAGGCGCTTCCCAGCTGTGCGGGAGTAGGCCCGATGTCCCTTGTAAGCTCATATTTTTTCAGGCAGCCGCAAAGGTCAGCTGTAAGTCCCTTTCGGCACATTCCACGCTTTTCGGCAAGGTCGGTGATTATCTCCATGCCCTTTGCAACGGCTCTGCCGTGGGAAATTCCCGTGTAATGGTAATACTGCTCTATGGAGTGGCCAAGAGTGTGGCCAAAGTTCAGGAGCATTCTCTCGCCCTTGTCAAACTCGTCCGCCTCAACAACATCTCTTTTTATGGCAACACAGCGGGCGATAATATCGTCCATTACCTCATGGACTGTGTTGATATCGTGGTTCATAAGAATGCCGAAAAGCTCGTCCGACTTTATCATGCCGTACTTTACCACCTCGCCCATTCCGTCAACTAAAAAGTCATGGGGAAGCGACTTCAGCGCACCTGTGTCACAGAGCACCAGCTTTGGCTGCTTGAATGCGCCCACCAGATTTTTTCCCTCGGAGATATCAATAGCCGTTTTTCCGCCAACTGACGAATCCACCTGAGCCAGCAGGGATGTGGGGAGCTGAACGAAATCCATTCCCCTGAGATATGTAGCGGAAGCATATCCTGCCATATCCCCTGTTACTCCGCCGCCAAGGGCTGCGATGCAGTCGGTACGGGTAAAGTGGTTTGCGGCAAGGAAGCTGTATATCTTATTAAGTGTATCGGAGCATTTTGAGGCTTCTCCGTGAGAAAAAACGAACTTTCTTACATCAAATCCGCTTTCTTTAAGTGACTTTTCAACTGTTCCCGAATATATTCTGTCAACATTATCGTCGGTTATAAGGGCGATTTTCTCGGCTCCTGTTACGCTGCTAACGTATTTTCCGCAGTTTTCCAGGAGTCCGCTTCCGATAATTACATCATATTTAACAGATGAGTTTACGGTAATTGTAATCATTGTGATCTGTCCTTTCGGGAAAAATAAACGGCTCTGCAAAAGCAGGCAGAGCCGTAGCTGTTATTACTGCATATCCTGCAAAGCGGCCTCGGCGTCAGCTATCTGCTGTTCACGCATATCGCCGATGCTCTCCATCTCGGAGGATTCCTCGCTTACATATTCGGAGCCCTGCACCACAGGGTTATCCTCTTTCTGGCAGGCAGACAGCGTAAGTGCAAGCAGAGCAGCTGCAAATATCATTGTTTTTTTCATAACATACCCTCCCATACACGATTTTTGACGCATTTATACTCTTACATTATAAAATATTTTTGCAGCTATGTCAATAGTTTTGGGGTAATTTCACGATGTAAAGCAGCAAAACAAGGCAGCAAAAAAAAAGCGGACCGCCGAAGCGATCCGCTGATGTTTCACACAAAATGAACAGAGATTATTCTTCCTTCATCTTTGCGAAGCACTCGCTGCAATATACAGGACGATCCTCTCTGGGCTTGAAAGGAACCTTTGCTACGCCGCCGCAGGAAGCGCAGGTAGCCTCGTACATTTCTCTTTCAGCCTTAGCGCCGTTCTTACGTGCGTTGCGGCAGCTCTTACATCTCTGAGGCTCATTCTCGAAGCCCTTTTCAGCATAGAACTCCTGCTCGCCGGCAGTGAAAACGAACTCTGCGCCGCATTCCTTGCATACTAATGTCTTGTCTTGGTACATTTGATTTCCCTCGCTTAAATAAAAATAATTTGGACCTGAGGACGGACTCACACCGACACCTTTGATAAAACAACGCTCTATAAGATTAAGCTACTTGGCCATATGATAAGAGCCATGCTCTTATGTTCATTTCTCGTCCGCAATCTTTCCTTTGAGCTTGCGGCGTGCTCTTGAAACGGCATTTTCAGCCGATTTCACGGAAATGTTCAGCTTCTTTGCGATCTCCTCTGAAGTAAGACCTGTGATGCTGAGCCTGAATATCTCATACTCCATGGGAGAAAGGGTATCCTCCAGCTCCCTGAACAGTTCACGCTGGATAATGATATTTTCGGGAGTAAGGTTATCTTCCCCCTTGTCCTCATCGCTGCCCTCCTCGGTGCTTTGCAGCCTGGAAAGCTTTGCGGCGGCGGTCTTCATACGGTTGACCACGCAGGAATAGGCATATGATGAAAATGCTGTGCCCTTATCGCTGCTGTAGTGGCGTATGGCGCTTAAGAAGCCCAGCACGCCCTCCTGCACGAAATCATCGCACACAGATGCAGAACCGCACATTGAAGCGGCTTTGCTCTTGATAAATCCGAAGTACCTATAGATAAGCTCGGACGCTGCGGGAACGGAAAGCCGCCCTCCACAGCATCTTTCAACCAGCTCCTCATCGGAGCAGGACGACAGGCTGTCGCATGGATCTTCGCTGCGACCACCAAAGTCAGCACGGTCAGCGGTCATATAAGGCCTCCGAAATCATCATAATTGTATGAAAATATATATTCACTTTTAATATTGTACCCGAAAAAGCTTTTTTTGTCAAGGGGCTTTTTAATAAATTATAAACTCAATACAAATATTTGTTGCAAAACATATTATTTCAACTTGTTTTTTGGCTATTTTGCTCACACAGGAAAAATATCAAGGTAAAATTTAGTAAAAAATATAACAGCCCCGCCGCCATTAAGCGACAGGGCTGAGAAATATGCTTATGAAAATTATGCTACAACTGAGATATCAAAGATATCAACTATGCCGCTCAGATCCTGAGAATCAACAAAGCTGATGTCGCTCTTGTTTGCGGTAGGAGTTGCATATACGATGTCG
>ULXW01022590.1_pt1 | contig 11921 bp, 10 predicted proteins | sample 1961661 | NCBI WGS metagenome assembly ULXW01 (sample SAMEA4835849, study PRJEB28245) | human gut metagenome | biome: gut microbiome; material: fecal sample | place: Denmark | collected 2008 | reverse complement strand
ATACGAAGGATATCAGACAGGTAGTTTATGACATTGAGCAGTTTAATCACATCACAAATCCTGGCCAGCTGGAACCGGGGATGAAAATCAAGATTCCTGTGGATTTATAAAAATATAAATTGATTGAAAAAGCAAACGCTTATTCTTTTGGCGAAAATCTTCTTCGAAAGAATAAGTGTTTGCTTTTTATTACGCTCCAGAGAAACAGGAGTTTCCATTTTCTCAGCCATCAAATCAGATTCCTGGCTGCTCCCTGTGTATAAAAATAAACACAAACAGATATTCTTTTCATAGGAAAAACTTTTAAAAGAATATCTGTTTGTGTATTCAAGACAGGTGTATCACTTTGGCTGGTTAAAAATCTTATCAATGGGGTTATTGGTAAACAGATCGGCCTCATTGATATAACGCCGGACCATTTCTACCGAACGATGACGGGTCTGCTTCATAATGAGCCGTTCTTCCACTCCCTGGAGTGCCGCATACGTAGCAAATCCATGGCGAAGACTATGAGCACCGTACATTTCCGGATTTAAACCAATGGAAGCTGCATATTTTTTCACAATCAGATTGATACTCTTGTCACTGAGCCGACGGGAGGAAACCTTACCATTTTTCAGGAAACTGCGAAACAGCGGACCTGATGTAATACCGGCCGCCGTCAGCCACTCCTGAAGGGCATGGATACAATCCATAGACGAATGAGACAGATAGGGGATGCCAATCTGCTGTCCTGCTGAGGTCTGGTCTGTCTTGGAATGGCGGATGGTGACCACAATGCCCTGGGGGGATTTCTTGATATCCTCCACATCAAGGCCTGCCAGTTCACTGCGCCGGAAAGCACCCATAAATCCCAGAAGCAGAATCGCCCGGTCGCGCAGTGCCTGAAGAGAAGTTAAATCCATGCGATGAATCATTTCCTCAATTTCTTCCCAGTAAATAGGCGTCTTTCCCTTCTGTACGGTCCCTTTTAAACGAGTAAGACCGATGAGAGCTTCCTTCACAATCCAAGCCCGGCAGGGGTTTTCCACATGGTCCCCGGAAGCATTATAATTTTCAGAAATGGCGCTGATCCGCCGCCGTATGGTAGAAGCCTTGGCGTAGTCTGCTAAATCATTGATATAATTCACAATGGTTTCCGGTTGAGCCGGATAAGAGGTCTGATGATGATACCGGCACCAGTCGCAGAAATCATTCCAATCCGATTCATAAGCGTCAATCGTATGATTCGCCTTTGTCACCGAAAGAGAATTCATACTTTTGTCAGAGAGGCCCTCACTTTGCGAATTTCTGCTGAAATCCCGCAGAAAAAAATGATTGTCCATACAATCTCCTTACTGATGAAATAGTGTCCATCTTTGCTTTTTTACTATTATACCATCTTTAGAAGGGAATAGGTTCCGATAACATTAAATTATCGGAACCTATTTATCCATCAATCTTCCTTATTATTCCTGTTTTTCCTTTTACTCAATCTTATTACATCTTACCTGTTTTTATCAAGGCTTTATTCTTATCTTCTCCCTGTTTCGCTATTGTGAGTTCAAAGATAAGCGTATAAAGAGAATATAAAGAGAAATGGCTGATATGTTTTCATATTTTCTGGTGAACAGCTCAATTAAAAACACCACAAGGAAATCCGGTTTCTTTGTTTGCCCAATGAGTTCGGTGTCTGCATGGTCTACGGCCGCTGCTGTACATGGTACGACGGCGCGCGCCATACATGAGTCTCCCGTCATTTCTGCAAAAGGTGAGATTTTCGGATTTTCCTGTGATGTCTTTTACCTGATCAGGGAGGGATGAAAAGAGGTTAACCCATGGACGTCTGCTTTCCATACTTACATCTCCTATGGCCATCTCGGGGATTTATGGATAACTTTTTCCATGTTGCAGGTCTTTTACATCCTTCTACTATATAAATAGAAGAAATGTACTTTATGTGAACATGATGGACAAAATTCTAATGATAATTTCATAATTATGTTTATTACTTACCACCTATTGGTGAGCACGCGGCTTTCTCATCAATGATTGATATGTTTCTAAAAGGGAGGTTGTTAAAAGAGGGTGCTTATGCAATATAAATGTATGGAGAGGGAAATCAGGAAGCTCTCCATGGAAGGATTCTATTTCCTTATCTGCCTTGTATATCGCGAATATTCCGGCCGGAATGCAGCTTTGGCAGAGAGGAATCAATGAATCTCTGTATACAGATTTCCCGCTTTCCCCTCTCCGGCTCCCAGGGCGCCTTGAGGGCAGAACGGATTCTGCAGAATACGTTAAACCATGACAATCAAGCCAAAGCACGGATATCATCCCATCCAGCATGAGCCCGCATTCCCGGACGACAAGTTCAGGGCTGCTGCAGAAAGTCTCCTTCCTGCAGTCCAGCGTTGACGCCTGATTCTGAGAGGCCCGCAATACTGACCGGCACGGATGTCCATCCGTGTTTTTGTGCTGGTTTGTCCGTTGTTTTCATGCAAAAAAGCTGCGAATATCGATTTCTAGTACATCGACATTCGCAGCTTTTTATTCATATCGGATATTTTTATTTCTTTGTGAAGGCATAGAGCTTTTCGGTAACTCTTTTGACTTCTGCATCCATTTTTTCCGTATCTATGGTGAGGAGTTCTTTATGTTCCATCACCGGTCTGCCGTTGATGATGACAGTATCCACATCCATGGAATTACCGGCGTAAACGGCCAGGGAGACGCTGTCAAATCTTGGTTTCCAGTGGAATCCGGTTCTGTCTACCAGGATGATATCAGCCAGGAAGCCTTCCTTTAATTCACCAAGATTGTCATAACCAAGGCATTTGGCGCCATCCTTGGTGGCCATGTCTACTGCTTCTTTGGCGGTAATGGCGAAGGGATCATAGTTGGCCGCCTTGTGGATAAGGGCGGTGAGACGCATTTCTGCAAACATATCAAGCTTGTTGTTGGAGGAGGCGCCGTCGGTGCCGATACCTACAGTAATACCTGCTTTTCTCATTTTGGGAACAGGGGCAATGCCGCTGGCCAGTTTCAGATTGGACGCGGGATTATGGGCTGCACATACATGCTTTTCTTTCATGATGCGAATGTCGTCATCCGTTACATGGACACAGTGAGCAGCCAGTGTAGGCCTTTCAAAGAGGCCCAGGGAGTCCATGAGGGCAATGGGGGTCATGTGGTATTCCTTTTCGCAGTTTTCCACTTCCCCCTTTGTCTCAGAAAGGTGGATGTGAATGGGCATATCGTATTTTTCTGCCACGTCCCGTACTTTTCTGATATAGTCAGGCGGACAGGTGTAGGGAGCATGAGGTCCCATCATGACTTTGAAGCGGCCGTCCCCTGCCCCGTTCCAGTTCTTGTAGAGTTCTACGTTTTCATCGATACCTTTCTGTCCATTGGGACCGATACCGGCAAGGCCTCTGGCCAGATTGCCACGGATGCCCGCTTTATCAGCAGCCCTGGCACAGGCGTCCATGAACATGTACATATCGCAGAAGGATGTGGTACCGCCGCGGATCATTTCAGCAAAGGCCAGTGTACTGCCCCAGTAGACGATGTCGTCATCCAGGTGGTCTTCTGCCGGCCAGATTTTATTCTGCAGCCAGTCCATGAGGGCCATATCATCAGCATAGCTTCTGAAAAGGGTCATGGCCACATGGGTATGGGTATTCACAAGTCCCGGCATGGCCAGCATGTCATGGCCTTCGATGATTTCATCGTACTCTTCTTCTTTTGGGTTCTCCGGGAATTCTTTGATATATTTGTCTTCTACAGCTATATTCTTGTGTTCGGTGACTTTTCCGTCCTGCATAAGGCCGATATTTTTAATGAGAATTTTCATGACAGCCTCCTTCAGTCAAGTCCCAGGTATTTTCTCTGGGCTTCAGTGAGGGTATCGATCTTGTAGCCCATGGAAGCCAGTTTGATGGAAGCTACTTTGGTATCCAGTTCATGGGGCAGTGTGTATACCTTCGCTTCCATTTCGCTGCCGTGCTGAAGGAGATACCGGGCAGCCAGGGTCTGCATAGCGAAGGAAAGGTCCATGATTTCTGCCGGATGTCCGTCGCCGGCAGCCAGGTTAACCAGACGGCCTTCGGCCATAAGGAACACGGTCTTGCCGTTTGGCAGGACGTAGCCTTCAATATTTTTGCGGGCTTCAAATTTCCTTGTGCAGATTCTTTCCAGATCTTTTCTGCTGACTTCGCAGTCAAAGTGGCCGGCATTGGCACAGATGGCGCCGTCTTTCATTTCCATGAAATGGCGTTCTGTGATGATGTCGATATCACCGGTGACGGTGAGGAAGTAGTCCCCCAGTTTGGCTGCTTCATCCATAGGCATCACTTCAAAGCCGTCCATAACGGCTTCAATGGCTTTGATGGGATCCACTTCGGTAACGATCACATGGGCACCCAGGCCTTTGGCGCGCATGGAAACACCCTTGCCGCACCAGCCGTAGCCTGCAATGACTACGGTTTTACCGGTGACGGTAAGATTTGTGCTGCGGATAATGCCGTCCCATGCAGACTGGCCGGTACCGTAGCGGTTATCAAAGAGGTATTTGCAATAGGAATCATTAACTGCAATCATTGGGAATTTCAGTTCATGATTCTTTTCCAGAATCTTCAAGCGGTATACACCGGTGGTTGTTTCTTCGGAGCCCCCGATCAGGTTCTTCCTGGCATCTGCTCTGGTGGTATGGAGAAGGTGTACCAGGTCTCCACCGTCATCAATAATGATATCAGGCATATGGTCCAGGGCTTTGTTCAGGAACATGGTATATTCATCATCGGTACAGCCATGCCATGCATACACAGTAATTCCGTTTTTCACCAGAGCTGCTGCAATGGGATCCTGGGTGGACAGCGGATTGCTTCCTGTACAGATGACATTGGCACCGGCAGCCTTCAGCGTAAGGGCCAGGTAAGCTGTTTTTGCTTCCAGATGGATGGACATGACAATGGTTTTGCCTTTAAAGGTCTGATCTTTGATAAATTCTTCCCGAAGTGCATTCAGGGCAGGCATGAATTTGGCTACCCAGCGGATACGCTGCTCCCCATTGTCAGACAGTGAAATATCACGAATCATAGAATCACTCATAATTGTAAACTCCTTTCATAGTTCTTTATGGTTACATCATAGGGTGGAGTCAGGACTCCTTTTTCTGTGATGATGCCGGTAATCAATGTATGAGGCGCCACATCAAAGGCAGGATTAAAGACAGGCATATCTTTCGGTGCCGTATATATGCCCCTTATCTGCCGCACTTCTTCCGGATTTCTCTCTTCTATGGAGATTTCGTCTCCGCTGGAAATAGAGAAATCAAAGGTGGAAAAAGGAGCGGTAATATAAAAAGGAATATGATGGTAAGCGCAGAGTACGGAAAGGCCGTAGGTACCTACTTTATTCGCTGCGTCGCCATTGGCTGCAATGCGGTCGGCGCCTACGATGACCGCATCAATTTTCTTTTCCTTCATGACCCATCCGGCCATGCTGTCAGTAATCAGAGTGGCAGGAATTCCATTTTCCATAAGTTCCGTACCGGTCAACCGAGCTCCCTGGAGAAGGGGCCTTGTTTCATCAGCATACACTCTTTCAATCTGCCCTCTTTCATACAGGCGGTAAATAACGCCAAAGGCAGTACCTATGCCGGCAGTGGCCAAGGCACCTGTATTGCAGTGGGTCAGGATGCGGAGATTTTTCCTCCCTTTAAAGAGGTCTGCCCCATGGTCTGCCATGGCGCTGCAGAGGGCCTTGTCTTCTCTTTCAATGGCCTCTGCCCTTTCTATAAGCCCTGCCAGGGCTTCCTCTTCCGGAAGAGTATCAAAGGTATGAACCATTTCCCTGACAGCCCAGGACAGGTTCACTGCCGTAGGACGAGCAGCAGCAAGCTCCCTGGCCGCCCTGTGGAAAGCATCCTTTAAAGAAGGGCCTGTGAGCCCTTCTTTTTTGATTTCCTTAAAGGCCAGTACCATGCCGTAAGCCGCCGCCACCCCGATGGCCGGAGCACCGCGGACAGACAGGCGGGAAATGGCCTCTCCCACTTCCCTGCTTTCTCTGCAGTGGATATAGGAAATATTTCCTGGCAGTTTTGTCTGATCAAGCAGTACCAGTTCTCCCTTTTCCCATTTCAGGGACCAAAGTGCTTCACTCATAAGAGATGGAATCCTCCAAAATCTTTTGCTGCATGGTGACAGCTGCATTCCGTATCAGGATCATAGGTTCTGGAAAGGATGGTAATGATTTTCTTGAAGCTTTCCAGGTTATGGTTCATGCAGTCCACCACTTCCCTGTGGGAAAGGGGGGTATCAGAAATACCGGCGGCAAAATTTGTTACCATGGAAATGGTAGAATAGCAGATTTCCGCCTCTCTGGCCAGGACACATTCCGGCAGATTTGTCATGCCCACCACATCAGCTCCCCATTGACGGTAAGCCTTGATTTCAGCCGGTGTTTCAAAACGGGGACCTTCGGTGCAGATATAGGTTCCATGGGGATGAAGAGTAATATGCTCTTCTTCTGCCGCCCTGATGATGGCCTGGCGAAGGGTTTCGCAGTAAGGATGGGTCATATCCAGATGGGCCACCCCATAATGCTCTCCGTCATAGAAAGTCCCTTCCCTGGATTTTGTCATGTCGATGAACTGATCGACTAAAACCAGTTCCCCTGCCTTATAGCCGGGATTCAGAGAGCCTACGGCGGTGGTGGAAACTACGGCCTTTACATCTAGCATTTTCAAAGCGTAAATATTAGCTCTGTAATTGATTTTATGGGGCGGAATGGTGTGATGCACGCCATGACGGGCCAGGAAGATGATTTCCTTATCTCCGAACCTGCCGGATTCATAGCTTGCCTTTCCATAGGGCGTATCGATGATTTCTGAATGAAGATCAGTCAGGATGCCGGGATCATATACGCCGGTACCGCCAATAAAAGCCAGTTTACTCATTGTACATTTCCTCCCTTTTCATTAAACCATTTCACAAGAGTTTCTCTGGAAATTTCATATTTTTTTCCGCAGTAGTGGCATTCTATTTCTATATGGTCATCGTCCAGGAGGCCCTGCTGTTCAACCAGGGGCAGGCCCTGCAGAGAATGCTTGATCCGATCCTCTCCGCAGGTGCAGCGGAAGGAAACAGGAGCGCTTCCCAGAAGGACATAATTTTCTTTGTGGAGAAGGGTGGATAGGGACGTTTCTTTTCCGGTCTCATTGAAAAGATCCCACTTCCGGTCTTTTGCAAAAAGCTCTCCAAAAAGTTTTTTATCCCCTTCCGGCATGAGCTGGGCGATAAAACCGGCCATGCGGATAATTTTTCCCTTTTTGTCTGTAAGGGCTTCGATTTCTACGTGAGACAGGGTCTGGTCAGAAGAATTGATATAGTCAGATACACAGGAAGCCGTATCTCCGTCAGAGAGGTCCACTGCCGATACATAGGGCATTTTCAAAAGGGAATAACGGGTAACGAAGAGTTTTCCCCTCTGGCTCACCCATTTCGCTTCCTCAGCGGGGGGGTAGCGAATGGTGCCGTCATCGGGATTTTCGATAAATCCCCGCACATACCTTCCTTCGTAGGCATCGGCATGGATAGTCCCTAAAGGCGAATTAGTCACCCATTTCAGGGAGACCCCTTCATGATTTTTAAAATCCATGGCCAGGATGGCGGCTGCATTTAAGACCTTTCCCAAAATGACCGCAGAAAGAGAAGGAAGATGATGAATTTCCTGGGCCCTGCGGGCTGCATCCGTAACATCGGCTACAGTGATACGAATTCCGTCGGTGCTCAGGTAATGGTCAATCCGATTCATTTCACTCATAGGTATGACTCCTATTAAAACATAAATAATTACTCTATTATTGTAACACTAAAAAGAGGCCGGTGCTTGACAATCTTTAAAGGATAGCGGATTTTCCTGCTTTTTTCTATCCTGTCCTCCACTCTGGATAGAAGGCAGAATTTCAATTCCCCTTTGGATGCTGCTCGTATTCCACACCACTAAAAAAGCGGCAAGTCCTGCCGCTTTTTTGTTATTATACTTTCAAATCCCTGATGGCCTGCGCCCTGTCTTCTTTTCCAAAGACCGAAGAACCGGCGACCAGAATATGAGCGCCCGCTTTTTTGAGAAGCGGCGCATTATCCCTGTTTACGCCGCCATCCACTTCGATAGAAAGGGAAAGTCCTTTTTCCTTAATCATGGCGGAAAGGGCGGCAATTTTATCAAGGCTATAGGGAATGAATTTCTGCCCGCCAAAGCCGGGATTCACGGACATAATAAGGACGAAATCAAGAAGAGGCAGGACCTGTTCTATGGAAGCAAGGGGTGTGCCCGGATTCAGGGCAATACCGGCCTTGATTCCCCTGTCTTTAATGTTATGAATCATGCGGTCCAGGTGCGGCACTGCTTCTACATGGAAGGATACCATGTGAGCTCCTGCTGCCTCAAGGCCTTCCAGATAAGCTTCGGGATGATAAGTCATAAGGTGAACATCAAAAGGAAGTTTTGTACAGGGCCTTAAGGATTGAATGACTGGTACACCAAAAGTAAGATTAGGTACAAAGCGGCCATCCATAACATCCAGATGGACGTAGTCAGCGCCGCCTTTTTCAATATCCTTGAGCTCATCGGCCAGACGGGAAAAATCTGAAGCCAGTATAGAGGGAGCAATTTTCATAATTTACCTCCTTGGATTCCTTATTTCATCCAGTATTTCAAGATATGACTGATATCGCCGCTGCTGAATCAGTCCTTCTTCCACCGCCTGCCTTACAGCGCAGTCCGGTTCTTTGCTATGGATACAGTCATTGAATCGGCATTTCCCCAGGAAAGGTCGGAAATCACGGAATAAATAGGAAAGATGGTTCCCTTCAATCCGGTCAATATCAAGATAGGTATAGCCCGGTGTATCCATAAGGAATCTCCGGTCTTTCCATTGAATCAGTTCCGCATGGCGGGTTGTATTCTTTCCCCTGCCTGTATGGCGGCTCACTTCACCGGAAAGGAAATGGGATTTTCCAAGTATCCTGTTCAGAAGAGTCGATTTCCCCACTCCGGAGGGTCCGGAAAAAGCTATGATTGGTCCTTTGAGGGCACTGGTGAGTTCTTCAAGCCCCTCATCGTGAAGAAGAGAAAGGGAAAAGGCGGAATATCCGGCTTTTCTGTAGTAGGTAACAGCCTTTTCAGCCCCTGCTTCATCCAGATCAGCCTTATTAATCACAATCAGTGGTTCAACACCGGCCTCTTCAGCCATCACCACCATCTTGTCCATAAGGAAGAGATTCAAGTCCGGGGTACGGACGGCTGATACAAGTACAAGCTGGTCTATATTAGCGGAAGGAGGACGGTAGAGCACGGTTTTCCGTGGATACACATGAGTAATGACCGTTTCCCCGCTATTTCCCGTTTCAAAGTCCACATAGTCCCCTACCAGGATATCGGTACGCCGTTTCAGCCTGCCCCGGGAGCGGCAGAGAGACAGGGCTCCTTCACTGCCGTATATGGTAAAATAGCCATTCTGATTTTTCAGAATCAGTCCCTTCATCATCAAAGCTCCCGATCCTGAACTACAGAGCCGTCAATGACTACCTGTACATGTACGTTTCCGCTGCCGGAAACATCCTTGCTCACTGTGCTTCCTGGAGCCGCTTTGCCGCTATAGGCAGTATGCTTCCCACTGTCATCGGTGACATAGATTTCTACCTGCCGTGCATTGCCGCCTTTAGGAATGGAGATATTCACAGTGCCGGTCTTAGTCTGGGATTTCTTCTTTCCAACAGTCAAGTTGACCACATTGGAAGAGGTAGATTCACCGCCTGCCGGATCCTGGGAAATGATGATGGCGTTGCTGTCATCGGTAGAGGTACCGTCAGAAGCATTGATGGTACCAACGGAAAGCTTCATGGAAAGCAGTGTATTTCTGGCATCAGCCAGTGTCATGCCCACTACATTGGGTACATGGACCTTTTGTTTCATATTAATGACAATATTCACTCTGGTTCCCTTGGTGGCTTTAGCGCCGGATTCAGGGCTCTGGGAAATGATGACATCCGATGGTTTATCGGGATCATTCCCGTTTTCCACAGCTCCCAGAGTGAGTCCCATTTTATCCAGCCTTTCCTTGGCCTGTTCCAGAGTCAGCCCTTTAAGGTCAGGAATCAGCATGGCAGATCCGCCTTTGCTGACAGTGAGGTGGATAATACGCCGGGCTTTTACATTAGTTCCGGCGGCAGGGGTCTGGGAAATAACCTGTCCTGCCGGTACGTCGTCACTGGCTATTTCATCCACCGATACTTTCAGATCCAGTTTCTTCAGCGTAGTTTCAGCCACTTCCACCGGCTTACCTACCACGTTGGGAACGGTGATATTTTCAGAACTCCAGAAATTGCCAAAGCTGAAAAAGGCCCAGGCAAAACAGATGATGAAAAGAACAGCCATGCCGATCCAGATGTACTTCTGCGGCAGATTTGTAATGAATCTGGTCAGTTTTGTTTCTCTCTGTACTTTGTGAGTCCGTACTTCTTTCTTGGGGATAGGCCTTGTCATGGCTGTAAAGTCATGAGAGGCGGGCTTGTATATGGTAGTAGTAAATCCCTGGGCGATTTTCAGTTCAGAAATAAAATCGGATACCGTATCGTATCTTTTATCCGGATCTTTCTGAAGTGCCGTCAGAAGACATTCCTCCAGCATGGGAGAAATGGCAGGATTGTATTTCGTGGGCCGCGGGATATCGCCCTGCATGTGCTGGAGAGCAATGCTCACAGCCGTTTCTCCTTCAAAAGGAAGGTGGTGTGTCAGCATTTCATAAAGAACGATACCCAGGGAATAGATATCGGTCTTGGCAGTTATTTTATCTCCTGCTGCCTGTTCTGGCGAAAGGTAATGGACCGAGCCCAGGATGGACTGTTTGTCAAGAACAGTAGAAGAGTTAATGGCGCGGGCAATACCGAAGTCCGTCACCTTCACTTTGCCTGTCCTTGTGAGAAGTACGTTATGCGGTTTGATATCACAGTGGATAATGCCGTTGGCATGAGCTTCTTCCAGGGCATAACCGATTTCAATAGCAATGCGGACAGCCGTATCAATGGGGATATTGGGGTGGTTCTGGATATACTGCTTCAGCGTTTCCCCTTCCACGTATTCCATGACGATGTAATGGACGTCACCGTCGCAGCCTACATCGTAAATACCCACAATATTTGGATGGGACAGCTTCCCTGCAGACTGGGCTTCATGGCGGAACCGCACGATAAAATCATTGTCTTCTGCAAAGCTGCTGTGCAGAATTTTGACTGCCACAATCCTGTCAAGAAGGATATCTTTGGCTTTGTACACATCAGCCATACCGCCTGAACCGATTTTTTCAATCAGTTCATAACGTTCATCAAGAATTTTACCAGTCATATTTTACTCCACTCAGTTCCAAAATTGAATCAATATAAAGGAGGCATTGTCTCTGGCCCCTGCTTCATAGACTTTTTCCATGATCAGGCGGCCCAGTTCTTTCAGGTCTTCTTTTGTCTTTCTGGGGCTGGACGCAATCAGACTTTCTAAATCCCTGTCTTCTACCATGCCCGAAACGCCGTCAGTACAGAGAAGGATGAAGGTTCCATTTTCCAATGCAAAGGAACCGGTATCCACTTTCAGCTCATCTTCAATGCCCACGGCACGGGTAATTTCATTTTTTCTAGGATGAACCCTCATTTCCGCCCGGGACAGCTTCCCTTCGTTCACCAGTTCCATAACAAAAGAATGGTCTACTGTAATCTGTTCCAGCTTTCCCTGCTGAAAGCGGTAGAGCCGGCTGTCTCCCACATGGGCCCAAACCAGCTTATCCCCCGCTTCTGCTGCAGCTACCATGGTCGTACCCATGGACCGAAGCTCGGGATTATCCTTTTTTTCATTGAGGATAGCCCTGTTGGCAGCATAAAAGGATT
>ULXW01056633.1_pt1 | contig 11926 bp, 6 predicted proteins | sample 1961661 | NCBI WGS metagenome assembly ULXW01 (sample SAMEA4835849, study PRJEB28245) | human gut metagenome | biome: gut microbiome; material: fecal sample | place: Denmark | collected 2008 | reverse complement strand
CCAGCCGAGTTGTCTCTCCCTCTTGTATATGGCGAGAAGGCCGTGGTCATTGGCGACCATCGTCAGTTACCACCTAATCTTGACAGGGAAGACATCTTGTTCAAACTACACATGCAAAGGTTGAAAGCCGACAGCAGGGAAGAACATGGCCAGATAGAACAATTAGAGTCATATGTAAGAAAGAATTTCGACATTCTGGAGAAGTCACATTTTGAAAGACTCTTCCGACAAATTGACTCATCTCTACGTGGTACTTTCGACACACAGTATCGTATGCACAATGACATTAATCGTGTCATTGAGCAGTTCTATGTTGATGACGGTGGACTAAAATGTGGTGTAGCCAACGAAAGCCGGGAACACGGCATTGATATTCCTAATCTCATTTCGCCAGACAATCACGTTATTTGGATAAACACATCTTCTCCGGAAGTTCGAGACGGAACATCACGAGCAAATAGAGGCGAGGTGGAAGCCATAGAGTGGGTGTTGTCGCAGTTTTCAAAGTCAGAGAGTTTCCGCAGTTATCAGGAATCTCTGCCTACCAATGAAGACCGAGAAATCGGACTGATTACATTCTATGGCAGTCAGTTGAAACGATTGAAAGGAATCGTGGATAAAGAAACAAAGAAAGGACTCAGTATAAAGATGAGTTCTGTTGACCGATTCCAGGGAATGGAGCGCAACATCATCATCGTTTCGATGGTAAGAAGCAACTCCATTGCGCAGAAATGGGAACAAAAACCAGACTACAACAAATTCCCAAATGTAGGGTTTCCGGCACAAAAAGAATATGGTTTTGCCAAATCACCCAATCGTCTTAACGTGGCTTTGTCACGAGCAAAGAGACTGCTTATCATCGTTGGCAACGGTGAACATTTTAGCAACTACACCAATTCACAAGGGCAAGCCATTTACAAGAATGTATTCGATGAGGTAAAAAACAATCCTAATGGCAGGATTATAGAATGGAATGTTCGCAAACCGAAACAAGAACGTGTGGCGAAGATTGTCAGAGTACCAATGCCTATACAACGTTCTGTAAACCTGAACACTCGTGACATCAACGCAGAAACAGACAAGAATCTGCGTATAAAAGAAACATGGCTTACACCAGACGGGCAACCCGTTGAAAATCCGCATTTCGCAGTCCTTGAATTGTCAACAAAAGCGGTGAAACTGCTTATCGGCAGAGACGAGGAAACAATCAGGACTGCAACACGATTCGATTTCAACAATTTCATTCGTGATGCTGCCAAACCTGAAACAGGAAAAGGATTGGACAGTCAGAACATGATGAATATGGAATACTTCAGGGGTAGGGTTCTTCCTGTAATCAGAAAGATGAAACAGAAAATGCGTTCTGAAGGTGTCGATATTGTTTACACCGTTGCCACTGCTGCCTATCGTACAGCAAAGAATCGTGACGAAGTGATAGAATGCATCCGTCGTGAGGCTGGAATAAATGTGCGCATTCTGTCAAAGAAAGAGGAATCTGTATCGACAATGTTTGCCTACGGCATATCATCACGTTACAAGTTGGATATTCAGAAGTCAAGACATTCTGTGATGGTTGACCAAGGTGGCGGTTCTACCGAAGTCAGTGTGTTCAATCAGGGCGAATTGGAAGGTTCGTACAGTATAAACCTCGGTACAACAGCCTTGCGCAATATTTTGACAAAAGACATTCCACCAACCACACTTTTGGTCGATGCATTCAAAAAGAGCGACCAAATGCTAAGAGAAAGAATGGTGGCGTTTACCAAGAATATGAACACAACTATGCAAACCAACGAAGACACATTCTGCGTCAGCGTAGGTTCTGCCATAACTCATGCGACAGGAAAGACAAAAAATGCACAACAACATGATTGCATTCTCAACTACGAACAGATTGCAGATAAAATAGAAAATCTCACAGCAAAATTGCTGGAGATGTTCAACACCGTTGGCGATTTGGTACGTTGGGAACAACAAATGACAGGCGATGCCATTGACGATATGCTCACCCTGCGCATGGGATTGCCGATGTATCTTCTGCTTATGGAGAAATTTAATATCAAGCAAATCCACGTTTGTGGAACAGGCCTGTGGTATGGTATTTATTTGCAGCATCTTTTTAATGTAGCCGACTAATATGGAAAATCAGACATACAACAATTTAATATATCGTTCTATTGAAGAAGACCGTCAATTGTGTTCACTTCTTCTGAAAACGCGCTCTTGCACAGTTGAATACTACACTATCCACAGACTGGAGCCATTAGACGTACTTGTCGGTGAATTGCTTTTGGAAAGTGAGAACACACAACTTGAATGCGTCGCTCTTGGACGGACTCTCGGTTTTGATGTAGAAGCACAGCCGGAAAACGGAATGTATTATGATGAGGCAGAAAACAATCTGTTCCATAAGTTCCTGAATTCGGTGCAAGATTGGGGAATAATAGACGTTGACAAAGAAAATGGTCTCGTAACCCTGACGGCTTTAGGCAAGGTTTGTTTGCAGAACAAAGAAAAATACAAATTCTTTACTGCACAAACAAACGCATTGGAATTTGGCTGTTTGAAAGCAGCTGACGGCGGTATCGTATCGCTTTATCCGTTCCATTCTGAATTAGGTTTGTCTCTTTCGCTTGACTATGCCAAAACACTCAATTACGAAGATTGTTTGTGTGAAGTAATCAACAGCGAGACAGACGATGTGCTGGTAAATAACTTGAAGTTGCAAGTTCCAGAAGGAATCTGTGTTTACAAAGCCGAGTTCACCAATTACTTGGGTGTAAAGCCAATCAAACTGGATATTGAACTTTACGAGACAGAAGGCAAATATTCACTGAATTTCATTTCGGCTGGCAATAGCTGTTCGGTGTTGAATGCTCTGTTTGAACTTGAAGTTAATGCTGATGCAAAAGAACGTAAAGTGGAACAATGCCTGTACTATCGCCTTGTCAACAATCCAGATGTTATTCTGGACTACAAGGTTTTGCAACCATTTGAAGATATTATCGAGGTTGACCGACTGATAGAAGATTCTAGATTAGTTTGGACTGACTCACAATTACTTCAGCTTATAATTTCACAATGTGATGCTGATCGTTGGCATTCTTTGTCAAAGCATTGCGATGTAAAAGTTTTGAAAAATATAATCCCTGACCACATTCAAGACTTGGAATGGGGAGCATTGACATTCAGACTTGACAGCCATTATATTTCCACCCATTCAACGGATTTTCCGTGGGATAAATACACGCTATTTGCTCGCACTCCCGTAGAGAAGGAGTTGATACAGAAATTCCTCGTAGAGCATTCATTCCCAGAGGGGAAAGACGATGACCAATGGGATTGGGATGACGTTCTACCTATTGTTGGTATGGACTTCATCACGCAACATCTTGGCGACATTCCGTTTGACCTTACCGATATCACAAAAGAACTGGATGACACGCAACGTCAATACATAGTAACAAATCCCAATGCACGTTGGAATTGGCAATTTGTAGTGACTGAATATCCTATTGACTTTATTGTCTCTAACATCGCTGTCTTGTATCCGCATATCAATATGCAGATACTTGTGCAGCGCATTTTTGCTAACAATGAACTCGCCAGCCTTTATGCAACATCGCAATCGCTGAAAAACAGTATTCGGGCCTCAGAACTTCCTCTGCGATTCAATGCCAACAACCTTGAACTTGCTTGGACTGACGAGGTTATTGAATTCTTTGAATCGTGTGGATTGATTTCTTGGTCATCAACCACATACAAGCCAGGCTTTGAGTGTAATCCGAACTTGGTTTGGGACAATAACTTCTTCCAAAAATACAGTAACAAAGTAACAACTCCGCAAGGCTATAATTGGATTTCACATTGTGTAACAGATTCCGTTATTATTGACAACAACCCAAATTTCCAATGGAACAAAATTGCATTGTCACAAAATCCTGTGATATGCACCGACCTTGCTTTTATTACTTCGCATTGGAGTGTGTTGGATCCAGCTACAATAATCATGGGTTGCGATACTGCAATGTTGGAGGGTTTGTTCCTATCATTGTCAGAAAATGCAATGATAGGCAGTCTACTAATAAAATCGTTAGATATTCAAAAACGATTGATTGCATATCTTTCTACTGAAACCATCCTTAACAGCTACTCAGAAGGATGGAATAGGACTCTGTTTACAGAAAGAATTTGTCAAGCCGTTAACATAGCCACACTAGACAGAGAGGCATGGTGTGAAATGCTGGATTGGGAATATCTGACTACGAATCTGCCTGTTTCAGACATTCAATCACATATCAGCAAGTATACGGACAAATGGAATCATATTATTTTTGCTAATCGTATCACTGGCAGTGAACTGTTGAACGACAAATTCTTGGAAATCTATGCCGAGGTAATTTCTGGACAGAACTTGACGGAAGAAATCTGGCCAATAATAACCTGCAAGTTCCCTGCAAACGAACTCATTTCGCTTGTTGAGAAATACAGTGACGAACAATACCGCTGGGACTATGCTCACATGTATGAGCTGGCTGAGTTCCCTGCAAAGGAATATATTGAGCAACATACAGAAAATGTGCGGTGGGCTGAGTTCTCGGCTTCTGCCGCAGCAAACAGGCTGTTCTCAAAGACTGGTGCAAACAAAACACAAAGTTTGTGGCTGCGCATATACGAAGACATACTGAACAATGACGGTTATCAGTGGGATTTCAACAAACTGACAAAACAGCCAAACATCTTGAAATTGCCGAAACTATTCATACAGAAAAAAGCATGGGATTGGGAATATGTCTCTGAACATGCGACATGGATTTCTGTTCAGAAAGGTAAAGACTATTACTTCAAGCTGTTTGCCGATTCGTTGGATTTCGGCAAATTGTCACACCGCACAGATATAGGACTAACAGAACAAATAATAGAAAAATTCGATAAGAAAAAACAATGGGATTGGAATGCTTTGGTGCAGAACGAAAGCATAAACTTTTCGTTTGAGTATATCGACAAGCACGAAGACAAACCTTGGAATTGGCATTTCCTTGCACATCGCGAAGGTTTGCCGTTTGATGTAGTTCTCAGCCACAAGGAAAAAGATTGGGATTGGCATTACTTGTCAACTCTTGACATCTTTGTGCCGTCTGTTGATTTGCTGACTTATCTTATCGAGCATGATTATGAAATAGACTGGAATTCAGTTTCTGAAAACAAGGAACTTACAGGCGATATCATTGATACATTTAAGGATAAAATTAACTGGAATGTGTTTGTAAATCGTTGCCCTACGCTCCTTTCTATCGCAACAGTTGATTTCTTGAAGAAATACAAGGATGCTATTTCATGGGATGACTTCAATGAACGTCTTGGTGTGGATGTTGCGACTGAAATGTTACAGGAATTTGCCAACCGACTCAATTGGAGATTTGTTTCTCTGTCGCAGAAAATAAAGTTTACAGAGGAACTGGTTCGCAAGTATGAGAACAAATGGTTCTGGTCAGAATTGATGCGGAATATAAAAGTTCAAGAAGACATTCCTGATTTTGAAAACATCTTTGCCAACCATCGCAGTATTGTTACATTTACCGACAGAATTAAGGATTATCGCAGTAATCCGTGCATATATCACTTCACGCATTTCTATAATGCAATAGATGTTATCCGCAGTCGAAAGATTCTCAGTCGAGACCGTGCCGAGGAATTGGGATTGTTGAAATATGACTCTGCTGGTTCGGTCGTATTCCGCAGCAGTAAGGCACACAAGTTCGCCCGCTTCTATTTCCGTCCTTGTACTCCTACGCAGTATTACAACGAAGCGTTGGGTGCTGATTCACAATTGGGTTATTATAACTGGAGAGGTGAATGGAAAAGTAAATATCCCAAAGCTGTCGGGTTAGGACTGCCTAAATGCCCCGTACCTGTATTCTTCAAGTTCGATATGGATGAGGTCTTGGCAAAGATGCCTAAGCAATGTTATTACAGCGACAGGAATATGCAATCGGACAATCCAAATGTGTACCAAATCATTGATAGACCTGGGGCGTTAGGAATTGAATATCTATACAGCACAATGGAAGACGCTTACAGAGCAGCCAAACCTGACAGATACAGCAGGTATAATCGTGAGGTTCATTTGAACGAGATGAGTAAAGTAATGAGATACTCTCAGCAAGAATTCCTTGTTATGTCGGAATTTGACTTTAGCGAAATCAAGTCTCTCCAAATTATTTGCTACGACAATTCTTATGCGGAGCTATTGAAACAAATCTTTGCAGATGATCCAATCTCTGAGAAGATTGTGGCATACGGCGATGAGAGTCTTTTTGAGAGAGAAAACCGCAGACTTAATCTTTCGTCATCAGAAGACAACGTTCGTCTGTCAACCGACTTCGAGGATGAATACTATTTCAACATCACAGGTGAGGAAATGTCTGAAGTGGAGTTCGACTTGTCTGCTTGCGAAGTTATCTATGACACAACAAACGAACTACGCTTAAAGGGAACTATAGCATGGAAGAAGACAGACATTCCGTTCAATATCTCTTTCGTTGACCCGAAAGCAAGGACAAAAGAATGGCTCGTATATCAAAACATTTAGCATAAACGACATGAACAACATAACGATAGTAAGAGGAAACATCTTCAATACGAAAGCACAGACCGTTGTCAACACGGTCAATTGCGTGGGCGTGATGGGGAAAGGCATTGCGCTGGTTTACAAACTGCGTTATCCGCAGATGTTTGACATTTACCATGATTATTGCAAGCGGCATCTTATCGGTATTGGTAAACTGTGGCTTTATAAAGGTGATGAAACCGACCCGTGGGTGCTGAATTTCCCAACAAAATTCCATTGGAAATATCCAAGCAAAATCGAGTATCTGGAGCAAGGACTGAAAAAGTTTGTTGACACATACGAGGAACGCGGCATTACATCCGTTGCGTTCCCGATGTTGGGAACACATAACGGAGGACTCGACAAAGACACCGTTCGAACACTCATGCTTAGCTATCTGTCGCAGTGCAATATTCCTGTTGAGATTTACGACTACGATCCAATGGCTTCAGATGATTTGTTTGAAACATTTAAGAAAAAATGGTTTTCTATTCCATACAACGACCTAAAAAAAGTTACTCAGATTAGGCAGAAACGGCAAATTGAAACAATAAATAATGCGCTTCGAGATGATGGCCTAAAATCCATGATTTCACTCATCTCATATCCCAACATAGGGATCAAAACAATGGAATGTTGTTTTAAGATAGTCATGAGGTATCAAGAAGCAAGTACTCTTTTTGACTAATAGTACAATATTACACATCAACATTCTGGAGGAATGGCTACTTGGAATGACCGTTGGATTCAAAGCCATCTGATTGACATCTCTAAGTTGGAGAATGTCAAAGACTATATGGAAACAAACAGGTATGTTTGTGGAAAATTTGCAATGCCTGAACTTAAATATGTTGGAGAGATTCTTCCATTAGGAAATACGGATTTGCTAATAGCTCGAATTGATGAATTGAATGGTAGAAAACCTCCTAAGGCCATTGATTCGGATCGGGCTGTAGCGGAGTTGTTTGAACCTATAAAGGATAAAATAGATCCACTTTATTTGGAAGCTCCATCAGACAATGCTCAAGTAGAGGCGATTTCCGATGTAATGCTCCGAGTGGAGGGATTGGAATATGATAAATGGAAGGCTCTTTCTTTTGATAAACGGATGGGTGTATTACAGCAATTAGAAAATGAAGTTGCCAGAATCGACCATCATGTGTTGTTGTATCTCAAAGTTTGGGAGAGGTGGGGTATTATGAACAAGGAAGCAATTGTATTACAATTAATAAAGATTATGTAGAATCAACAGAGTCCTATGAGGTGGTCTTGGACACATTGATTCATGAGGGGCGTCATGCCTACCAAGATTATAACTTGAATGTACGTGAGGCGCATCCTCGTCATGGAGAGGTCTCCAATTGGAACTTGAACGAATTTCACGGTTATCAAGATGTGGACATTGTGGCTTCAAAGCATATCAATTGCAACCTTTAGAATCAGATGCACGGGCTTTTGCGGAAGATGTTGTAAAATCATATCAAAATAAATTAACATGAAAGAAGAAATAACAAAAATTCTAATAGAACGTGGTTATCCTAAAAAAAACAGGCGTCATCGGTTGCCTGTGATTTACAGGAAATGGATAATCTGTTTCAAACAGCTTTTCAATGTTGGTTGAATACGGAAGAAGAACAAGACTTTCAGATAGAAGGTTTTAAATTGTCCGAGCTAAAACAAAAATTTAGTATGACCTATCCTGCCGCTTTATTGACAATGGATTGGTTGATTAAAGAGCCGGAGTTGGTGAAGGAGTGTATAAACAGAGGAATAAGATAATAGAATTATGTCAACATTTGTATTACCCCCCCCCAAATGTAACATCCCGCTTAGTCACGGGATGAAGATAGAAAAAGGAACAGTTCCTTTTATAGTGGAAATTCCGTTCGGACATTTACCCTTTGATTCCATAGCGTCAAAGAATATGGTGAAAGACTGTCTATTGGCTAGAGGCATTGACATATCCGGTCATGAGAGCATATTGAGTGGTGTCTTTTTTAATTTTAAGAAAATGTAAGGATGGATTTAATCGCTCGCTTTCTGCGATCCGATTGGATTAAAAAAGCTGCACATTATGCTTATAATCCCAAGCGGCTGAAGGCTTTGGTCCTTCGGCTTGGGATTTATTTGTCGAAAAAGGGACCTACTCGATTGAAAGAGCAGACAAAGTTGTTATATAGCTACCTGAAAGATGTGTCAACAGGAAAGTATAAGGATTACCATACGAACAGCCTGATCTCTATCATTGCGACCGTGATTTATTTGATTACTCCGGTTGACTTTGTTTCGGATATGCTCCCTTTGGGGTTGATGGATGATTTGATGATTATTTCTTGGGCCTTGAATGTGACATCGGATGAGTTGAACATGAATCATGTTTGTTTGGATGTGAGGATTATTTGTAGGGAAGAGGATAAACAGGGGCTTTTATTGGCGTATGTATCCATAAAAATACAAGAAAGCCAATATACATCTGTGTTTCGTTTTATCAATAAGATACAGATGGATAATTTTGATTCGGTCAGTCTGTTTATTAATGAGGAATGCAACAAGCTAATGTCTCAATCTGCATTGAATGTTGGAAGTGATTTTCGCATAGATAAGGACGTGTTCCGGTTTGCATTTTGCCCTTTACTGAATATATTGGACGACCATTTTGCGGAATTACTCAGAATCCTATCCTATCTTGCGAAGACGAAAATCAAAATAAACCGGATGAAATCTCAGATCTCATTTCATTATTGGAACAAAATGATCCGGAAGCGCAATATTTGTTGGGTATCAAGTATTACAAGGGGGAAGATGTGGCGCAAGACATGGAAAGGGCGATCTACCTTTGGGGATCTTCTGTTGACAACGGACGTGAAGCAACAAAAATTACGTTGCAAGATTGTATAGAAGACTTGACGCAAAAGGTAAAAGAGACTTCGGATGCGCAAGATTATGAGAAGGCTTCTCTTTTTCAGGCATTGATCAATAAATGCGATGATCTACTGAATACTTATAAAAAGAAATGACAAATCTTCGCATAGCTGGCACTTTTATTTGTCATCATAATGACCATAATAAAATAATATGAGAACAAATATCTCTGTATCATTGATTTTATAAACTGCTTCGTAATACTTAATGTGGTCGGACAGTTTCTGTAACTTCAATGCATGATACATCAGTAAGAGAGGAAGTAGACAACTGGAATAGAAATCTGTTAATTCGAAGTCATGAACACACGGCTCTTTCATTTAACTGTGATATAACTATTCAAATATTTGATTGTGTGATAGTTATATTATTACTAACATCAGATTTCAATATCTGTGTTGTTTCGGATGAAGGAACAAATAACTGCTAACTGGCTATTAATCATGCCATTTGAGATTTCTGCGCATTTTTTAATGAAAGAGCCGTGTCATGAACAATATTTTTTCTTGCAAAGTTGTTTTACTTTGCAAAAAAAATCATAACTTTGCAATGAAAGAGTTGTTCTTACGTATGAGACTATAAAATACTGAAATTAGCACAATCTCCAAATCGTTACCCGAAACTTTTCAAAACTTCCATAAGTGTTTGTCTTTCAAATCAATCCATCAATAAGATAAGATTTTAAAGTACAATCTGCCATCAGTATTGTCGGCTTGGCAATCGGGCTGATCTGTTTTACATACGGATGGAACTGGTACAGGTATGAAACGAACTACGACGGGTTCTATCCACAATCCGGACAAATTTACCGAATATACGGAATCGATAAACAAACGGGAAAGAAATCGGAGGAATTACCGCTTATTCTGGCACGCAAACTGAAAAAAGATTTCCCGGAAGTAATAGAGACAACGCAGATTTATTCCAAATACGGCTCGACTTTCAAATATGGAGAAACAAGGTTAGAGGATCCGGACGAGGAATTCATTGACGAACAGTATTTCAAATTCTTTCCACGTCCCGTAATTTGCGGTAAAAGGGATGATATCCTGAAAACGCTGGATGAGATAGCCGTCACCCGCTCTTTTGCCGTGAAATATTTCAAAACACCGGAGGAAGCATTAGGCAAAACCCTTGAAAACGGATATCGTAAAAGCATTACGATCGTGTCCGTCTTGGAAGATTCGCCCAACAACTCCATGATGCAAGCCGATGTTTATGAACTGGACAAATTCGACCGTGACCGGGAAAACCGGATCACGGACGAAAAACAATGGGCCTTGCTAAACACTAAAATCTATCTATTATTAGCACCCAACATTAATATAAAAGCTTTTGAGAAGAAGATCAATTCTTATATAGTCGAACATGAATATAATAAATCAATTTTGTTAAAGTTGGTTCCCCTGACAGATGTCCGTCATACATTCGGAAGTGAATTGACATTTAATCTTTCCTACATCCGGACATTCACGGTAACCGGCCTCTTATTGTTACTCTGCGTTTTCTTTAATTTCACCAATCTGCTGTTGAATCGTATCTACTTACGGAACAAAGAAATGAAATTGAGAAATGCGATCGGCGCTGATAAAAAGAACTTGGTTATCCAGTTGTTGCTGGAATTGACGTTACTTGTCGGGATCAGTTTTCTATTGGCTTCCTGCCTGTTGGAATTAACCGTTGGCGGTTTCTCACACCTCTTCGAAACGACATTACAACGAAAGTTATTATTTAGCCATCTTTGTATCATAACAGGTATTAGCTGGTTGATACTCACGATTGTCAGCCTACCGTTATTCCTGCATTTTGTACGCGCTTCTTCTCTATTAATATCCGGAGGAATCTCTCCTACCCGGAAAAGCGGTTACCGCAAAATCAGCATGATACTCCAACTATGTATTTGCATATTCTTCCTGATGAGCACATTTATCATGTTCAGGCAAATATCTTTCATGAAACATAAAAACTTAGGATTCCAGAAAGAGGGTCTGATACAGATGGAAATGACATTCAACGACCGGGAAGGAATCAGTCGCGAGATTTCTTCATTGGCAGTCCTAAAAGGATTCACACAAGCCGGAATATTTACCATCACCCATGAACCTTATACACAAAACGAAGTCGAATGGGAAGGGAAACCACTGGATTTCAATCCAAACTTCCAAGTCCTGCAAGTAGGCAGCAACTTCTCGGAAGTTTTTAACATACCGATGCTGAAAGGCCGTTTCATCAATGACGGCGATCTGGCAGACAATGGAGATTGGCGAGCCTCTTGGACAAAAGCCGTCATCAATGAAGAAGCTGCTCGCATCATGGGCATCGATAACCCGATCGGCAAGAAAATCAGTATTTGGAATTATACGATCATGCAAGACGGAAGCAGAGGACGTGCCG
>ULXW01055179.1_pt1 | contig 12049 bp, 10 predicted proteins | sample 1961661 | NCBI WGS metagenome assembly ULXW01 (sample SAMEA4835849, study PRJEB28245) | human gut metagenome | biome: gut microbiome; material: fecal sample | place: Denmark | collected 2008 | reverse complement strand
ATTATACAACACTTAAAGGGGATATCTCATTTTGTTTTGTATTATTTAGATGCTAACACTAAGATAAAATGAAAGACAATATAAAGATAAATCAAACAAAGCTAAAAAATACATGAGGTGATACGATGTATTCGGAATTATTAAAAGCTTTTCAAAGCAATAAAAATTGCAGTTTTTATACAGATGATGAATGTGACAAGTTTATTTACGGCAAGGTTATTGCACTTAACGAAGATGAGGTTGCAATTCAAATGTACAATACAGACGGAACTTGTGACGGTGTAATTGTGAAAACAGTATCTGATTTCTTCAGAATCGAGTATGATTCAAAATATAATCAAAAAATGGAAAAACTGATTGAAACTGATACTTTTGAAGACAGCGTTGAAATTGACGGTAACACTGTATTTGATTCCGCAATAAAATCCGCAATCATTAAAAACTTTATAGTAAGTATAGAATTGCTGCACAGCGGTAATGAGAATATCACGGGATTACCGTTGTCACTGGAAAACGGAATTTGCACCGTCAGACAGATAGACGATTACGGTTGTGATGACGGAGTAACTTCGTTTGTATTCAATACCGCAACGCAAATTACAATCAATGCAAAGTATGAAAAATTACTTTCAAGCTTAATGAACAAGTGATATGGAAAAATGAATAATTTGTTATTTAAAAAATATTAATAAGTATTGCTTTTTGCAATGTCTATTGATACAATACAATCAGAATATGTATTTTCATTGCGTAAGAAGCGTATATACAAAAAAGACCGACTTCAAAATCAAATTTGAAATCGGTCTGTAAATTTTAAAAATATCCGAACGGAATTTATACTATTCGATTACATCTTCGGCTATAACAGCTTCCTGCCTTTTTGTAATCTGATGGTCTTCATGCAAAACAATGCAGTATGTAAAAGTTGATATGAGTGCAAGAATAAGTACAACCGCAATAAGTCTTTTGATGTATTTGCCTGTCCTTATTTTTTTGACAACATAGGGAATCCCCGTTGCTGAAAAATATTGCGAAACAACATCAATCGGACTTCCGTAATTGTTGTACAATTCTTCCTTAGAGGTTATACCCTCTTGCTCACAAAAATCCGCAATATCATTGCTCAGATTCTTGATATACTCCCGTTCCTGCTTGCTTTTAACAGGGAAAACCGTTTTTATTTCCCTAATATATTCCTTGCAAACTTTATTGTTCATTGCCCTTGTCCTCTTTTAAAATATTTAAAATACTCTCTACACCGCTGTATGCATTATGAAAACTCTCCAAAAGGTTTTCATAATATGCCCGACCTTCGTCCTCAATATGATAATAAATTCGTGTGCGTTTTTTGCCGACAAGCTTTGAATATTCGCTGATTTTTCCTTCGTTAACAAGCTTGTAGGTGACTGCGTAAACGGTGTTCTGAGATATGGACAGGCATCCGTTTGATTTTTCTTTTATGAATTTTACAATTTCATACACATAACTGTCATGCTCACACAAAATGGCAAGAATAAGTATGTCCGTAATTCCGCTGAAAAAATAATTTTGTTTTCCCATAGATACCTCCCGATATACATTATACACACTTAATCACTAAAAATCAATCTAATACATTCAATAAGAATTTAATATGAGCAGTTATTACAGCAAAGCCTTTTGTTGCCGACATTGTGATTTTTTCGTCAATAGTATTCGGAAGAACGAATTGCAAAAGTTGAAAAATACATAAAAATTCAGCCGATTACTTTTGTACTTTTTCTCGCATCGGCAGTTTTGATATTTGCATTTTGACAGTAACAAATTCTACAATAAAATAGGGTAGACCATTTGCGGTAATGAGGCTCGAAAGAGCCTCTTTTTTAATGCTTGAACAGAATACAAATTTATTGTGATGACAAACCGCTTTACAGCTATGTAAAATTTTTATAGAGATATAATGATGAAATATAAAATATCGGAATAAGAATAAACCTCCTGCACAGAGTAAAATCCGTTGCAGGAGGTTTTGTTGTACGAAAAATTATATGGGCTTAATTATTGGCATATTTGTTGGAATCTATATGTAAAATTTACAGAACCTGAAAATATGCATTATTGATACTTTGTTGGGACATGGCACGCATCAGTTCTTGCTGTTTGCAATTGCCTGATCAATCAACTTTTGCAGCTTTTCAGACTGCTTTTCGGAGGTTATTGCACCGACAATCGGCTCTCCCACAATATTACCGTTTTTATCGACAACATAAGTTGTGGGGTAGGAGTACAATCCGGATGTGAATTCTCCGGCTTTACTTTTTGAATCAAACCAAATGTTTTTGTAGGTCACACCCTTTTTTGCCAGAATATTCTTTGCGTCAGAGATAGCCGTTTTGTCACCATCAAGTGTAAATGAATTGATTCCGACTACTGCTCCGCCTTTTTTTTCAAGCTGTTTATTCAGAGCTTCCAGGTCGGCAAGTTCTTCCACGCAGGGATTGCAGGTGGTAAACCAGAAGTTTACTACAGTAACGGTATTTTTTGCAAAAAGCGTACTGCTCTTAACTTCATTTCCGTCAAGATCCTTGCCGTCAAATGTCGGGAATTTCATCAGATTATCCTTTTCGATGGGCTTACCGTTTTCAGCCGGAACGCTCATATCTCCATCAGACGGTTTTTCTCCGCATCCGGGAAATTTTTGTTCCAAAAGCGTCAGCTTTCCTTCAATTTCCTTAATCTCTTCGGCGCCTTTATTAAGCAGTTTCAACTCATCAGCACTGAACTGATCCTTGATACCGTCAATTGTTTTCAGAAGAAAATCGCCGTAGTTTTTGCCGTCCTCAATCATCGCCATACCCTTATCGGCTGAAATAAATACCTTTTCCCAAAGTTCGCTGTTTTCGGAAAGAATAGCATTTTCCTGTGCCATCAGTTTTTGATGCAGGTCGGCGGCCTCGTCTTTTGTTTTCGGATTCACAGCTGTCAGCATAGCCGTTTCGCTTTTCTTATTTGCAGTAGTATTCGTCGTATTGCCTTTGGCTGTGCCACAGGCGGCAAAGCTTAACAACATCACCAAGGCAGTCAGTAAGGTTAAAATTTTAGTCGTTTTCATAGTGTTTACTCCTTTTCTGTTTCAATTTCTGTTTCAATTTCTGTTTCAATTTTTTGTTTTGCTGTTTCCGCTTTTTCAGCGGGACAATCATTTTCTTTTCCTTTGCCAAAGCCGTAGCGAAAACTGACCGCCTTGGCAGGACAGGCACGGATACACTTACCGCAGCGTATGCATTCGGTGTGGTCGGGAGTTTTGGTTACATCTACATCCATCTTGCATACTTGGGCACACTTTCCGCAGGAAATGCATTTGTGTTTGTCTACTTTCATTCCGAAAAGCGACACCTTGTTAAGCAACGCATAAAATGCACCGAGAGGACACAGCCACTTGCAGAACGGTCTGTAGAAAAGTACACTCAGTACGATTACCGTAATCAATATGCCCAGCTTCCACGAAAAGAGCGTACCCAGTGCGGCACGGATTCCCGAATCGACGGCGGCAAGAGGGATTGCCCCCTCGAGTACTCCTTGAGGACAAAGATACTTACAGAAAAAAGGATCTCCCATACCCACATCGTTTGTAATGAGCATTGGCAGCAAACCTACAGCAAAAAGCAAAACTGCATATTTTATGTATGTCAGCGGCTTCAGCTTTTTAGTGGGAAGCTTTTTTGTCGGTATCTTATGTAACAGTTCCTGAAGCCATCCGAACGGACACAAAAAACCGCAGATAAAACGCCCGAGCAGAACTCCTATCAATATGAGGAATCCTGTGATATAATATGAAAAACTGAATTTTGACGAACCCACCACAGCCTGAAACGAGCCGATTGGGCATGCACCCGATGCCGCAGGGCAGGAATAGCAATTCAGTCCCGGAACGCAAACAGCCTTTCCTTTGCCTTGATAAATTCTGCCCTTCAATAAATTCGGCAGATGAATATTACTCAGCAAAGTTGCTCCTGCTTGAATAAGCCATCGAAAGCGTGAGAGAAACTGCGATACACCGCCTCTTTTTTTCTTCGGTTCTTTGTTATCCAATTCCCACACACTCCAAACACAGCCGGATTGCCTTGCTTAACACGGTTTCTGCCTCTCCACGCAGAGCTCCGTAACACAGCATCGTAATTCCGCAGATAATCAGTACGATCTGAAATACGGCTTTTTTCTTTCGAGTCAATTCGGTCACTCCTTTCTTTTGTGCTCCTATTGTAGCACAGAGGATGTAAAATCCCTGTTAAGAACGAAAACTTAACAAAAACTTTATGCCTGAGCGATATAATGATATAATTAAATTATCAAAGAAATATGAAAACACAACAAGGAGAGTTTCTATGCGTATTTTAGTAATTGAAGACGAGCGTGCGCTGTGCGAGACAATTGTTCGCAGCCTTAAAAGATTGGCATACAGCGTTGATTTTTGTTATGACGGAAACAAAGCAAATGAGTTGCTCGGAATAGAAAAGTACGATATTGTTTTACTTGATCTGAATTTACCCGGTGCGGACGGGATGACGGTACTGCGAACTCTGCGACAAACCGACAGAGATACCGGAGTGTTAATTCTTTCGGCACGCTGTGAGGTTGCCGACAAGGTGGAGGGACTGGATGCCGGAGCAAACGATTACCTGACAAAGCCTTTTCATTTGGAGGAGCTTGAGGCAAGAATACGCAGTCTGACTCGCCGGCGGTTTACACAAAACAATGTTGTTTTGAACTGTGGAAAGGTTGCTTTTGACACCAAAGCCCGTGTTGCCGTTGCTGACGGTCAGGAGCTGTCACTTACCCGAAAAGAAATCGGAATACTTGAATATTTACTTCTTAATCAAGGTCGCCCCGTCAGTCAGGAAGAACTGCTCGACCATGTTTGGGATAACAGTGTTGACAATTTCAGCAATTCAATAAGAGTACATATTTCTGCATTACGAAAGAAACTGCGTGCGGCACTCGGCTATGACCCGATTCGCAATCGCATTGGTGAAGGATATGTTATGGAGGAAGAAAAAGTATGAAAAAGCTATCCTTGCAATGGCGCATAACTCTGATGACAGCACTTCTTATCGGAGCCACCTGCATTTTTATGAATGTTCTTATCGGCTATTCCGGCAGCCATTATATGGATTCCATAGGCTCTTATGTTACAGGTTACGGAGATACGGACAAAGGAGAACCTGACTTTTTCGATCCCGAACAAAAAAAGCTTGATCGTGAATTGACTATCGTAATCAACGGAGCACAGGAATCCTTTATCGCTACCAATTGGTATATTACGGCGGCGGCAACATTGTTAGGCGGTGTGCTTGCGTATTTTTTAAGCGGGCATGCACTGAAGCCTCTGCGTACTTTTACCGCTCGGGTTGAAAAGGTTCAACCTAACAATTTGACGGATATGAAGATAACCGAAGATGTTCCGCCTGAACTGAGACAGTTTGTCAAGTCGTTCAATCGGATGCTTGACCGTCTTGATGAGGGATTTACCGCTCAACGACAGTTCACGGGAAACGCCGCACACGAGTTGCGTACGCCGCTTTCGCTTATGCAGGCACAGCTTGAACTTTTTTCGGCAGAGCATCCCGAGGTATCGCCTGAAACGGCGGAGTTCCTCCGATTGTTGCGTGAACAGACCGAACGAATGACACAAATGACAAAAACCCTGTTGGAAATGAGCGAGCTTCGCACAGTATCGTGTGCCGACCGCATAGAGATAGGTCCTATGGTAGAAGAGATTTTCACTGACCTTGCGCCCCTTGCAGAGAAGAACAATGTTACACTTGAAAGCACGGGCGACGCTGTTATGACAGGCAGTGACACGCTGATTTACCGTTTGTTATACAATCTGACCGAAAACGCTATACGCTACAACCGTTTTGACGGTACAGTGAATATTACCGTAACGCACAAAGATAATCAGCTTGTTATTACGGTTGCGGATACCGGCTACGGCATCCCCGAACAATACAGAGAAAGTATTTTTCAGCCCTTCTTTCGTGTAGATAAATCCCGAAGCAGAGAATACGGCGGAGTTGGATTGGGACTTTCTTTGGTGTGGGAAATCGTTGCACTGCACAATGGTAAGGTTCGTGTGGAAGAAAGTTCGGAAAAGGGTACTGCTATAGTAGTAAAGTTTCCGACAGATGCGATAAAAATTTAATATTTTGCGATTTTTTCTTAGTTAATTGTTGAAATTGCCGTAGCTCTGTGCTATACTATAATTAATTAATCGATTAGTTATCAAAAGGAAGCGAATATTATGAGAACAACAGAGGAACAGCACAACGAGCGTAAGAGGGAAATAATGGAAAAATGCTTTGAATGCTATGCTGAAAACGGATTGACCGGTACGGGCATCAAGGCTTTGGCGGCAGCGTGTGGCTGTACAACGGGAAATCTGTATTCCTATTTCAACAGTGTTGATGAACTGATTATTGAATCAACTGCATACTGTATGGAAAAGGTCGAGGATGATTTTATGGAAAAAGCTCCCACTGACCCGAAGGATGTTGTTCGATTTGTGAAAGAGGTTCCGTATTGGACCGCAAAGAAGCACGGCAAGAAATATCGGCTGATGTATCAGGTCTATACCCATCCGAAATATATTGAGCACGGCAAGAAATTTTTTGAGGGGGTAAATGAGCGCTATACCGAGTATGCCAAGCGACTTGAGCCGAAAATCGGCATTCCGTACACGGTGATTACACCGCTCATTTTTATATTTGTCCGTGCCTGTGTACACTATGCTATGTTTGAGGATGAATATTATTTAAAAACCCAAATGGAGGTCTTAAAACAGGGTGTTGCCCTGTTTGCTGATAAATACCGTTCACAATATTTGAGAGGAGGCAATGATAAATGAAAAAACGAATATACTGTATTACTACCGCACTCTGTCTTGTGCTTTGCATCGTACTTTGCATTGCATTCGCTGCCGTATGCAGCAAGGCGGAAAACAGCAAAACCCTGTTGCCGGAGGTGCGAAACAACGGCACAGCAATCCAATGGAGAGATACCGCCGAAGAGGAATGGCACGATCTTGTAGCTCTTAACACGCTCAGAGGTACTGACGGAAAAAACGGCACTGACGGAAAGAACGGTCTTGACGGCAAAGACGGTACTGACGGAAAAAACGGTACTAATGGAAAGAACGGTATTGACGGTAAAAACGGTACTGACGGAAAGAACGGTACTGACGGAAAAAACGGTCTTGACGGCAAAAACGGCATTGACGGCAAAGACGGTACTGACGGAAAGAACGGTCTTGACGGAAAAAACGGCATTGACGGCAAAAACGGTCTTGACGGCAAAGACGGTACTGACGGAAAAAACGGCATTGACGGCAAAAACGGTCTTAACGGCAAAGACGGTACTGACGGAAAAGACGGTGTTGACGGAAAAAACGGCGTTGATGGCAAAAACGGTCTTGACGGCAAAAACATAGAGGTACAAAGAACAACAGAATATATACAGTGGCGCTATGAGGGAGAAGACTGGCAAAACCTTGTTGCCATTTCCGATATAAAAGGACCCACAGGGCAGAACGGTAAAGACGGAGCAAACGGAAAAACACCGGAGTTCCGTGTAAATGAAAACAATCTTCAATGGCGTTATGTCAGTGACGAAATATGGTTAAATCTTTACGATCTTTCAAATTTGAAAGGTCTTGACGGAAAAGACGGAATCGACGGTAAGAACGGTGTCGATGGTCTTGACGGCAAAAACGGCGATACGCCGTTCATCGGTGAAAACGGCAACTGGTGGCTCGGAGTGACCGACATTGGCGTGAAAGCCGCAGGTGTTGACGGTGGAAAAGGCGACAAGGGAGATAAAGGAGATGCCGGAGAGAACGGTAAGGACGGAGCAAACGGAAAAACACCTGAGTTCCGTGTAAATGAAAATAACCTACAGTGGCGTTATGTCGGCGATGAAATATGGCTTAACCTTTACGATCTTTCAATTTTGAAAGGTCTTGACGGCGCAGACGGTAAGGATGGTATAAACGGCAAAGACGGTGTTGACGGTAAAGATGGTGTTGACGGCAAAGACGGTGCTGATGGTAAGGACGGAACAAACGGACAAAACGGCGCTGACGGCAAAGACGGCAACACCCCGTTCATCGGCGAAAACGGCAACTGGTGGATAGGAACAACCGATACGGGAGTGAAAGCCACAGGTGTTGACGGTGAAAAAGGCGAAAAGGGTGACAAAGGAGATAAAGGCGATGCCGGTCAGAACGGCAGCTGTTCGGGATATTTTTACGGAGAGGCAAACGCTCCGAGGACAGTACTGAATAACAGTCGTGTCAATATTTCTGTCTACGAAAAAATAAACAAGGGCGGCTTGATTTCATCCTACAGGAATAATATTACCCTCAAAAAAGGACATATTTACAATGTCTGCTTAAGCGGTTCTCTCGAAGTTGGTTCAAACGAATTTAACAACAGCGGCAATTACTCTATTCAGATGACGGACGGTTATGATGACGATCTGTGCAGGGAGCTTACACGAATAAAAAGGGACGGGGCAAAAATACCGTATACCAATGATCAACATTCCTTTAATTTCAACAGAATGTATGATGCGTCAAATAAAGACATTACATTGCAGTTGTGGTTTGAAAATTCGGCATACAATACTTATCTCGGTGGCTTTAGAGGCACTATTACAATAACCGCTCTTGATTAAATTTATATAACGGAGGTGGCGAAAAATGAAAAAACGAATACTTAGTATCCTGCTGACTTTATGCATGACGCTCTGCCTTACGCCGATAAGCGTATTCGCCGAGGAGGTTGGGACAGAGGGCTCTGCTGCGATACAGCTTGGTGCAGATGCACTAAGTGTGTTAAGTAAAAATGTAAACACAGCGACCGCACCGACTGTGTATTTCGGGCAAAACCATGAAAATAATCCCGCTGCATGGCGAGTTATCGGCTATGACGGAAGCGGTGTTACAAGCTCACAGGGGGATATTACCCTGCTTGCGGCAGGCGCTATGGGAGTTATACCATTTGTCGATACCATATTAAACAACGAATACGCACCGAGTAATTTGAAAACCGCGATAGATGCGCTTGCAGCAAAGCTGACGACAGAAGAAAATGCTGCCGTAAAGAAACGGGCGCTTACAAGCGGAAGTTACGACGGAGAGAATACCGACTGTGTAGCGGGAGGGCAGGTGGATAACGCTGTATTCTGGCCACTTTCCGCAAAAGAGGCTATTGCTGTAAACAACGATCTGCGTGCCTTGGATCCTGCACATCCGAATTGGGTGACAACCGGTTGGTGGCTGCGCTCCCCCGGCTCCGATAAATATCATCTCGCCGTCGTGCGTAGTGAGGGTTCTGTCCAATACTCTGGGTACTCTGTCCTCATTTTCAATAATTATCGGACTGTTCGTCCCGCTTTTAACTTAAATATGAACTCTGTCCTTTTTGCATCTGCCGCTGTGGGCGGAAAGCCTGACGGAGGGCTGACCCCGATTCCCGAATACAGCGGAAACGAGTGGAAGCTGACGCTTTTAGATAGTAGACGCAATTTTGCCGTGACGGAAAAAACTGTCAGCGCCGCCCCCGACGATACCGTTACGCTGAATTACAAAGGGGCGACCACAGGGAAAAATGAATATATCTCTGTCATCCTGGCGGATAACAACGGCGCACAGTATTACGGCAGAGTAGCACAGCCTACTGCCGAAAGCGGAACGGTTGAAATCAAAATCCCGTCTGACATTGCACCGGGCGACTATACCATGAAGGTATTCAGCGAGCAGTATAACGGTGACTGCAAGACCGACCTTGCAAGTGCTTTTGCGGATGTCACGCTGACGGTGGAAAGTCAGCCTGACGAGCAGTTTACCCTCGCCTCAGGTGGCAGATACTATTTTGACCTTTCGGCAATGAATATTTCGGGAACGGTAAACAGCAATCTACCGGACAGCACCCTGCATTATGTGCCTTTTACCTATGTGGGTACGGTCAACGCTTATAGGCTCACATCGGAAACGGCAACCACCGAGGAGTATGCTCAGAAGAATAAATATCCCCACAGCCTGTTTGTGGCGGACTATGCCGTAACGCATACGGTAAGCTGGGATAACCTGAATACCGCAGGTCTGATTTTCGGCAAGGACTATGCCGCAGGCGGCGTGGACTATACGCTGCGTGCGCCGTCTGTGGGAAGTAGTTATACAGGCTCAGGTGATTCAGAACGCGGCACGCCCAAAAGCAACGAATGGGATAAGATACTGGATAAGGACGACGGATATATCAAAAACTGGAGGGAGATGCTTTCGTGTGGACAAGATACTACTATAAGAATTTCGGCGTCGTTCCGTGCGGTTCGCGGGTGGAAACGTTCGGCCCGTTTCTGGACCAGCTACAATACTTCTTACTCGACCTTCGGCTTCCGCCCCGTCCTTGAAGTCCTGAACCCTGATACACTGGGCTCTGACGGACTGAAGGTCGTTACCCTTGACCTTGGCGGCGGAACGCTGGGTAATAGCTCCGAGGATATTCAAATCATCGTGAAAAACGGCAGTACATTTACCGCTCCCGCATCCGATGGTCTGACCCGCCCGGACGGAAATACAGGCAGCTACTTCATGTGGCTCGGAAGCAACGGTAAGCTCTACGCGCCCGGTGCCAGTGTTCCGGCGGACGTTACCAAGCTCACGGCGCAGTTTGTTTTATCAGAACAGTTTTCCCTTACCCCCGGCGGCAGATACTATTTTGACCTGTCGGCGATGGATATTCCCGGCACGGCAAACAGCAATCTGCCGGACAGCACCCTGCACTATGTGCCCTTTACTTATGTGGGCACGGTGGATGCATATTCGTTGAAAAATGAAGCCGACAAGGATACCACCCCTTACGAGCACAGCTTGTTTATTGCAGATTATAACGTGAAATGTTCTTTGCAGCGGGAGACGTTGGCAGAAATGAACCTGATTTATGGCCAGACCTATACAGCGAGTAACGTGAACTATACGCTCCGCGCCCCATCTGTTGGAGACCATCACCGTAATGAAGGAGAAGGCTCTGGTCTTGCACCAATTGACAATGAATGGGATACGATCTATCAGAAGTCAGCCGATTATATCAAAAACTGGTATAAAATGCGCTCTTTCGGCCAGGATATAGGTACTGGGAATGTCGAGGGATGGTATCTATCTCGTGGTGGACACTTCGCTGCACAGGCTACATTTTGGGCAAGGCCAACCCTTCCGGAGCGGGACGCTGGTTTCCGCCCCGTCCTCGAGCTGCCGACAGATCTTGCCGCTGACAGCCTAAAGGCGGTTGAGCTGCGGACGGGTAAATTTATGCCCGGCGAGCAGCAGAACTGGATCAACATTATCGTGAAAAACGGCGAGAGCTTTACTGCACCCTCTGCCGAAGGACTGCCCCGCCCGGACGGCATTTCGGAAGACGCGCAGCTGTATTGGTCGGATGAAAATGGGAACTGCTATAAACCCGGCGATACCGTACCTGCCGATGTTTCCATGCTTTCGATCACTGGCGACTATGAGGTGATTTACCTCCCCGGCACATACGGCACCGGCAGTGCGGTGACGGATATGAAACCCCACAACAATATTCTTACCCTGCGCGGCGCTTTGTTCACCCGCGCGGGCTACACGCAAGTAGGCTGGGCGACCGTTGACGGAGGCGAAAAGGTATATGACTTTAAAGATATTTATACCAAAAACGAGGCGCTGACGCTCTATCCCGTGTGGAATACGAATAAATACACAATAACCTTTGATACCAACGGTGGAAGTGAGATTGTACCCATTACACAGGATTACGGTACAGAAATTACCGCCCCTGACAACCCGACAAGAAAAGGTTATACCTTTAAGGGATGGGATAAGGAAATCCCCGAAACCATGCCTGCGGATAATATAACGGTTAAAGCACAATGGGAAATAAATCAGTACACAATAGCCTTTGATACCAACGGTGGAAGTGAGATTACACCCATTACACAGGATTACGGTACAAAAATTACCGCCCCTGACAAACCT
>ULXW01029252.1_pt1 | contig 12080 bp, 10 predicted proteins | sample 1961661 | NCBI WGS metagenome assembly ULXW01 (sample SAMEA4835849, study PRJEB28245) | human gut metagenome | biome: gut microbiome; material: fecal sample | place: Denmark | collected 2008 | reverse complement strand
CAACTCTTATGCTTCTTTTGCTCGGCTTGCTTTATTGGATGCCAAACAGGTTTTTCCCGTTCTCCATGGTCAGCCGGGCCAGTTCCTCCGTGGTTATACCCTTGATCTGGGCCAGCTTCTCCGCGATATAAAGCACATTGCGGGAGTCGTTGCGCTTGCCCCGCAGAGGGACAGGAGACATATAGGGGGAGTCCGTCTCGATCAGGATACGGTCGAGGGGAACCATCTCCGCCACCTCCACGGTTTTGCGGGCGTTCTTGTAGGTCACAGGGCCGTCGAAGCCCAGATACCAGCCCAGCGCCAGCAGCTCCCGCGCCATCTCCACGCTGCCGGAATAGCAGTGGAACACGCCCCGCAGAGCGGGGTACTCCTTCACGATGGCCAGCGAGTCGCCGTGAGCCTCGCGGTCGTGGACGATCACCGGCAGGTCCAGCTCCAGCGCCAGCTCCAGCTGGGCCCGGAACACCTGCTGCTGGAAGTCGCGGGGCGGGTTCTCCGGCCAGTAGTAGTCAAGGCCGATCTCGCCGATGGCCACCACCTTGGGCTCCCTCGCCAGCTGCCGCAGCGCGTCCATGTGCTCCGACACAAAGTCGCCGCAGTTCTCCGGATGGATGCCCACGGCGGCGTACACATGGGGGTGCCGCGCCGCCAGATCGACAGCCGCCTGAGAGGACGCCAACGTGCAGCCGGGGTCGATCACCAGCCCGTCAAAGGCGGCAAGCACCGCGTCACGGTCGGCGTCAAAGGCCTCGTCGTCGTAGTGGGCGTGGGTGTCGAACAGCGTCATACCAGCTGCACCTTGCCCATGGAGGTGTCGTCGATGTACTGGGCCTTCAGCTCACGCAGGCGGGTCATATGGGGCTGCTGCATGTGGATGCGCTGGTGCTCCTCGGTCTCCCACTGCTCGATCAGCAGCACCACGTTCTCCTCCTGAGCGGAGAAGTAGTAGTCATAGCGGATGCAGCCTTCCTCCGCCCGGATGGTGGTCAGGATGCCCTCGGACACGATGTCCCGGACGTAGTTTTCCCGGCAGCCGGGCTTGGCGGTGTATTTAACGTATAGTGTCAGCATAATAAAATCACGCTCCTTTGCGCCTATTGTAGCGCAAAGGAGCGTGATTGTCCATATAAGTTTAGGGTTTGACGAAGTTAACGAAGTTGGGTACTGTTTTTGCTGTAGGGGCGGACGACTCTGTCCGCCTGTCCGACAATGGAGCGGCCATCGTAGGGGCCGACAGAGTCGTCGGCCCCTACAAAGTTCTATTGATCGTTTTCTATTTCAGCAGAGCTTCGCACCTGCCGGTACGCTGTCATCAATGATCATCAGCTGTACCTTTTCCTCGCCCTTCTCCTTGTGGACGGCGGAGATCAGCATGCCGTTGCTGGGGATGCCCATCATCTTGCGGGGCGGCAGGTTCAGGATGGCCATGACGGTCTTGCCGATCAGCTGCTCCGGCTCATAGTAGTGGTGGATGCCGGAGACGATGATGCGGTCGGTGCCGCTGCCGTCGTCCAGCGTGAACTTCAGCAGCTTGTCGGACTTCTTGACGGCCTCGCAGCTCTTGATCTTCACAGCGCGGAAATCGGACTTCAGGAAGGTGTCGAAGTCCACCTCCTGCTCCACGTAGGGCTCCAGCTCGATGGCGGGCAGAGCGGCCTTCTTCTGGGCCTCCTGCATGGCGTTCAGCTCCGCCAGAGCCTTTTCCGTGTCCACACGGGGGAACAGGTTCTCGCCCTTGGCGACCTGCGCCTCGGCGGACAGAGTGCCCCAGACATTGGCCTTCTCCCAAGTGTGATCCTCGGCGGAAGCGCCGATCTTCACGAAGATCTTGTCGCAGCTCTCCGGCATCACGGGGGTCAGCAGAGTAGTGCAGACGCGGATGGTCTCCAGCAGGTTATAGAGGACGGTGGCCAGACGGGCGCGCTTGGTCTCGTCCTTGCCCAGCACCCAGGGCGCGGTCTCGTCGATATACTTGTTGGCGCGGTCAATGACCTTGAACACCTCGTCCAGACCGTTCTGGAGCTGCAATTTCTCCATCTCGGCCTCGTACCGGTCACGGAGACCGCAGACCGTGGCCTTCAGATCGTCGTCCTCCGGCGCGTTCTCACGGTCGGCAGGCAGCTTGCCGCCGAAGTACTTCTCCACCATGCCGGTGGTGCGGCTGACCAGATTGCCCAGCTTGTTGGCAAGGTCGGTGTTGATGGTGGAGATCAGCAACTCGTTGGAGAAGTTGCCATCGGAACCGAAGGGGAAGGTGCGCAGCAGGAAGAACCGCAGGGCATCCACGCCGAACATCTCGGACAGGGCATAGGGGTCGACCACATTGCCCTTGGACTTGGACATTTTGCCGCCGTCGATCACCAGCCAGCCGTGGCCGTACACATGCTTGGGCAGGGGCAGACCCATGCTCATCAGCATGGCGGGCCAGATGATGGAGTGGAACCGGACGATCTCCTTGCCCACGATGTGATAGTCGGCGGGCCAATAGCGGTCGAAATCATGGTAGCGGTCGTTATACAGACCCAGGGCGGTGGCGTAGTTGAACAGGGCGTCCACCCACACGTACACCACGTGGCCGGGGTCGAAGTCCACGGGAATGCCCCAGCTGAAGCTGGTACGGGAAACGCACAGATCCTCCAGACCGGGCTTGATGAAGTTGTTGACCATCTCATTGACGCGGGTACGGGGCTGCAGGAAATCGGTGTCCTCCAGCAGATGCTGCACCTTGTCGGCGTACTTGCTCAGACGGAAGAAATAGGCCTCCTCCTCGGCGTCGTGGACTTCACGGCCGCAGTCGGGGCACTTGCCGTCCACCAGCTGGCTCTCCGTCCAGAAGCTTTCGCAAGGGGTGCAGTACTTGCCCTTATAGGCGCCCTTGTAAATGTCACCGTTTTCATACATCTTCTTGAAGATCTTCTGCACGGCCTCGCAGTGATAGTCGTCGGTGGTGCGGATGAACCGGTCGTTGGAGATGTTCATCAGCTTCCACAGATCACGGACGCCGCGCGGGCCGTCCACGATGCGGTCCACGAAGGCCTGGGGGGTCATGCCGGCTTCCTGGGCCTTGGTCTCGATCTTCTGGCCGTGCTCGTCGGTGCCGGTCAGGAACATCACGTCGTAGCCCTGCAAACGCTTATAGCGGGCGATGGCGTCGGTGGCCACGGTGCAGTAGCTGTGGCCGATGTGGAGCTTGTCCGAGGGGTAGTAAATCGGTGTGGTGATATAGAACTTTTTCTTTTCCATGGGGATATCTCTCCTTTTCCGCCGCCCCGAATGGAAGGACGGCTTAAAATATTAGTTTTCCTGCTTTTTCCGGGGATATACAAACAAAAAACGCCCTTAGCGTTATGCTAAGGGCGACTTGAACAAATCGCGGTACCACCTTGCTTCGCCCCGGCCTTACGGCCAAAGCCTCACGGAGTGCCGGCACACTCCCGCGCGGTAACGGGCGCTCCCGTTCCGGCCTGACGGTTTTCGCTCGACCGGACGGCTCCTGAGCCATGTTCACCGGCTTCCCCCACGCCCGCTTTCACCTTTCCGGGCTCTCTTTCGGCGGCTTTGACCGGTTACTCTCTCATTCATCGCCATTTTGCGTATTTTTAAGCATCATACTCTAAAATGTAGAGTTTGTCAACCGTTACGGCGGTTTTCTGTGTAAATTCACGCTTTACAGCGGGAAGAAAGTTTTGTATAATATGGGTTGGAAATTTTTTATGGTGGCGAATTACCATACATAGGAGGAACAAAAAATGTCTTTCAAGATCCTTGTTATCAATCCCGGTTCCACTTCCACCAAGATCGGTGTCTATGAGGACGAGACTCTGCTGTTTGACAAGACCCTGCGTCACAGCGCCGAGGATATCGCCCAGTTCAACTCCATCCCCGCCCAGAAGGACTGGCGCTGCCAGCTGGTGCTGAAGGCGCTGCGGGAGGAAAATTTCGATATCAACACCCTGTCTGCCGTTTCCGGCCGCGGCGGTCTGCTGCGTCCCATCCGCGGCGGCACCTACGCTGTCAACGACAATCTGGTGAACGACTGCACCATCGGCGTGCAGGGCCAGCATGCCTCCAATCTGGGCGGCATCATCGCCCGCGAGATCGGCGATTCTCTGGGCATCCCCTCCTACATTGTTGACCCCGTGGTGGTGGACGAGTTGGCTGACGTGGCCCGCTATGCCGGTCATCCCCTGTTCCAGCGCGTCAGCATTTTCCACGCCCTGAACCAGAAGGCCGTGGCCAAGCGCTTCGCCAAGGAGCACGGCAAGAACTACGAGGATCTGAACCTGATCGTCTGCCATCTGGGCGGCGGCGTCTCCGTGGGCGCCCACTGCCACGGCAGCGTCATCGACACCCAGAACGCCCTGGACGGCGACGGCCCCTTCTCTCCCGAGCGCTCCGGCTCCCTGCCCACCGGCCAGCTGGTGAAGCTGTGCTGCTCCGGCAAGTATACCGAGACTGAGCTGAACCGCATGCTGTCCGGCCGCGGCGGTCTGGTGGCCTACACCGGCTCCAACGACATGCGCTATCTGCTGGCCGAGGCCGAGCACGACAAGAAGATCGCCGGCGTGGTGGAGGCCTTCCACTATCAGATCGCTAAGGAAGTGGGCGCCATGGCCGTTGTCATGAAGGGCAAGGTGGATCAGATCATCCTGACCGGCGGCATCGCCTACGGCAAGGAGACCGTGAACGCCATCAGCGCCATGGTGGACTGGATCGCTCCCATCACCGTCTATCCCGGCGAGGACGAGCTGCTGGCGCTGGCACAGGGCGCACTGCGTGTCCTGCGCGGCGAGGAGAAGGCACAGGAGTATCGCCGTCCCCGTCCCACCGAGGCGTAACAAACACCGTATTTCCATGGATGCCCGGCGGCTTTGCTGCCGGGCGCCTTTTCCCTTATTGAAAAGGAGGTTCTTCAATGTTTATCAGCAACGATATCCGCTATATCGGCGTCAACGACCATCAGGTGACGCTGTTTGAGGGGCAGTACGACGTGCCGCTGGGCATGGCCTACAACTCCTACGTCATTCTGGACGAGAAGATCGCCGTCATGGACACGGTGGACGCCCACTTCGGCAAGGAGTGGCTGGCCAACCTGACGGCGGCGCTGGCAGGCCGCACGCCGGACTATCTGGTGGTGCAGCATATGGAGCCGGATCATTCCGCCAACATTGCGGCCTTTATGGACGCCTATCCCGCCGTCACAGTGGTGGCCTCTCAGGCGGCTTTCCGCATGATGAAGCAGTTCTACGGCAGCGACTACGCCGACCGCCGTCTGGTGGTGGGCGAGGGTGATACGCTGGCGCTGGGCCGCCACACCCTGACCTTCCTGACCGCCCCCATGGTGCACTGGCCGGAGGTCATCGTCACCTATGACTGCACGGACAAGGTGCTGTTCTCCGCCGACGGACTGGGCAAGTTCGGCGCACTGGATGTGGAGGATCCCGAGGGCTGGGCCTGTGAGGCGCGGCGCTACTACTTCGGCATCGTGGGCAAGTTTGGCGCACAGGTGCAGGCCTTGCTGAAAAAGGCCGCTGCGGTGGACATTCAAACTGTGTGTCCCCTCCACGGCCCGGTGCTGACCGGCAAGGAGCTGGCGGAAGCCCTGCGGCTGTACGATATCTGGTCCCGCTACGATGTGGAGAGCGAGGGCGTCATGATCGCCTACGCCTCCGTGTACGGCAACACAGAGAAGGCGTCGCAGCTGCTGGCGGAGAAGCTGAAGGAGCAAGGCTGCCCCAAGGTGGTGCTTACCTGCGTGCAGCGAGAGGACTGGGCCGAGGCGGTGGAGGATGCCTTCCGCTACGGCAAGCTGGTGCTGGCCGCGCCCACCTATAACGGCTTCCTGTTCCCGGCCATGCGGGAGTTTATTGAGCACCTGACCGAGCGGAACTACCAGAACCGTCAGGTGGCGTTTATCGAGAACGGCTCCTGGGCGCCTGCCGCCGCCAAGGAGATGAAGAAGCTGCTGGAGGGCTGCAAGAACGTGACTCTGGGCAGCACCGTCACCATCCGCTCCGCCATGACGGAGGAGACTCCCGCCCAGCTGGACGCGCTGGCCCAGGAGCTGCGGTAAGCTTATCTGCGCAAAGGAAGTCCCGTTTTTCCCTGCGGGACTTCCTTTTTTCGCGTTTTCCCCTTTACAAACGGTATAACAGCATGTATAATTTACAAGCTGTATTCAATGAGAGAAGAATAGAAACTGGGTGAGAGAGTAACATGGCAACTGATTTTTCCCGTACCCTGTCCCTGCTGCGGCAGGAGGCGGGTATCTCCCAGCGCAAGGCCGCTGCCGCGCTGGGTATTTCACAGGCCCTGCTGAGCCACTACGAAAACGGCATCCGCGAGCCGGGACTGGCCTTTGTGACGCGGGTGTGCGACTTCTACCACGTGTCGGCGGACTATCTGCTGGGCCGCACCGCCAGCCGGGACGGCAGCATCATCGAAGCGGCGGAGCTGTACGATGCCAGCGATGAAAAGGGCACGCTGAAGGGCAGCATTCTGGCCACGCTGCAAAAAAAGCTGGTGGTGAACACCACCGGCGTGCTGTTCGACCTGCTGGGCAAATGCGGCGACCGGATGGCCATCACTGCCGCCGGAGACTATCTCAGCACGGCGCTGTACACGCTGCTGCGGCACTTCTACCGGCGGGGCGGCGGCAACGAGGACTTTTTTGCCACCGACGCGGTGGATTTTGACGCCGGTGTGGTGGACGCCGCCATGCTGCGCAGCCGGGCATCCTATCTGCGGGCACTGGCCGAGGCGGAGAAGCTGCCGGAGCTGAACTCCGACGACCTGACCGCCGCGCCCGGTCTGGGCCAGAGCACCGCGCAGGTAGTCCACAACGTGGACGAGCTGGCGGGAAAGCGGTAAATTTGATCCGCAGAGTGGTGTAACCGCCATTCATGCATGTTCGTTAAACGGCTTGTAGGGGCGGACGACTCTGTCTACCCTGACGTTAACGGAATAGCTTTCTTGCGGGCGGACAGAGTCGTCCGCCCCTACGAAATCTGACACTTCCCCAAGGAGGTTACTTTATATGTTTGACCAATCTCATATTCGCAACTTTTCCATCATTGCCCACATCGACCACGGTAAATCCGTTCCCCAATTTGCCTGACGGCAAATCGGGGGCCCCTATTTTATTGAACATCCTCGGCGGAAATGAATTCCGCCTGCGGCAAGGTTTTGCTGCGCAAAACGCTTGGACGCGCTTCGCGCGGACAGCGTGGATTTACTAAGGAGGCTTTACTATATGTTTGACCAATCTCATATTCGCAACTTTTCCATCATTGCCCACATCGACCACGGTAAATCCACGCTGGCGGATCGCCTGCTGGAAAAGTGCAACGCCGTGCCGGAGCGGGAGATGGAAAACCAGCTGCTGGACAACATGGATCTGGAGCGGGAGCGGGGCATTACCATCAAGTCCCGTGCCGTGCAGATCTTCTACAAGGCGCAGGACGGCGAGGTCTACGCCCTGAATCTCATCGACACGCCGGGCCACGTGGACTTTAACTACGAGGTCAGCCGTTCTCTGGCCGCCTGTGAGGGTGCGCTGCTGGTGGTGGACGCCACCCAGGGCGTGGAGGCCCAGACGCTGGCCAACACGTACCTTGCCATGGATCACGACTTGGAAATTCTCCCTGTGTTCAACAAGATCGACCTGCCTGCCGCCGACCCTCTGAAGGCCAAGCAGGAGGTGGAGGATATCATCGGCCTGCCCGCGCTGGAGGCTCCTGAGATCTCCGCCAAGCTGGGCATCAACATCGAGGCCGTGCTGGAGGACGTGGTGAACAACGTTCCCGCCCCCAAGGGCGATCCCAAAGCGCCCCTGCGGGCGCTGGTGTTCGACAGCCAGTATGACCCCTATGTGGGCGTGGTGGTGCTGTTCCGCATCATGGAGGGTACCATCCGCAAGGGCCAGACCATCCACCTGATGGCCAGCGGCGCGGATTATACCATTCTGGAGTGCGGCTATCTGAAGCCGCTGGGCAACGAGCCTACCGACTGTTTACAGGCCGGTGAGGTGGGCTACTTCACCGCCAGCATCAAGAACGTGAAGGACACCCGCGTGGGCGACACCATCACCGACGCCGCCGAGCCCGCCACGGAGCCGCTGCCCGGCTATCGCCCCGCCCAGTCCATGGTGTACTGCGGCATCTACACCGAGGACGGCAGCAAGTACCCCGACCTCCGGGACGCGCTGGAGAAGCTCCAGCTGAACGACGCCAGCCTGACCTTCGAGCCGGAATCCTCTGTGGCGCTGGGCTTCGGCTTCCGCTGCGGCTTTCTGGGCATGCTGCACATGGAGATCATTCAGGAGCGGCTGGAGCGGGAGTTCAATCTGGATCTTGTTACCACTCTGCCCAGCGTTATCTACCATGTGTACAAGTCCGACGGCACCATGGTGAAGGTGGATAACCCCCACAACTACCCCGACCCCGGCAGCATCGAGCATGCCGAGGAGCCGTATGTGAAGGTGTCCATCATCACGCCGCAGGATTTTGTGGGCAACATCATGCCCATGTGTCAGGAGCGCCGGGGCGAGTTCAAGGACATGCAGTATCTGGACACCCATCTGGTGGAGCTGCACTATCAGATGCCCCTTAACGAGATCATCTACGACTTTTTCGATACCCTCAAGGCCAACACCAAGGGCTACGCCAGTCTGGACTACGAGCTGTCCGGCTACCGCACCAGCGATCTGGTGAAGGTGGATCTGCTGCTGAATGGCGACGGCGTGGACGCCCTGAGCTTCATCGCCCACCGGGATAAGGCCTACGGCCGGGCCCGCCGCTTGTGCGAAAAGCTGAAGGAGAACATCCCCCGTCAGCTGTTCGAGGTGCCCATTCAGGCGGCCATCGGTGGCCGCATCATCGCCCGCGAGACGGTGAAGGCCATGCGCAAGGACGTACTGGCCAAGTGCTACGGCGGCGATATCACCCGCAAGAAGAAGCTGCTGGAGAAGCAGAAAGAGGGCAAGAAGAAGATGCGGAATCTCGGTACTGTACAGGTGCCCACGGAAGCTTTCATGGCCGTCCTCAAGCTGGATAGTGATTGATATGAATAAGCAAAAAAAGAAACGGCTCACGCCGTTTCTTTTTTTGCTTATTTCATCAAATAACTGCCGCTCTCCGGCGGTTCCGTCACGATGGGAACCAGCCGCGTGTCATAGTCGAACCGCTGGGGCAGCGCCGACCGTAGGGCGGTGTCATCTACCCCCTGCTCCACATAAATACGGTCAAAGTTCTGAACCAGCATTTCCGGCGACAAGCCAAATTCCGCCGACGGCTGGCTGCGCAGCACGATACTGACCTTTACGCCGTCCGGCAGGTTGGCCCGCAGACTCTTGATGAAGTCCGTCAGCACCTGCACCCGATCCGTGTCCTCCAAGCCGCCGATGGACTCCAGCTGCCCCGTGGTGGGATAGCTGAAGTAGTCCAGCGCGATCTCGTCAAAGCCCAGCTGGGCGTACTCCTGACACAGAGAGGTGATATACACCAGCGTCTGGGGATGGCTGGGATCCAGCCACGCCATGCTGGCGGCGTCATACCAGAAGCTGCCGCTCTCTACACGCAGCGCCGCGTCGGGATAGGCCCGGACAAAGTAGCTGTCGCAGAACACGGACATGCGGGCGATGGCATAGCGGTCATCCGCCAGCAGCGCCGTCAGGTTGTCCATGGTGTCGTACTGCTCCGCCTCCACCTCCTGCGGGATATCCACCTGCGTGGCGTAGGGGATGGAGCCGTTGACCCGCTTGACCTCCACCGCGAAGGCATCCTCCGTCAGGTCGGCCAACACAGTCTCCGGAGCCTGCCGCAGCGCATTGCCCGGCAGCATCTGGGCGTGCAGCTCCTGCAAATGGGGCGCGTAGCCGTTATCCACATAGTCGATGTTCACATCGTCCTGCGACACCGGCGGCGTGGCGTTGTCGTCCGGCTGCGGCTCATCCTTGCGGAAGGGCCACTCGATGTGGGCCTTTCCGGCGTCATCATAAACGATGTAATTCTGAATCACCAGAAACGCCGTTGCCGCCAGGATCACCAGCACCAGCACCACCGCCAGCAGCCGCTTCTGACGACCGCCGCGGCCCCGGTAGTTATGATACCCTTTTGTCATAGTCAGGGCTGGATGTTGTCCAGCAGGCCCACACGGCGGGCATGGCGGCCGCCCTCGAATTCGGTGGTCAGGAACACCTCGGTGATCTTCTTGGCCAGATTGGGGCCGATAATGCCGGCGCCCATGGCCAGCACATTGGCGTCGTTGTGGCGGCGTGTCATTTCGGCGCTGTAGCTGTCGCCGCACAGGGCGCAGCGGATGCCCTTGACCTTGTTGGCGGCCATGGACACACCGATACCGGTGGTGCAGATGACGATGCCCTTGTCGCACGCTCCGCTGGCTACGGCGCGGGCCACCTTTTCAGCGTACACGGGATAGTCCACGCTTTCGGTGTTGTAGCAGCCGAAGTCCTCGAACTCGTAGTCGTGCTCCTCCAGCCAGATCAGAATGTCCTGCTTCAGCAGATAGCCGCCGTGGTCGCAGCCGATGGCAATTTTCATGATGTGTTCCTCCTGATGGTTTAGATGGTGTATTTCCTGTTAAAGCACCTGAAATGAGGGCTTCATCCGGTCAAAGGTGGTAAAATAGCGGAAGCCGCAGTCACGCAGCAGCTCCTGCCGCGCCGGAATGGCGCAGCCCAGATGGTTCATTACGTGGGCGTCGGAGCCGAGGGTGATGATCTCGCCGCCCAGCGAGCGGTAGAGCTTGAGGATATCGGCGTCCGGCAGCGGCGTGTTGCCCCGGTTGGTATTGCATTCGATGCCGATACCTTTGGGTATGATGGTGCGGAGGATCTCCTCGATCTGCGCCATGTGGGGCCGGAAGGAGATAGCCTTGTGCCGCATCTCGTTGATGCAGCGCACCGGCAGCGTCAGGTGACCCAGCACGCTGAACTGTCCCCATCGGGCCAGCTTCAGCTCCTCCTCCAGATAGGCGTTGATGACGGCGTGGTAATAGGCGTCGTCCCGGTCGCCGTCGATGTAAAAGAGGTCGAACCAGCCGTTTTCATCCCGCGTCATGTGCACCGAGCCGATGATGAAGTCCAGCGGCGGCGCGTCCTGCATCAGCCGTGCGGCGCAGTCGAAGCTCAGATAGGCCTCGCCCAGCTCCGCGCCCAGCTTCAGCTGAATGCGTTGGCCGTACTGCGCCACCGCGTCGGCGTACTGCTGTTGGGCCTTTGCCCAGTCGAAGCTGTCCGTCCGCAGCTGGGTGGAGCCCCACTCAATGGTGTCCACATGGTCGGTGAAGCACAGCTCATCCAGCCCGCGGGCGATCCCTTCCCGCGCCAGCTCCGCCATGGTCACATGGCCGTCCGGCGAGCAGGAGGAATGTACATGATAATCAGCCAGATACATCAGCGTTTCTTACCAAAGAAGCTCTTGCGCTTTTCGTAGTTGCTCTCGCCCAGCAGGTCGCTGAACTTCTTCAAAGCTTCCTTTTGCTCCTTGTTCAGATTTTTCGGCGTCTCGATGTTCACGGTCACGTACTGGTCGCCCCGACCACGACCGTTCAGGGCGGGGATACCCTTGCCCCGCAGACGGAACACGCTGCCGGTCTGGGTGCCCTCGGGGATATCGTATTTCACCTTGCCGTCGATGGTGGGGATCTCCAGCGTGCCGCCCAGCACCGCCTGCGCGTAGGTGATGGGTGCCTCGCAGAATACGGAGGTGCCCTCCCGGCGGAAGATCTCGTGGGGCTGCACCATAATGGTGATGAGCAGGTCGCCGTTGGGGCCGCCGTTCTTACCGGCGTGGCCCTGTCCCCGCAAGGAGATGGTCTGGCCGTCGTCGATACCGGCGGGGATGTTGACCTTGATGGCGCGGCGCTTGCGCACCCGGCCCTGACCGTGACAGTCAGGACAGGGCTGATGGATGATCCGGCCGGTGCCGCCGCACTTGGAGCAGGGGGAGGTGGAGGCGAACACGCCCATGGGGGTCTGCCGCCGGGTCTGGACGCTGCCGGTGCCGTGGCAGACGGAGCACACCTCCGGCGTGGTGCCCTCGGCGCAGCCGTTGCCCTTG
>ULXW01019898.1_pt1 | contig 12145 bp, 8 predicted proteins | sample 1961661 | NCBI WGS metagenome assembly ULXW01 (sample SAMEA4835849, study PRJEB28245) | human gut metagenome | biome: gut microbiome; material: fecal sample | place: Denmark | collected 2008 | reverse complement strand
CCAAGCCGGTGGACGAGAGCAACCCGCGGATGATGCAGAGCTACTTCCACAATGGTCGTCCGCTCCGCCTGAATCTTGATGAAGAAGGTCGCCGCCTGTTCCTGGACGGCAAGATTCGCCTGCGCGACGGCCGTACCGGCAACTGGTTCGAGAACCCCGTTACTGTCGGTGTCATGTACTTCCTGAAGCTGCACCACTTGGTTGACGACAAGATGCACGCCCGCTCCGTCGGTCCGTACTCCTTGGTCACGCAGCAGCCGCTGGGCGGCAAGGCGCAGTTCGGCGGTCAGCGCTTCGGCGAAATGGAAGTCTGGGCACTGGAAGCCTACGGCGCAGCGAACACCCTGCAGGAAATTCTGACCGTGAAGTCCGACGATACCGTGGGCCGCGTCAAGACCTACGAAGCCATCATCAAGGGCGAGAACATCCCCGCCCCGGGCGTGCCGGAATCCTTCAAGGTGCTGATTAAGGAACTGCAGGCGCTGTGCCTGGATATCAAGGTGCTTGACCGCGACCGCAACGTGATTGAGATTCCCGAACTTGACCCGGAGGACATGGCGCCGCCGAGCAAGAACAATACGCCCGAACAGGACAAGCAGGAATCGCTCACGACGCTGCTGCCGGATGACGAGGACGCCGATGCCATCAGCAACGACTTCCCGGACAACGACTTCCCGCTGAATGATTTGGATTCCGACAGCGAGGACGACGATTTGTCGATTCCGCTCTCCTTCGATGACGACGAGGAAAACGACGATCTGGACACCATGCGTCTGGACGATTTGGGCTTTGACGACATGAATCTGGATGACGACGATCAGTAATTGACACATGAGCCTATCAGCCGGACAGGAATCCCCTTCCGGCTGATGGCTTTCCCGTACAGGACATACACCGGTGTTACAATGAAGGGAGTGTGAACCCTTTTGTTTGAGCTGACCAATCTTGACGCCATCCAGATCGGCATGGCCTCTCCTGAGCAGATTCGGCAGTGGTCTCATGGTGAAGTCACCAAGCCCGAAACCATCAACTATCGTACCCTGAAGCCCGAAAAAGACGGCCTGTACTGCGAGCGCATCTTCGGCCCGACGAAGGACTGGGAGTGCGCCTGCGGCAAGCACAAGCGCATCCGTCCGAAGGACAAGAACCTCGTGTGCGACAAGTGCGGCGTGTCCGTCACGCGCGCCAAGGTTCGCCGCGAGCGCATGGGTCATATCGAACTTGCTGCGCCCGTGAGCCATATCTGGTACTACAAGGGAATCCCCAGCCGCATGGGTATGCTGCTGGAGCTGTCCCCCCGTGTGCTGGATAAGGTGCTGTATTTCGCGAATTTTATCGTCCTTGATCCCGGCAACACCGCCGTGACCAACGTCGCCCTGCATGACCTGATTAACGACGACCAGTACCGCGCCATCATGGAGAAGCCCGACCGCGGCAGCTTCAAGGCGATGATGGGCGCCGAAGCCGTGCAGACGATGCTGCGCGAGCTGGATTTGGACAAGCTGAGCGCTGAACTGAAGGCGGAAATCGAAACCCTGACGAGCAAGGAGCGCAACCGCGACACCGAAGGGCAGAAGCGTGCGCACGCCGTGAAGCGTCTGGAAGTTGTCGAATCATTCCGCGCCAGCGGCAACAAGCCCGAATGGATGGTGCTGACCGTCCTGCCGGTTATCCCGCCGGATCTGCGCCCGATGGTGCAGCTGGACGGCGGCCGCTTCGCCGCGTCTGACCTGAATGACCTCTACCGCCGCGTTATCAACCGCAACAACCGCCTGAAGCGCCTGCTGGAACTGGGCGCGCCGGAAATCATCGTCCGCAACGAGAAGCGTATGCTGCAGGAATCCGTGGACGCGCTGATTGACAACGGTCGCCGCGGTCGTGCGGTCACTGGCCCCGGCGGACGCGCGCTGCGCAGCCTGTCTCACACGCTGAGCGGCAAGCAGGGCCGTTTCCGTCAGAACCTGCTGGGCAAGCGCGTTGACTATTCCGGTCGTTCCGTTATCGTCGTAGGCCCGGAAATGAAGCTGCATCAGTGCGGTCTGCCCAAGGAAATGGCGCTGGAGCTGTTTAAGCCCTTCGTCATGCAGCAGCTGCAGCTGCGCAACAAGGGCATGAACGTCAAGAGCGCCAAGCGCGCCGTGGAAAAGATGAAGCCGGAGGTGTGGGACATCCTCGAAGATGTCATCAAGGATCACCCCGTGCTGCTCAACCGCGCGCCGACGCTGCACCGTCTGGGCATTCAGGCGTTCGAGCCGATTCTGGTGGACGGCAAGGCGATTAAACTGCACCCGCTGGCTTGTACCGCTTTCAACGCCGACTTCGACGGTGACCAGATGGCTGTTCACGTCCCGCTGTCTCTGGAAGCACAGGCGGAAGCCCGTTTCCTGATGCTGGCGCACAACAACATCCTGAAGCCGCAGGACGGCAAGCCGGTTATTTCTCCTTCTCAGGACATGGTTATCGGCTGCTACTACCTGACGATTGAAAACCCCAACGGCAAGGGCGCCGGCCGCGTCTTCCGCAATCCGGACGAAGCGCATATGGCGTATGCCTTGGAGCAGATTACCCTGCAAAGCCCGATTAAGGTGCGCATTGAGCGCGAATTCAACGGCGAAAAGGGCAGCAAAATCATCGATACCACGCTTGGCCGCCTGATTTTCAACGATGCGCTGCCGCAGAACCTTGGCTTCAAGAAGCGTGAATGCCTTGATGACATGTTCGCGCTGGAAGTCGATCAGCTGGTCGGCAAGAAGCAGCTGTCCAACATCGTCGATATGTGCTTCCGCTCTCAGGGCGAGCACAAGTGCGCACTGGTGCTGGACGCGATTAAGGCGCTTGGCTACAAGTACGCCACCGTCGGTTCGCTGACCGTTTCCGTTGCGGACATTAAGATTCCGCCGATGAAGCAGCAGCTGCTCGACGAAACGGACAAGAAGGTCGCCCATGTGAACGAGATGTTCGCGGAAGGTCTGCTGAGCGAGGACGAGCGTTACAGCCGCGTCATCAATCTGTGGAACACCTGCACGAACACCCTGCGTGACCAGATTCTGCCGAACCTCGATCCTTTCAACCCGATTCGCATGTTCACCGACTCCGGCGCCCGCGGTTCTGCCGCGCAGGTGTCGCAGCTGGCTGGTATGCGCGGCCTGATGGCGTCTCCGACCGGCAAGACCGTGGAATTGCCCATTCGTGCAAACTTCCGCGAAGGTCTGAACGTGCAGGAGTTCTTCCTGTCTTCTCACGGTTCCCGTAAGGCTCTGTCCGACACGGCTATGAAAACCGCTGACTCTGGCTATCTGACCCGCCGTCTGGTCGATATTTCGCAGGAAGTTATCGTCCGTGAGGAAGACTGCTTCCTGCAGCGCGGTCTGCCGATTCGCGGCGTGCATGTTACCGAGCTGCTCAGCGGCAAACAGTCCATCGAATCGCTGGAGGAGCGTCTGCGCGGCCGTACGGCTGCTGCCGACATCACCGATCCGGCGACCGGCGAAGTGCTTGTCCACCAGAATGAGCTGATTGACCACGCCAAGGCGAAGACAATTTGCGACGCGGGCATCAAGAGCGTGTTTGTTCGCTCCGTGCTGACCTGCTGCACGCGCAACGGCGTCTGCGCCCGCTGCTATGGCCAGAACATGGCACACGGCGGCAAGGTGGATGTCGGCGAGGCGGTCGGCGTTATCGCGGCGCAGGCCATCGGCGAACCCGGCACACAGCTGACCATGCGTACCTTCCATACGGGCGGTATCGCATCGGGTGAGGATATTACGCAGGGTCTTCCCCGCGTCGAAGAGCTGTTCGAGGCGCGCAAGCCCAAGCGTGAAGCTGTCCTGTCCGACATCAGCGGCACGGTGTCCATCCACCAGACCAACCGCAACAAGAACGAGCTGGTCATCACCGCCGACGCGGGCAACTACGCGCGTCACACCCACAAGGCTGCTTCCGGCACGGTTGCCGTGCAGGTCGGTCAGGTGGTGCGTCAGGGCGATGTGCTGATTTCTGGCGCAACGAAGGCGAAGGTCGCCAAGGACGGCACTAAGTCCACCAAGACCACGGACATCAAGTCCACACTGGCGGGCACGGTCACGATGATTAACACCAAGGGCGTGGGCGTCGTCGAGGTCGAGGTCACCTCCAGCGTTGCGGAATTCGAGCAGAAGACCTACCCCGTCACCTACGGCAGCCGCCTGCGCGTGCAGGAGGGCGACCATGTGGAAGCGGGCGACATCCTCATTGAAGGCTCCATCAACCCGCACGACCTGCTGCGCATTCTGGGTCAGAGCGCGGTGCAGGACTACCTGCTGAAGGAAGTTCTGTCCGTGTACCGTCTGCAAGGCGTAGCTGTGGCGGACAAGCACATCGAAATCATCGTCCGTCAGATGCTGCGCAAGGTGCGCGTCGAGGACAACGGCGACACCGAGCTGCTGCCCGGCTCGCTGGTTGACCGCAGCCACTTGGAGGAAGCCAACATGAAGGTGCTGGAATCCACCAAGCTGCGCGTGGAAGACGGCGGCGACACGGGGCTGGCGATTGGCAGCCTTGTCGAGGCGGACGAGCTGGAAGAAATCAACCAGCGCATCCGCGTTTCCGGCGGCTCTCCCGCGATTGCCCGCGACCTCAAGCCCGCGAGCGTCAAGCGTGTGCTGCTGGGCATCACCCGTGCTTCTCTGGCGACCGATTCCTTCCTGTCCGCCGCGTCCTTCCAGGAGACGAACCGCGTGCTGACCGAAGCCGCCATCAAGGGCAAGATCGACCCGCTGATTGGCCTCAAGGAGAACGTCATTCTGGGCAAGATGATTCCCGCCGGTACAGGGATGCACCGCTACAAGGATATCGACATCCGCGAAAACTACGGTTTCTGATGATTCATCAGCCGGGGTACGGGGTTCGCCCCTGCCCCGGCGTTTTTGTATCCGAAGGTTTCCAAAGGGCGATCGCAGACTTCGTCTGTTTTCATTGCCCTTTGGTCGCCTCCGCAGAGGCGAAATCCCCCTGCAATAAATAGATTGTCTGTTTTTTCAGACTGCCAAAGTTGATTTCTTTATCATACTGGTAAAAAGAGCAGCTTCCAGAGGGCTTTCCGATCGCCCTCTGGACTCCTTCGGCTCCCTTTCCAGAAAGGAGTGTTCCCCCATGCGCAACATCGTCCTCATTGGGATGCCCGGCTGCGGCAAATCCACCGTCGGGGTCGTCCTCGCCAAGTCCCTCGGCATGGAATTCGTCGATTCCGATCTCGTGATCCAGTCCACCATGGGCGCAACCCTCGCCCAGCTCATTGAGCAGCACGGCGACGACGGCTTCCGCGACATCGAGAACCGCGTCAACGCTTCCATCGACGTGCAGAACAGCATCATCGCCACGGGCGGCAGCGTCGTCTACGGCGCGGAAGCCATGGCGCACCTCAAAAGCATCGGCACGGTCGTCTACCTCCGCCTGACGTGCGAGAACATCACCGAGCGGCTGGGCGACCTTCATGCCCGCGGCGTGACGATTAAGCCCGGCTGGACGCTCCGGGATTTGTACAACGAGCGCTGCCCGCTGTATGAGCAGTACGCCGACATTGTGCAGGACTGCGACGGACTGCGCCTGCGGGATGTTGTGGCGGAATTGCAGAAGAAGCTGAAAGGCTGACAAGACCGGCTGTCCCCCGACTTTTCCGGGGCTGACAGCCGATTTTTTGCGTGCAAAATCGCTTGTTCCTTGCATTTTCAGGGAATGTATGGTATACTGTATGATGGTATGTTGCATGATGCGTATCCTGTGCCGTCCGGCAGAATACGCGGCGACTGCCTGATATGCGGACGGAACTTGTTCCGAAAATGAGGAGGTTTTTTTGTGTCCGGTGACCCATGGGCTGGCCCTTTGCTGCTTCAGCTGGTCCTGATTTTTCTGAGCGCCTGCTATGCCGCCGCTGAGGTGGCGCTGCTCTCGCTCAACGCGACAAAACTGCACCACGACGCGGAGGAAGGCGACCCCACAGCCGCCAAGCTGCTCCGCATCACGGATGCCCCTGCGCGCACGCTCTCCACCATTCAGGTCTGCATAACGCTGTTTGGTTTTCTGGGATCAGCGCTGGCGGCGACGCAGTTTGCACCGCGACTGGCTGGAGCGATTCTTTCTGCCGGGGCTGGCATCGACGCGGACGTGCTGAACGTCCTCTGCGTCATCCTGATTACGTTCCTTCTTTCCTACCTGACGCTCTGTCTGGGAACACTCGTGCCCAAGCGCCTCGCGATGAAGAATCCCGAAGCGATTGCGCGCCGTTCGCTGCTCCTGCTGGAGGTCAGTACGGTGATTTTCCGCCCGTTCGTGATGCTGCTGAACGCCGCCACGCACGGCATCCTCCGCCTTCGCGGCATTGACCCCAACGCCGCCGAGGACGAAGTGACCGAGGACGACATCCGCATGATGGTGGACATCGGCGGCGAAAACGGCGCGATTGAGGAAGCGGAAAAGGAAATGATCGAAAACATCTTCGAGTTCAACAATTCCACTGCCGAAGAGGTCATGACCCACCGCACCGACGTTACCAGCATCTGGGTGGATGATACAGAGGACGAAATCCTCCGCACCATCTGCGATTCCGGTCTGAGCCGCTTCCCCGTCTACAACGAAAACATGGACGACATCATCGGCATCCTCAACACGCGCGACTTCCTGCTCAATGCCCAGTCCGACAACCCGAAATCCCTGCGCGCGCTGCTGCGCGAGGCATACTTCGTGCCGGAAACAGTACAGGCTGACCAGCTCTTCCGCAATATGCAGGTGAAAAAAATCCACATGGCAATTGTCGTGGATGAGTACGGCGGCATGAGCGGCATCGTCACGATGGAGGACTTGCTGGAAGAAATCGTCGGCAATATCTACGACGAGTTTGACAAGCAGACCGAAGCGGAAATCGTCCGTGCGGGCGACAACACTTGGCGCATCAGCGGCAGTACGCCGCTCAAAGACGTCAACGACGCGCTCGACCTCTCGCTCCCCGAAGACGAGGATTACGATACGCTGGGCGGCTTGATTTTCAGCCAGTTCACCACCATCCCGCAGGACGGCAGCACCCCCGATTTGGACTGCTTCGGCTTGCACATTCATGTGGAGAAGTTGGAGGATCACCGCGTGGAGGCCGCGCTCGTCACGAAACTGGCGACCGAGGACGACCACGCCGACGACCACCCGGAAACGCTGCTTGACCGCCTGCGCAGCCGCGACGATAGCGACGCGCAGACCGACAATGGGAAAGGAAACGAAGACAGGTAATTCATCATGGATACTGATTTGCAGGCCACAGACCCTTCTTTACAATTCATGACCAGCGGTGTGCTGGATACCACGTTTTATGTCACTTACAAGAAATGGCTGCTCTATCGCACCCAAGACCTCAACCTCTACGTCGCGATGCTCGTCATGGCAATCGCCGTCGCGCTGATTTCCATCTTCTCCCGCAGCTGGTACGTCATCCCCGCGGGCGTTGTGTTCATCGCCGTGCTATACATGATGATGATGCGCAACCGCACGCGGATGCTGAACGCCCTCAGCCGCGCGCTGGAAGAGCAGTACCCCGAAGGCATGGCGGAAATGTCCATCGCCTTTGGCAGCGACGGTCTTCATCAGCTGAACCAGACCACGGGTGACCTGACCGTTCTCCCTTACGACAACCTGACCGACGTGATTGAGGGCGAGGACTCAATGGCGCTGCTGACCCGCGCGAACGCCCTGATTCCGGTATTCACGAGCCAGCTGACCGAAAGCGAAAAGGAGCATCTGCTTGCCCTGCTGGCGGAAAAAGCCCCCAAGTGCAAGCATCATCGCGCCTAAAAAACAAAATCACCGACCAGAACCGCGTGTACTGGCCGGTGATTTTTGTTGTGCGATTTTTTGATTTTTCTAACGGAAATGGGCTGTTTTGTTGCAGTGAAAATCGCCTCTGCAACAAGAAAAATCAAGCAGCAGAGAATCCCCCGAAGCCGCAATGCAAACAAGCAACAGAAGTCAGCAGGAATCCTTTTATTCCTGTTCCCCCCGCGAACACGCCGCATAGTGCCCTTTACGCACCTCGCGCAATTCGCAGCTCGCCGTTTTGCACGCTTCCGTCGCCCACGGACAACGCGTGTGGAATACGCACCCGCTCGGCGGGTCAATCGGCGAGGGCAAATCGCCTTCCAGCAGAATGCGCTGGCGATTGTCACGCGGGTCAATCGACGGCACAGCAGACATCAGCGTCCGCGTATACGGGTGCTGCGGATGGTCGAACACCTCGTCCGTGTCGCCCTCTTCCACCAAGTGACCCAGATACATCACGCCCACGCGGTCGGAAATGTACCGAATGACGCTCATGTCGTGCGCCACAAACAGGTACGTCAGCCCGCGCTTGCGCTGCAACTCCTTCAGCAGGTTGATAATCTGCGATTGAATCGACACATCCAGCGCCGACACCGGCTCGTCGCACACGACAATCTTTGGGTCAAGGATCAGCGCGCGCGCCAGCCCGATTCGCTGCCGCTGACCACCGGAGAACTCGTGCGGATAGCGATAGAAATGCTCCGGCCGCAAGCCGACCTGCGCCATGATGTCCAGCGCCCGCGCCATCCGCTCGTTCTTGTCGCCGATATGGTGAATCGCCAGCACTTCCATCAGCATGTCACCAACGCGCTGCCGCGGGTTCAGCGACGTGTACGGGTCTTGGAACACAATCTGCACATCCCGGCGGAAGGGCAGCATTTCCTTCTTGCTCAGGTGGGTGATGTCCTGATCGAATAGCGTGATTTTCCCGCTCGTCGGCTCCAGCAGGCGGATGAGCGTGCGCCCCAGCGTGCTTTTGCCGCAACCGCTTTCACCCACCAGGCCGTACGTTTCGCCCTGCCGCAGCGCAAGGCTCACGCCGTCTACCGCCTTGACTTCCTTGACCGTCTGCCCCAGCGCCCCTTTGACCGGGAAGTAGGTGCGAACGTCCTCCGCTTTCAGGATGATTTTCCCCTCGCTCACTGCGCGGTCGCCTCCTTCTGCGCCAATTCCGCCGCCCGGAAGCAGCGGACGCTCTGCTTGTCACTGACGGGCGTCAATTGCGGCGTTTCCTGACGGCAGCGCTCCGTCGCGTACGCGCAGCGCGGCGCGAACCGGCAGCCCGTCGGAATCTGGCTGAGCAGCGGCACCGTGCCGGGAATCATGTACAGCGGTTTCGTGCGGTCGCCTTCCATGGGGGGAATGGAGCGCATCAGCCCCTCGGTGTAGGGGTGGCACGGATGGTCAAACAGCGTCAGCACATCCGCTTCCTCAACGATCTGCCCCAGATACATCACGATAACGCGGCTGCACGTCTGCGCAACGACGGCGAGGTCGTGCGTAATCAGCATCACGCCCATGTTCAGCTGCTCATTCAGGCGGACAATCAGCTCCATAATTTGCGCCTGAATCGTCACGTCCAGCGCGGTCGTAGGTTCATCGGCAATCAGCAGATGCGGACGGCACGCCAGTGCAATGGCAATCATCACGCGCTGCCGCATACCGCCGGACAGCTCGTGTGGGTACTGGTCGAGGCGCTTTTCCGGCGCGGGAATCCCCACCAGACGCAGCATCTCCAGCGCCTTCTCACGCGCCGCCTTCTTGGACAAATGCTGATGAATGCGCAGCGGCTCACTGATTTGGTCGCAGATGGTCAGCACAGGGTTCAGGGAACTCAATGCGTCCTGAAAAATCATCGACACACGCGAACCGCGGATGTCCTGCATCTTGTGGAACGGAATGTCCAGCAGCGACTGCCCTTCCAGCTTGACCGTGCCGCTGTAACGCACCAGCCGCCGTTCATCATACAGGCGCATGATGGACTGGCTCGTGACGCTCTTGCCGCAGCCGCTTTCGCCCACGATGCCCAGGATTTCGCCCTGATACACGTCAAAAGAAACGCCATCAATCGCCTGCTGCCAGCCGCGCTCGGTGTGGAAGCTGGTCGCCAGCTGACGGACTTCCAGAATCTTTTCGCTCATTCCTGTGTCCTCCTTAGCGACCGCTCAGCGGGTCAATCAGGTCGCGCAGGCCGTCGCCGAACAGGTTGAAGCCCAGCACGGACAGCGCCGTAAAAATCGCCGGAAATACAATCATCCACCAGCCCATGTAGACATAGCCGCGTGCCTCGTTAAGCATCCCGCCCCAGCTCGGATAGGGCGACGGAATACCCGCGCCAAGGAAGCTCAGGGACGCTTCGGAGATAATCGCCGTAGCGAAGGTGAACGTCATCTGCACGATGATGGGCGAAAGGATGTTGGGTAGGATGTGCCGCCAGAGGATGCGCGTGCGGCTTGCGCCCACCGCCGTCATCGCCTCGGCATACGTCTGCTCGCGCGCCAGCAGCGCCTGTGAACGGGCAATGCGCGCCACACCGGGAATACTAACGATGGTCAAGGAAATGATGACATTCTTCATGTTCGCGCCCAAGACCGCCATCAGCGTAATCGCCAGCAGAATGTTCGGAATCGCCTTCAGGCCGTCGCACAGGCGCATCAGCACGTTGTCCAGCACCTTGTTGACGGAGGCGTACAGCCCCAGCGCCGTGCCAATCAGCGCGGACAGAAGCCCGACGGTAAAGCCGACCGTCATGGAAATCTGCGCGCCGTAAAGGACGCGGGCGAAGATATCGCGCCCCAGATTGTCCGTGCCAAAGAGGTGCGCGGCAGACGGCGCCTGAAAGCGTTCCTGCATCGTCGCGGTGTACGGGTCAACGCCCAGCAAGCCCGTAATCAGCGGGGCGAAGACAGCACAAATCAGCATCAGCAGCACCAGCACCATGCCGACGACGGAGAGTTTGTTGCGGAAAAATTTGCGGATGGAAACAGCGCGCTGCTCACGGACGAGGCGGCGGCGAAGCTGGCGCAGGGATTCGCGATTCTGCGCGGAGATGGATTCGGTTTTCATCATGCAGTTCGCTCCTTTCGTCAGTCCAGCCGGATGCGCGGGTCAGCCAAGCCGTAAATCAGGTCGATAATCAGGTTGATGAACACGTTGAGCATGGCAATCAGCAGCGTAATTGCCTGAATCACCTGATAGTCGCGCTTCTCGATGGAATCCACCATCAGCGAGCCCATGCCGGGAATGTTGAACAGGCGCTCGACAACCGCCGCGCCCGCCAGCGCACTGATGAAGCCCTGCCCGACGACGGTGATGACGGTCAGCAGCGCGTTGCGGAAGGTGTGCTTCGTAACAATCTTCCATTCGCGGACGCCCTTGGATCGCGCCATCTTGATGTAATCGCTGCCCAAGACCTCCAGCATGGATGCCTTCGTCATGCGCATCATGTACCCCGCGTGGATGAAGCCCAGTGACACCGCCGGCAGCGTCATATAGCGCAGGAAGGGCAAAAATCCGTCCGTGAACGGGTTCTTATAGCCCGCCGCGGGCAGCACGCGAAAATTCACCGCAAAGAGCAGCACCATGCCCAGACCCATCAGGAAGCTCGGCAGCGAAATGCCCAGCATCGACAGCACCGACACGAAATAGTCGGCAATCGTGCCGCGCTTCTTCGCCGCCAGCATCCCGCACGGAATCGCAATCAGAATGGTGATGAGCTGCGAATAGATGGCGAGCAGGATGGTCGGCTGGAAGTGGCTGGCAATCATTTCGCTGACCGGCTTTCCGACCACGGCAGTTGATGTGCCGAAGTCGAGCCGCAGACAATTGCCCACCCAGCGGAAATACTGCACGACGAGCGGGTCATCCAGCCCCAGCTGCGTATGGAGCGCCGCAATTTCCGCCGCCGTTGCGTCCTCGCCCAGCATAGCGGCCGCCGGGTCGCCGGGGGTGAGATGCACCAGCAGGAAAATGACCACCGACACAATGAAGATGGTCGGGATGAGCGACAGCAGTCGCTTGAGCACATACTTTTTCATGCTGTTCCTCCTCAGCAGGGATGGGGGGTTCGCCTCTGCGGAGGCGACCAAAGGGCAATGAAAACAGACGAAGTCTGCGATCGCTATTTGGAAACCTTCGGGCGCCGCTACTTTTGGGGTTATTTGCGATTGATTTTGTCCGTTTCTTGGATAAACACGCGAAAGTTCTATGAGCGTGTCGCCAACTCAATCGCGCGAAAGGGAGTCCAGAGGGTCAACGACCCTTTTGCAGGGTCAAGGGGCAGCGCCCCTTGGGTTTCCCCAATAAACAC
>ULXW01050658.1_pt1 | contig 12165 bp, 9 predicted proteins | sample 1961661 | NCBI WGS metagenome assembly ULXW01 (sample SAMEA4835849, study PRJEB28245) | human gut metagenome | biome: gut microbiome; material: fecal sample | place: Denmark | collected 2008 | reverse complement strand
GCATAAAATAAGGAAAGTTGAGATTTTAGTTATACAAATTTTGATTTGTTTAAATCAAGCATTTCCGCCACTTTCAGACATCTGCTTTTCCTGACGAACGCCTAGCGTTCATCTACGACCTGGAAGATATAGAACTTGAGGTAATAGCTCTCGTCCGCAGCCCACAGGATCGGATGATCCGGACCCTGTGTCTTGAATTCTACCTGACGGAGACGCTTATGCGCACCATGAGAAGCTTCCCGGATTGTTTTGGCAAAAAGCTCGGGATCCATGAAATGGGAGCAGGAACAAGTTACCAGGAATCCGCCGTCCTTCACCAGCTTTAAGCCCCTAAGATTGATCTCACGATATCCTTTTACAGCATTTTTGATGGAATTGCGGGACTTGGTAAAAGCAGGCGGATCCAGGATCACCACATCATATTTCTCGCCCTGCGCTTCCAGCTCCGGCAATAACTCGAAGACATCCGCACATCGGAAGCTTACCGTATTTTCCAGTCCGTTCAGCTTCGCATTTTCCGTTGCCTGATCCACAGCCAGCTGAGAAGCATCCACACCCAGAACACTCTTCGCTCCGGCAATTCCCGCGTTCAATGCAAAGGAGCCGGTGTGTGTGAAGCAGTCCAGCACTTTTTTATCCTTACAGAAACGATGAATGGCGGCACGGTTATTCTTCTGATCCAGGAAAAATCCGGTCTTCTGTCCGTCCTCTACATCCACCATGTAATGCACACCGTTCTCCACAATCTCTACTTTCGTGTCAAACGGTTCGCCGATGAAGCCCTTGTAACGCTCCATACCCTCCTGTAAACGTACCTTGGCATCACTCCGCTCGTAGACACCGCGGATGACAATGCCATCCTCTGCCAGTACTTTCTTCAAAGCATCAATGATCACAAGCTTCCACTTGTCGATTCCCAGTGCCAGAGATTCCACTACCAGTACATCCGAGAATTTATCAATGACAATACCCGGCAGGAAATCCGCCTCTCCGAAGATCAGACGACAGCTGGAGGTATCGATGGTCTCCTTGCGGTAATTCCAGGCATCCCGTACCCTCTGTTCAAAAAATGCCTCATCGATCACCGTATCCTTCCTGCGCGCCAGCAGACGGAGCGTGATCTTGGAATTGGTATTGATATAACCGTATCCCATGAAATAGCCGTCAAAATCATGAATGTTTACAATGTCGCCATTCTCAAACGTCCCCAGGATGGATGCGATCTCATTATCAAATACCCACATTCCCCCGGCTTTCAGCGTTCTGCCCTCTCCTTTTTTCAATGTTACCGTTGTATTGTACATAGAATTTCCTCTCTTAATTTCGTGATTTTATCGTTTTTGCAACTTTTTCTTCTATCATATTCGTTTTTTGCTTGACAATCAATGGGTTTTTATTTATTATTTTAATGTTGACGCGATTCGCGTTAACAAAATCGTCGCGTGGCTCAGTTTGGTAGAGCGCTGCGTTCGGGACGCAGAGGTCGCAAGTTCGAATCTTGTCGCGACGACGAAAAATAAGCTTCCACAAATGTGGAAGCTTATTTTTGTTTGCCTCAACGTATTGCACCTGTGACCTGTATCGGACTGAACACATCGTTCGGGCGCAGAGGGCTCACGAGGTCCAGTGGACCTCGGCTTTGAGCCGACCGAAGCGAAGCGGAGACCCACGAGGTCCGGGGGACCTCGGCCTGGACCGACCGAAGCGGAGCGGAGACCCACGAGGTCCGGGGGACCTCGGCTTTGAGCCGACCGGAGCGGAGCGAAGACCGCAAGTTCGAATCTTGTCTATCTCAATGTATTGAACTTACGTCCTCTAGCCGGCTCGAACACATCGTTCGGGCGCAGACCGCAAATTCTCCCCAATTCCCATAATCACAAACACCGTCGAAATATTCATCACCTGCTGAAAACTAAACATATTATTCACTGTATATGCCAGCACGCATATCCCGCAGGCTCCCACCAGCATCTTGTTCTCCCCGGCACGAAGAAAGTCTCTGATCGCCGTGATCATCATCCCGGCGTAACTGACCAATCCCAGCACTCCTATATCTACCAGAACCGTCAGCCATTCATTGTGTGCATTCGTAAGCCGGTTCCCGCCAAAACGGTCATTCACCATCGTCTGCAGTCCCACACTTCCCTCGTTGGATAAAAATGCATACAGGCAATCCGGTCCCACGCCGAATATTTTATGCAGAAAATCCGCCTCCCAGAAACATCTGGCACCTGCTGCCCAGGTACCGCCCCGGGCACTACCCCAGCTGACATTAAATGTCAGCCATTTTGTCACCTCCGGGTCTGTGATTCCGGGAGTCAGAGCCCCTCCGGTTACAGTATTGATCAGCGTCAATAACAAAACAAGCAATATCATAACCGGTACCGCAATCGCAATTCCGCAATAAATTCTATGTAACAGTTTCTCCGGATAACTCCGCCTTACCCGGGTTCTGTGTATCCAATACAAAATAATTCCCGACAGAATCGTCATAAATATGCCTGCAATCGAAAACGTCAGCAAATCTGTAATTCCTTCCAGGATCAGTTCCCGGGAAAATATATTCAACCGGCGGAGAACACAGGTAATCAGACACGCTGCGGAAAACATCGTCATCTCCTGCCAGAACACTTCCATCCTCCCGCTGTCTCTCACAGACATCCCGAATAATACGAACATGGCCACCGCGAAGGTTACAATGCCGCTGCTGCTTCCCTGCGTCGCCAACGAGGCGAATCCGATCGTCACATATGCCATCAGCAACAGCTTTTTCCATGTCATCTCCTCCATCCGCCACAGCAGATAGACTCCCCCGAACAATATCGTCACCAGATACCCGCAGTACCAGTTGATATTCCCGATCGTCGAGATAAAGGAAGGGTTCACGTACTCCGGATCCACCGGTAGCAGTCCAAACTTATTCACATATCCCAGAGAAAAAACAACCGCAGACACCGGCAGTACCAGCGCCGGGATCCAGCTCTTCCACTGCCACATACGGGAGATCATAAAATACACGATCACCGCTCCCAGCTGCGTCCACATTCCCATCCGCCAGGACGCTGTCCCCCACAGTGCTTCTTCCCGGTAATCCGTAAACAGATAGGATACTAAAACCGCAATTCCATAAAATACGGCAAATCTGTCCGTCACACTCAGATTCTTCCATAATCCCGCCGGCCATTCCGTGAACTTCGGCAACTCCTTTTTCTGAACTGCTGTAACCAGCCGGAAAAGCAGCCACAGTAAAAATACCGGCAGCAAAGTTTTCGCACCATAGGTCATAGTCTTGAGAAAAAAGGTCTCCTTCTCTGTTCCTATCCTGGCATATCCTTTATTGTAAAGAGGGAGTACCATCAGAATCACGATCATATACACGCTGATCACGATATCACATAAAAATCCGCTAAAGCTGCAAAGTGTCTCTGCTACGGATTCTGCTTTCTTGTGTTTTGTATTTTTTGCCATAGGCTTCATCTCTCCGAACCTTCTCCGACCACCGGAAATTTATTCCCTTTCATGATAGCTTTCCGGACTTCTTTCGTCAATCTTTTCTCAGAAGCGATCCTCTCCGTTTTTCTGCCTGTCAGACATCTTAGACAGGCTATGATACGTCTCGTAGATCAGCACAAATCCCAACGGTCCCTTGATGATCCCCCAGACGCCGAACAGCCGGATCCCGGCATACAGCGACACCAATACAGCAATGGGAGACACTCCTATTTTCCTGCCGATGAGACGGGGCTCCAGTATCTCCCGCAGGAAAATACATACCACATACAGCGCACCACAGATAAGTGCTCTACCGAAGCTTCCCTCCAATAGCTGCCAGATTCCCAGTGGCACCAGCACCACCCCCGTGCCGATAAAAGGCAGCGCATCCAGAATCCCCGCCAGGATCCCCCACAGCACTCCATGCTTTATCCCTGCGATCCCTAACGTAATCGCTGCCGTCAGTGCGATCGCCGACATGATGATCCCCTGTGCTTTTACAAAGGTAGCGATATAGCGGACAATTCCGCAGATCACCTCCAGCAGCACATGGCAGGACTCCTGATCCAGCAGATGGTTCATGATCCCGTCATAGTCTTTCGCCAACAGTACCGACGCAATGAGAAATGTCACCAGGAATCCTCCCAGCTCCGCAAACCACCGCACATACTGCATGGATTGCGACAGCATCCCCGGCAGAATATTTTCCTCCAGCGAATCCAGTCCCTCCTGCAGTCTGCCGCTGACCGTATTTTCCAGATAGGAAGCGTCCACACCAATGATCTCTCCCACGCTGCGACATAGGTTCCGGACCACCTCCAGCCACTCCTGCTCCCTCACATCCATACTCCGGATCCACACCGGCAGACTTCCCAGCACCCAGGAACTCAGTACCCATAACAGTACAGCCAACAGCAGTGTCGCCAGGATCAGAAGCACTATGGCACTTAAGGGTCTTGGAAAATGCAGTTTGCGGTTCATCCGTTTCATCATCGGTCCGAATATCGTGACGAACAGCATCGCCAGCAGCACCGGTGCCAGCAGGGGGGTCAGATATTGCAGAAAAAAATAGACTGCTCCCGTCACCGCAAGCAGTACTATCATCTTTTTTCCTATAATATTTTTATCGAATTCTCCCCAGTCCATTCCGCACACTCCCTTTTTAGATTAGTGTGCTCTGAGAGACTTTTTTTATCCCCTTTTGGAGATTCCGGTTTCATTTTCTGTGAGTTTTTTCAATTCCTCCATCGCAAAACCTACAAATGCCGGATTCTTCGGCACTACCCGGAATTCCATCTTTTTCCCGGAAATGGGATGGACAAGTTCCAGAGAGTACGCGCATAGTGCCACGCCGCGATATTTCTGCGCAGGCATCGCCTCTTTTAGCGCTGCCATTCCATACTTCGTATCTCCAAACAGTGGAAATCCCGCATGTGCAAACTGCACCCGGATCTGATGAAACCGTCCGGTCCCGATCGTTACATCTGCAAGCGCAAGCGGAGAAGGATCGTTGATCTCTTCCAAAATGCGATAGTGCAGCGCGGCAATCTTCGCATCCGCATATTCCTGCTCCCTGCCGGTCACTGCCACCGCCACATTACCTTCCTTGCGAAGGTAATCCACAAGATCCCCCTCCGGGCAGTCAGGATATCCACAAAGTACTGCATAATAATGTTTATTCAGCGCACCTTCTGTTAATTGCTTCGACAATGCCGCTGCTGCCTTTTTGTCTTTGGCAAATACCAGTAGTCCTTCTACCGGCTGATCCAGTCTGTGGACTATGCCCAGATACAGCTCTCCTTTTCCCGGTCTCCCCGCGCCGGGAAGCTTTGCAAGATAGGATTTCAACTCGCTGACCACATCCGGTTGTCCGATCCCGGCGGACTGTACCGCCAGTCCCGCCGGTTTGCGGACAACCATGATACTCTTGTCTTCGTATAATATTTCTGTTCTCATATAAAATGTCCTTATTGTCGTGATCCGTTATCCCTTCCGAAGCCCCTTGGGATAATGGTTTTTCATGATGCCGCCTGCCAGCTTCCCCCAGCCAAGGCTACAGTCATCCACGCAGATCAGATACCAGCCCTTCTCGCCTTCCGCGGAAAAAGTCTGTCCCTTCAGATAAGCCGTGGCTTCCTCCACAGACAGCTTCCACACATGCTTCACATCCTCCGGGCGCAGTGCCAGTGCTAACGCGTGCGCCGGTTCAAAACGGTTCTTTTTCAATGTGCCCAGATGAAGTCCCGGGCGCAATACCTTCAGTCCTTTCACCCCGGGCATTCTCTCCGGCATGCGGTACAGGTTATCGCCAAATGCCAGAAATCCTTCTCCGGCAGTGCATAGTCCTGCTTTGATCGTCTGCTCCTCCAAAAAGGTCTCTTTTACGAAGTTAAAATACTCTGCCCAGTCTTTTGTCAGATTCTTCGCCGGAATTCCCTTCTCTGATCCGATGGCGCTCACCGGCTGATATCCTTCCGGAAGCTCTCCCTTTTTCTGTAATACTGCGGCATAATGCCCCTCTCCACGTAACTTATGGGGCCACAGACGTAAAGTCCCCGTAATGCCGGGTGCCGGATTCTCTACACAAGCGGGAATACCGTCGCAGCCTTCCGGGATCCCCAGCTTCGCTTTATCTATGGGGACAATCTCGAATTCCTCATGCTTTGCCAGGAAACGGCTGATGCTTCCCTCATTTTCCGCAGGCGCAAAGGTGCAGGTAGAATATACCAGTCTGCCTCCCGGGACTAACATCCGTGCCGCGCACTCCAGGATCCCGTCCTGTCTGTCTGCACATAACTGCACATTTTCCGGGCTCCATTCCTCACAGGCCACTTCATTCTTCCGGAACATTCCCTCTCCGGAGCAGGGTGCATCCACCAGGATCCGGTCAAAATATTCCTCGAAAATATCCGCCAGGTGCTCCGGTGTCTCATTCAATACACAGGCATTGCGGATGCCCATGCGCTCCACGTTCTCCGACAGTATTTTCGCCCTCGCCGGATGGATCTCATTCGTGACAAGCAGTCCCTCTCCCTCCATCGCGGATGCGATCTGGGTACTTTTCCCTCCGGGAGCAGCACATAGATCGAGGATTCGCTCCCCGGGCTGTGGTGACAGTAGTGTCACAGGTGCCATGGCACTGGGTTCCTGGATATAATAAAGTCCCGCTTCATGCCAGGGATGCTTTCCCGGCTGATCCTCTTTGGTATAGTAATATCCGTTCTTCGCCCAGGGAACCGGCTGCAACTGAAAAGTCTCCTTTACTTTTTCTGTTATGACAGACATGTCATCCCTTTTTAACGGATTCAGACGCAATGCCTGATATTTCTCATGCTCAAAGCTTGCCAGGAACTCTTCATATTCCGATCCCAAAAGTCCCTGCATTCTCTCTGTAAATGACTGCGGAAGCATAGGTTTCCTCCATCTCTGTCCTCTATTCCGAACTCTGTTCCCATTAACTGTATCACAGCTCCTATCCGCGGGCAATCATTTCTTGCCAAGCTTCACAGACACAATTATAATATTTGTTGTAAGTGCTTGTTTTTTAGTTTTAAAAGGTAACCCATTGTTTGTATTTTCATTCGTTGATTCTCGAACTCGAATAAGAAAAGAGGTTATTATGTTTATTTTCAGAAAAACACTCAGCTGTGCCGTACTGGCAGCCTTAGGTACCTGTGCTCTCGCCGGCTGTGGCAGGCAGGATACGTCAAATGAAGCCACAACATCCGCTTCCCCCGAAACGTCTGCTGCCATCACGGAAACCATCTCCGAAAGTACCGCTTCCTCTGAACAAACATCGTCCTCCAAAGCATCCGGGGCACAGCCCGCTGAAACCGAACCAGCAGTTTCCGAGGCGCCCTCTGTCGATGACTCCACCCCCTTCGGACAACACGGCGCTCTCCATGTGGAGAATGGGAAGCTGACCGATGCAGACGGGAACATTGTCCAGCTCTACGGTATGTCCACCCACGGTATTGCCTGGTTCCCCCAGTATATCAATTATGATTCCTTCCGTACCCTGCGGGACGACTGGAATACCAACTGTATCCGCCTCGCCATGTATACAGCGGAGTACGGCGGTTATTGCGCCGGCGGTGATAAGGAACAGCTGAAGCAGCTGGTAAGAGACGGTGTATCCTACGCCACAGAGCTTGGAATGTACGTGATCGTAGACTGGCATATTTTAAGTGATTGCGACCCGAATCAGAACAAAGATGAGGCGATCGCCTTTTTCCGGGAAATGTCGGAAGCTTTTGCTGACAACGACAATGTGCTCTATGAGATCTGTAATGAGCCAAACAGCGGTACCTCCTGGGACAGCATCAAGTCCTATGCCGAGGAAGTCATCCCGGTGATCCGGGAACAGAAGCCGGATGCCGTCATCCTCGTAGGAACCCCTACCTGGAGCCAGGAGATCGACAAAGCCGCAGCTTCCCCGCTTACCTTTGATAATGTAATGTATACCCTGCATTTTTACGCAGGCACCCACAAAGATGACCTGCGTAACCGCTTAGAGACCTGCGCACAGAACAATCTTCCGGTCTTCGTCAGCGAATTCGGTATGTGCGACGCTTCCGGCAATGGTGCCAATGACTTCGATTCCACGACCAAGTGGCTGGATCTGCTGAACAAATATCAGATCAGCTTCTGCTGCTGGAATCTGGCGAACAAGGACGAAAGCAGCAGTGTCTTCAAGGCTGCTAGCACGACTCTCTCCGACTGGACCGATGAGGACTTCAATGAATCCGGACGGTGGATCCGTGAGTATTTCCGCAGTATGCCGTAGAGATTGCACTACATTAATTCTTCGTCATAGACTGCTCTGCCACCGCCGATGAATTTCGGTCTGGTGCGGGCGCATACCACATGGGCGTCTCCGATCTGTCCGGTCCGGAGACGCACCGGTACTGCCACATCTCTCAAATGCATTCCGATCAGCGTATCCCCAATATCCATTCCTGCTGCCGCCTGAATATGTTCTACTGCCACCGGATGTTCAAATGCTTTATACGCTGCCGTAGCGAAGGATCCTCCCGCCTTAGGCTGGGGAACCACATTGACCATGGGATAACCGTATTTTACAGCTGCCTCTTTTTCCAGGATCAGTGCGCGGTTCAGGTGTTCACAGCACTGGGCTGCCAGATAGACACCTGCTTCCTGCGTTGCCTGATAGATTCCGCCGAAGACCATCTCCGCCAGCTCCGGGCTGGAATAAGTACCGATCGCAGCTCCTCCCACCTCACTGGTGGAGCAGCCTACCACAAACAGCTCTCCCGGCTCCAGCTTAGCTTTCTCCAGGATCTCCCTGGCTGCGGAATATGCCTCTTCTGCAATGATTGTCATATCTTCTGTCATGATGCTGCCTCCTTACATAATAAAATAAATAACTCTATAACAATAAACACACTATAACAGACCGTTTATAAATAATAATGGAAGCAAAAAGCCCACATTGGCCACTGTAAACCATCCAAAATACCGTTTCTTTTCCCCGGGGATCTGACTTGCCACCTGCTTATAAGAGATCAGGCTTGCCATAGAAGCGATCAATGTGCCCAGACCGCCCAGATTCGTTCCAACGATCAATGCTTTCACATTTTCTGTAAAACCGGACAGCAACAGTGCTGTCGGTACATTGCTGATCACCTGGCTGGCAGCCACTGCTGTCACGACTTCCCTTCCTTCAATAATTTTCTGTAAAAAGCTGCAAAAAGCAGGCATTCTTCCTATATTTCCTATGAAAATAAAAAATCCCACGAAGGTCAGCAGCAGCGAATAATCCACTTTTCCTATGGTCGCGCGGTCCATGATTCCAACACCAAGCACCACAATTCCAAGCGTTACCGGATAGGGAATCATATGCGCCACCGTTAACAGACACAACAAAAATAATATCAGATAAAACGCAGGCAGATATCTCCGCCATCCTGCCGTTTCCTGTCCGGCATCTTCTGCCTGCAACGCCCCTGCCACATCTCTGACCGCAATGCCACTGTGTTTCGCCGCAACCGCCGTACAAATAAGCAAAAAGAACAGTGACACCGCAGAATACGGCAGCATCAGCTTTATAAATGCAATCGGGGACATCTGTATTTTCCCATATAAATACAGATTCTGTGGATTACCAATGGGTGTCAGCATACTTCCTAAATTCGCTGCGATCGTCTGTAATACCACCACCGGAACTGCCAGTTTCCGGACAGCCTCCTCTCCGGACAGACGGAGTACCGTAAACGTAAAAGGCACAAAAGTGATCAATGCCACATCATTCGTGATCAACATGCTGAAAAAGAAGCACAGCAATACCAGAATTTCTGCCAGCGCAATCACATTGTGGGTATGCTGCAATAATATCCTGGCAACCCTGCGAAATATGCCCAGCTTCTGCAATCCCGCCATCACAGTCATCAGACAGAATAAAATCGCCAGCGTCCGAAAATCAATATACCCGATATATTCTTTGTCCGGCGGGATCATTACCGCCGACAATACTGCCAACACCATCGCCGCAGTCAGCACCGTCTCTTTTTTTACAAATTCTATGATTTTGTTCTTTATTTTCATCGTTTTGTCCCTCAGGCATCCCCCGCGCCGTATCTCACAAAAAATTTTTACAGGAATATAGTAAAATTAAGAATATTTTCTACGGAGCATGCTATGTCTGTTCTGCCCTCATTGCTCTTCGGTATCTCCGCCAGTCTGGATGCGCTTCTGGTAGGCTGCGCACTGGGACTGCAGAAGGTCCCTCTTCCTGCAAAACATAATCTGCTGATCAGCGCAGTCACTCTCATCGGTACTGTGATCTCTATAAGCCTCGGTAACCTTTTACTGCCTCTGATCCCCGGTGAGATCGCAACCCGGACCGGAAGCAGTATCCTGATCCTGTTCGGGCTCTACTATGCCGGAAAATGGCTGGTCTCCAGATGGCGCTGCAGTTCTTCAGATAACAGCAGTCTATGCCGGGAGAAGAAAAAATTTGCCGAACATCGGAATCTGACTCTCCCGCAGACGCTGGCTCTGGGCTGTGCCCTCTCCATGAATAATATCGGTATCGGATTCTCCGCCAGCATTACCGGACTTCCTTTTCTGCCTGCCTCGATATCCACCTTTTTCTGTTCCTTCGGATTCCTGACACTGGGGAGCCGCCTGGGACGTTCCGTCCTCCTGCAGCGGGTCGGAGAATATGCCGATCCCATCTCCGGGCTCTTATTGATCCTGTTAGGCCTGTGGCAATTATATCACTGATGAACTGAATAGTTACCAAAATAATGGGGAATCTATCTGAATAATACAATATACCCACCGGGCAGTCTATGCAATCATTATATCATTATTCAGAAAGGATTCCCTTTTTATGGCACAAAACATTTCGTTATCCACAGAACTTTCCCAAAATATTGATCTTCTCCACCGATTGCTTCCTCTGGGTAAAAGCTTTGACCTGATCACACGCGATCTCCGGTTGGGGAAAACTCCGGCATTCTGGCTGGGGATCAATGGTTTCTGCAATACCGAGATCCTCCAGCAGATCTTCTCCGACCTGCAGGATCCTCACTATACACTGGATTCCGAGATCCGCGATCTCCCACTCTATGTGCAGAGCAGGCTCGGCTATGCCCAGGTGTCACTGACCTCCTCTGTGGATGATATCCTGCAAAATCTCTTAAGTGGACCTTCCATCCTCCTGGTGGATGGCTTCGATCAGGCGGTGATCATTGACGTCCGTACCTATCCCGTCCGCAGTATCTCCGAGCCCGATACCGAACGGAGCACCCGGGGTGCCCGGGACGGCTTCGTGGAGACACTTTTATTCAATACAAATCTTATCCGCCGCCGGGTGCGTTCTTCGAAACTGACCTTCTCCATCTGCACCCTGGGAACAGAGAGCCGCACCGATGTAGCGATCGCCTATCTGGCAGACCAGGTTAACGAGGAGTTATTAGAAGCTCTGAAGCAAAAACTCTCCCGGTTACAGATCACTTCGCTGACTATGGGCAGCAAAAGCTTAGAAGAACTTCTGATTCATAAAAGATGGTGGAATCCCCTGCCCAGCATCCAGCTGACAGAGCGTCCCGATGTGGCATGCAGCTACCTGTGCGAAGGGCACATTCTGCTCATTGTGGACAATTCTCCCGCCGTTTTATTGCTTCCCGGTACGATCTTCCAGTTTACCCAGAGTCCGGAGGACTATTACAACAATCCTCTGACCGGAACTTATTTCCGCATGATACGCTTCCTGTGCATTCCGGTGAGTCTTCTGCTTCTGCCGGTATTTTTACTTCTCTCCGCCTATTATCCCGAGATCACCGCCTCGCTGCAGCTCACACCCGTCAGCGATCTGTCACCCTTCCGCCTTTTTTTCTATGTACTGGCGGTGGAGTTCCTCTTAGACCTCTTCAAATACTCTGCCGCACTTAGTTCCAGCCGTGTCTCCGGTGCACTGTCTATCGTAGGGGGATTGTTGATTGGTGACATTGCTGTCAGCCTTAACTGGGCCTCCACGGAAGTCCTTTTCTATGCTGCTGTCACCATGTTGGCGAATCTGTCTCTCTCCAGTATAGAATTCGCCGATGCACTACGCATCTATCGAATTCTCCTGGTGGTCACCACCGGATTATGGGGTCTGCCCGGCTTTATCATCGGCCTGACGCTTGTGTCACTCTCCATGATTAC
>ULXW01041087.1_pt1 | contig 12289 bp, 9 predicted proteins | sample 1961661 | NCBI WGS metagenome assembly ULXW01 (sample SAMEA4835849, study PRJEB28245) | human gut metagenome | biome: gut microbiome; material: fecal sample | place: Denmark | collected 2008 | reverse complement strand
TCGCCGTATCGGCACTTAGAATTATGCGGTATTGCCCAAGGCTTTTTAACGCAAAATCCGGCTGCGTTTGTAGAAATAGACGATACTTTCGACTTTTCAGATACACCCTAGCGCAGCGGCGGAACTTTCCCTCTTTCCGGAGCTGCATCAGGATAAATTCTAGTATAATACATAAATATTCAAAGTCAATGCATAAATATTGGATTCAGCATTTTGCGGCAAGATGGCTGCCCGCCCCACCAGAAATTGTGCATTTTTCAAGCCTGAATTTCACAGTTTTTCCTGATATATTGACGCCGCAAGTTAAACGTGGTAAACTTTACGCGTTCATGAGCGAAATTCATGCCTTTCAGTCGAAATAAACCGGCTTGCATTACCTTGCCGTACAAAAAAGAGGAATCAATATGCTGACATTAGGTGACCTGCACATTGGGCAGGATGCAATCATCCGCGTGGTAGGCGGTGAGGGCGAGCTGCGCCACCACCTGCTGGATATGGGGCTGACCCCCGGCACCGAGGTAACGTTGCGCAAAACGGCCCCCATGGGGGACCCCATTGAAGTGGAGCTGCGTGGTTATGAGCTGACCCTGCGCCTGGCCGATGCGCAGAAAATTGAAATTGACAGCGTGCACGCAACGGATCGCGCCGCCCCCAGCGAAGAGCGCCACAAGGTGGTAGCCCACCCCGGCGTTGGCGAGCTGGACAAAGCCGCCAGCTACCACGAGCGCAAAGCCGGCGCCCCCATTGCCGCCGGTGCACCGCTGACCTTTGCCCTGGCCGGCAATCAGAACTGCGGCAAAACCACGCTGTTCAACCAGCTGACCGGCTCCAACCAGCATGTGGGCAACTTTCCCGGCGTTACGGTGGACCGCAAGGACGGCGTGATCCGCAACCACAAGGAAGCCACCGTAACGGACCTGCCGGGCATTTATTCCCTGTCCCCTTACTCCAACGAGGAGATTGTCACGCGGGATTTTATCCTGAGCGAGCACCCGTCCGGCATTATCAACATTGTGGATGCTTCCAACATTGAGCGCAACCTGTACCTGACCATGCAGCTGATGGAGCTGGATACCCCCATGGTGCTGGCGCTGAACATGATGGACGAAGTGCGCGCCAACGGCGGCACCATCATGGTAAACCAGCTGGAAGAAATGCTGGGCATTCCGGTTGTTCCCATTTCTGCCGCCAAAAATGAGGGCATTGACGAGCTGATCGAACATGCCATCCATGTGGCGCGCTACCGGGAGCTGCCGGGCCGCATCGACTTCTGCACGGCAGGCAGTGACCCAGCAGACCCCAGGGGCGCGGTGCATCGCTGCATCCATTCTGTCGCACATTTGATTGAGGACCATGCCGCTGCCGCCGGGCTGCCGCTGCGCTTTGCCGCCACCAAGCTGGTGGAAGGAGACACCCTGATTGAAAAAGCCCTGCAGCTGAACCCCAACGAAACAGATATACTGGGCCACGCCATTGCTGAAATGGAAACCGTGACCGGGCTGGACCGCGAAGCCGCCCTTGCGGACATGCGCTTTACCTTTATTGAAAAGCTATGCTCCGCCACGGTGGTAAAGCCAGGCGAAAGCCTGGAGCATAAGCGCAGCGTTGCCATTGATAAGATCCTGACCGGCAAATACACTGCCTTGCCCTGTTTTGCGGGCATTATGGCGCTTGTTTTCTGGCTGACCTTTGGCGTAGTGGGCTCCACCCTTTCGGACTGGATGACCCTTGGCATCGACTGGTTTACCGGCGTTGTGGACTGCGCCCTGACGGCGTATCAGATCAACCCGGTGGTGCACAGCCTTGTGATCGACGGCATTTTTGCCGGTGTGGGCAGCGTGCTGAGCTTTTTGCCCACGATCGTTATCCTGTTCTTCTTTTTGTCCATCCTGGAAGATACCGGTTATATGGCCCGCGTGGCCTTTGTTATGGACAAACTGCTGCGCCGCATTGGGCTTTCGGGCCGCAGCTTTGTGCCCATGCTGGTGGGCTTCGGCTGCTCGGTTCCCGCCATTATGGCAACCCGCACCCTTTCCAGTGAGCGTGACCGCCGCATGACAATTTTGCTGACCCCGTTCATGAGCTGTTCCGCCAAGCTGCCCATTTATGCGCTGTTCACCGCCGCGTTTTTCCCGCGGGTATGGCGTGCACCGGTCATGATTTTCCTCTATCTTTTCGGCATTTTGTGTGGTATACTGTATTCGCTGATCCTCAAGCAGACCTGTTTCCGCGGTGAACCGGTACCCTTTGTGATGGAGCTGCCCAACTACCGCCTGCCTTCGCCCAAAAGCGTCGGCCAGCTGATTTGGGAAAAGGCCCGTGATTTTATTCAGCGTGCCTTTACAATTATCTTCGTTGCAACCGTCGTGATCTGGTTCCTGCAGACGTTCGACACCCGCCTGAATGTTGCTGCCACCCCGGATTCCAGCCTTCTGGCTTTGGTTGGCAGCCTGATCACCCCCATCTTCAAGCCCCTTGGCTTTGGCGACTGGCGCATTTCCACTGCGTTGATCACCGGCTTTACCGCCAAGGAAAGCGTTGTTTCCACCCTGACCGTCCTGCTGGGCGGCGATACCGGCGCGCTGAACACGCTGTTCAACCCGTTTACTGCGCTGGTTTTCCTGATCTTTACGCTGTTGTATACCCCCTGTGTTGCAGCCATTGCCGCTGTCAAGCGGGAACTGGGCGGTGGCCGGGCTGCACTGGGTGTGGTACTGATGCAGTGCGGCATTGCCTGGGTTGTGGCGTTTGCCGTGCACTGTGTAGGGGTTTTGCTGGGGTTGGCATAAGGGCAGCGTATTCACCTGTCACTTTGTTTTCGCTTAACCCATAGGGAGGTTTTTTCCATGTCACTTCAAAGTATCCTTGTTCTGGTTATTATTTTTGTTCTGCTCGGCGTTGCCATCGGTTTTATTGCCAACAGCGAAAAGGGCTGGCACGGCGGCTGCACCGGCAACTGCGCCAGCTGCCAGGAACACTGCAATGACAAACAGAAAAAGAACCCGCCCAAGCAGCAGTGATGCCAAGGCCGAAGGAGACCGCCGTATGACTGCTGTTCAACAATCCGCCGCTCCGCACCCTGCCGTGCGCCAGCGCATTGACTGGATTGATACCGCCAAAGGTCTGTGCATGATTCTGGTGATTGTGGGGCACACCCTGCCCTACGGCAACCTGATGCGCAATTTCATTTTTTCGTTCCACATGCCGGCCTTTTTCTTTCTGACCGGCTATACGGCCCGCCGCCCGGATACCTGGCAGGTTTTTGCCCGCCGAGTCAGGAAGGACTTTGTTGCACTGATCGTTCCCGTGCTGGGTGTGGTGCAGGTGTTCAACGTTTTGCTGAACTTTTTCCTTTCTGATGACAGAAGCCTGACCAACCTGTGGGATATTGCCCGCTACAATGCCATCACCCTGTTCTGGGCCAGCGGTAACCCTGCCGACGGCATTCCCAGCTGCGGCATGCCATGGTTTTTGTTTGCACTGTTCTGGGGCAAACTGATCTGGGAGCTGCTGGGGCTTTTGTTCCCCAAAGGGGATTTTGCCGTCAGTTTCATTGTCATGCTGTTCGGGGCATACATCGGGCAGGTACAGTATCTTCCCCAATGTCTGGATGTTGCAATGGTCGTTGTCATGTACCTCACATTGGGGCAGCTGTTCCGCCAGCATCAGGCACTGTTGGACCGTTACCGGGTCCCGCTTTTCCTTGCCATGCTGATCCCCTGGACATGGTGCTGCCAGCAGGGCATTTATATTGAACTTGCTTCCCGCACATACTCCAATTACATTTTGTGCGCTTCCATCAGTGTATGCGGCATTTGGATCTTCTGCCATCTGTGCCGTGAACTGAACGCCAATAACGCTTTGCGGCCGGCGCTCAGCTTTTTGGGGCGGCACAGCCTGTGGCTGTTCTTTGTGCACCATATGGATGTGTTTACCAGTGCCATCTGGCAAAAAGACCGCCTTCTGTTCACGCTGCCCTGCCGCATCGGGTGGGACATCCTGCTTTCCCTGCTGCTGCTTGGCTGCTGGACATTGCTGCGCACCGGCTGGCGCAGGCTGACCGCAAAATAAACTCTTTGAACCGTTCTGCATCCCCTGTTCCGGGCCTGCAGGGCGGCTTTTGTTTTGGCAGCGCTTTCTGCACAGTGCAAACATTGTTTTTTACCGCGGATTATGGTACAATGAATTGTCTATAAGTATGTATCGGGGATTCCCCTGAAATATCTATTTTTGAAAGGGCTTTTTATGGCAGAGCAACGCAACCAGACCCCTGCCGGGGATAACACGCAATGGACCACCATCATTCGGCCGCGCACCGGCTGGTTTGATGTGGACCTGGAAGAGCTGTGGCGCTACCGTGACCTGATTGTCATGTTCGTCAAGCGCAACTTTACCGTCATGTACAAGCAGACCATCCTGGGGCCGCTGTGGATCATCCTGAACCCGCTTATCACCACGGTGCTGTTCAACGTGGTGTTTGGCGGCATTGCCGGGCTTTCTACGGACGGTACGCCGAGCTTTTTGTTCTACATGGCAGGCAATACGGTGTGGACCTTTTTTGCCTCCTGCATCAACGGCACGGCCAACACCTTTGTGGCCAACAGCCAGGTGTTCGGCAAGGTGTATTTCCCACGGCTTACCACCCCCATCAGCCAGGTATTGACCAGCCTGATCAACTTCTTTATCCAGTTTGTCATGTACATTCTGTTCTGGGTCTACTTTGCCGTGACCGGGTCCGGTGTACACCTGACGGCCTGGGCGTTTGCCGTGCCGCTGGTGGTACTGGAAGTCATGCTGCTGGGCCTGGGCGTGGGCATTATCGTTTCCGCCCTGACCACCAAGTACCGTGACCTTGCCATTGCTGTGAGCTTTGGCGTGCAGCTGTGGATGTACATTTCTCCTGTGGTCTATCCCCTTTCCAGCTTGGAGGAATCCCCCCGGCTGCAGATGCTGATGCGCTTGAACCCGATGACTGCACCGATCGAGGTGTTCCGCATGGGCACCCTTGGCACCGGCACCGTGGAAGTGGGCAGCCTGATCTACAGCCTGATTGTTACCGCAGCCGCCCTTGTGCTGGGCGTGGTGCTGTTCAGCCGCATTGAAAAAACCTTTATGGATACCGTGTAAGGAGGGGCGCAGATGGAAAACCAGACACATGCACAAAACCAGCGCGTACCCGTCATTCAGGTATCGGGCTTGAAAAAGCAATACAAACTGGGCCAGATTGGCGGCGGCACTTTGACGCATGACCTGCAAAGCTGGTGGGCCCGTGTGCGCGGCAAAGAGGATCCCAACACCGTGATCGGCACGGATGCCCGCCTGTTTGGCAAAACCTTTATGGCGCTGAACGGTGTGGACCTGACCGTGTACAAAGGCGAAGCGCTGGGCATTATCGGCCGCAACGGCGCAGGCAAATCCACCCTGCTCAAAATTTTGTCCCGCATTACCGCCCCTACCGAGGGCGAGATCCGGCTGCGCGGGCGGGTGGCTTCCATGCTGGAAGTGGGCACCGGCTTTAACAACGAGATGACCGGCCGCGAGAACATCTACATGAACGGCGCTATTCTGGGCATGACCCGCGCCGAGGTCGATTCCAAGATTGACCAGATCATTGAATTTTCGGAGTGCGGAGATTTTATTGATACCCCCGTCAAGCGGTATTCCAGCGGCATGTTCGTCAAGCTGGCGTTTGCCGTTGCCGCCCACCTGGACAGCGAGATCATGGTAATGGACGAAGTACTGGCCGTGGGCGATATGAAGTTCCAGCAGAAATGCCTGGGCAAAATGAGCGATGTTGCCGGGCAGGAGGGCCGCACCGTCCTGTACGTCAGCCACAACATGAGCACCATCCGCCAACTGTGCACCCGCTGCGTGGTGTTGGACCAGGGCCGCGTGATCTTTGACGGCGATGTAGAACAGGCCATTGCCGTGTATATGGAAACCACCGATGTGAACGTGGTCCACTATGACCTGCTGGATGTTTCCCGCATGAACGCCAGCGCAGGCAAGCGGATGCGGCTGGAAACGCTGGACTTTGTGGGCAAGGAATCCAGTGTGTTTGCGGACACCGAAAAAATTCGGGTGCGCATTACCTGGCGTGTTTCGGAGCCGTTTACCGGGGTACACTTAAAGCTGAACCTGCATTTCCGGGATTCGACCCCCGTGGGCATTACCCACCCGGTCAACCTGGGCGCCGCCGTGCCCGGCAAGCTGTATACCACCGAGTTTGAGTTTGACCCCAGCCTGCTGGGCGAAGGCCAGTATTTCTTCTATGTGGATGTGTTTGACGGCGTGCTGACCCAGGCTGTCTGCCTGGACAAGCCAGTGACCGAGTTTGCGTTTGAGGTAACCTCCGGCGATTTGACCATGCCGGAATGGGCACCGGGCTGGGGCCGCATCCACTTCCCGCCGGTCAAAGTGTTGGAGAATGGATACGATGGGTGATATTTTCATCTGCCACACGCTGTATCATGTGTTAATCGCGCTGGTGCGCGCGCTGCGCAGCCGCCCCGGCAAGTCCACCCTTGTGCTGAGCACCTGTGTGCCGGAAGCCGAAACCCTGCGCGCCAAATTGCTGGACGCCGCGCCGGATCTGTGGGACGCTGTTTTGATCGTGGACGAGGAAAAGCTGGACGCACAGAACAGCGAAAGCGACTTTTACCGCCTGCGCCACCCGTTCCGCAAACCGTATTTTACGCTGCCCAAGGGGCATGTGTACATCAGCAATGACTGGAGCGCTTTAGGGCGCTACCTGCAGCGGGAGCGCCGGGTTTATACCCTGTGCGAAGATACCTTTGGCGGCACGTTGGACCCTGACCAGCACCTGCTGGACGAGCAGCGCACCACCCCCCGCGGCCCCTACCGCTACTGGGGCGACAGCCCCTGCTGCCGCACGGTAGAAAGCGAAGACGCCGCGCGGTGCAGCATTTTTGGCGTAGACAAGCTGGTAACGGTATCCAAAGCGCAGCTACTGGAAAGCCTGATGGAAGAAGAAAAAGCCATCATCCGCCGGGTGTTTTTGGCCGTTCCCCTGCCGGAGCATGTGCAGGGTGCCTGCCTGCTTTTGCCCCGCAGCTTTGTGCTGGACGGCCTGATGGATCAGCCCACCCAGGACGCCATGTTTGTGGCTGTTGCCAAGAAATACTGCACAGAACCGCTGTTTATCAAAACCCACCCGCGGGATACCACGGATTATTCCAAGCTGTTCCCTACTGCTGTTATCCTGCCCCGCACCATGCCAAGCGAGGTTCTCAATTTCTGCCTGCCCTTCAAATTCCAGCGCGCCGTCACCGTGCAAAGCTGGGTCCTGCGCGGCTTTACCGCCGCGGAAGAAAAGGTGTTTGTGGGGCTGGAAGAGGCAGAAAAGTTGGTGCAGGGGTAATGCCTCCCCTTTGAGGGGAGGTGGCCGAGCGCAAGCGAGGTCGGAGGGGTGGCTCCCTTACTGCCGCCTAAATGATAAGCCGGAAGGGGACGTACCATTCTATGCGCCTGCCGCATAATTCCAACAATCTTGCCTATGTTCGTTCTCTGCACAAAAATGTGACCGATGCGGAGCGCAAATTATGGTATGAATATCTGCGTCCCTGCCCCTACAAATTCACACGCCAAAAGAGCGTTGGGCCCTATATCCTTGATTTTTATTGTGCTTCTGCTCAGTTGGCAGTTGAAATTGACGGTTCGCAGCATTACGAACCGCAGGGGCAGCAGCAGGATGCTGCCCGAACTGCTTATTTGCAGGCGTTTGGTATTTTTGTTCTGCGGTTTTCCAACCGGGACGTTCTTCTCAATTTGGAGGGTGTTGCAGCCGAAATTGAGCGTACGATTCTGATGCGGATATCCAAATAGATTTTCATAACAATCTATGGCAACACCACACAATTCCCGCCTTGCGGCTTAAGCACCGCTCCGGCAGCTGCGGCACGGCATCTGCGTTGCCAAAATGCTCGATAAGACATCCAGTATTATCTGCGCTTTTGGCTTAGCAGCTGCCGCACCTCGCTCGCCGTATCGGCACTTAGAATTATGCGGTATTGCCCTATAACTCTTTCTTAGGGAACCACCCCTCAGTCCGCTGCGCGGACAGCTCCCCTCAAAGGGGAGCCAATGCTTCTTTTAGGAGGTTGCTTACTATGAAACTTATCGGCGTTATTCCCGCCCGTTATGCCAGCACGCGGATGCCGGGCAAGCCGCTGGCGGATATTTTGGGCAAGCCCATGATCTGGTGGGTGTACCAGGAAGCCAAAAAGTGCAAAAAGCTCGATGATGTGTTTATCGCCACCGACGATGAGCGCATTGCCGAAGCCTGCCGCACCTACGGCATGGAATACTGCATGACCAGCCCCGACCATGACACCCCCACCGGGCGCATCTGGGAGGTTTCCACCAAGGTAGAAGCCGACCTGTATCTGCAGATCATGGGTGACGAGCCGCTGATCAACGTAAAGGCGTTTGATCTGATTCTGCCGGATACCCTGCCGGAGGACCCGTATTATGTCGCCGTGCTGACCAACCGGATGGAGCACCCCGCGGATGTGATCGATTTTTCCAACCAGAAGGTCGTGACCAACGCCGCACGGGAAATTTTGATGATCTCCCGCAGCCCCATTCCCTACCCCAAAGGCACGCTGGATTTTGAATACGAGAAGGTGACCGGCATCCAGCTGTACTCTCGCCGGGCGCTGGCGTTCTACCACGAAACACCGAAGTCCATTCTGGAAAAAGCCGAAGAGAACGATATGATGCGCTTTGTGGAAAACGGCCACAAGGTACATGCCATCGTCAGCCCGTACAAGACTGTGAGCGTTGACACCCCCAAGGACCTTGCCCTTGTGAGCGAAATCCTGAAAGGAAAAGAATAAATGCCCGATATTAAACTGTTGGACTGCACCCTGCGTGACGGCGGCTATGTGAACAGCTGGAACTGGGGCTTTGCTGCAGCCAAAGATATTATCGCCTCGCTGACCCGTGCCGGGACTGACATTGTGGAAGTGGGCTTTCTGCGCAATGTGGATGGCTACAACCCCGATGTGACCGTCTGCAACACCATTGAAGAGCTGAACAGACTGCTGCCTGCCCACACTGGCAGCACCATGTACAGCGGCATGGCCATGCGCTCCAATTATGATATTGCCAAGCTGTCCCCTTATGAGGGGCACGGCATTGAGATGCTGCGCATTACCGCCCACGATTACGATATCCGCGAAGGCATGGATTTTGCGCGCGAAGTCAAGGCCCGCGGGTACAAGCTGTCCATCAACCCCATCAACATTATGGGCTATGCCGACAAAGACTTGCTGTGGATTTTAGACCAGGTAAACGAGATTCACCCGTACCAGTTCTCCATTGTGGATACCTTCGGCAGCATGCGGCGGCGTGACTTAGAGCGCATCGTCAGCCTGGTGGACCACAACCTGGCCCCGGATATCCGCGTGGGGCTGCACCTGCATGAGAACATGGCGCTCTCTTTCTGCCTGGCGCAGGAATTTCTGGACAAGCACCTGGGCCGCGATACCACTGTGGACGGCAGCCTGATGGGCATGGGGCGCATTCCCGGCAACCTGCCCATTGAGCTGATTGCCGACTATATGAACGAGACCCTTGGCTGCCATTATGACATTGACGAGATGATGGACGCCATCCAGGACCATATCGCCCCGCTGAAAGGCGAGACAGCCTGGGGTTACACCCCGGCTTACTTCCTGAGCGCACGGTACAACCTGCACCGCGATTACGCCGAGCATTATCTGGACAAAGGCGATTTAACCAACCGGGACATCAACCATATTCTGGCCGGTTTTGACCGCAGCAAGGCCACCGCATACGATAAAGACTATGCCGACCGCCTGTACCGCGAATACCAGAACCGCGCCATTGACGACACCGCCGCGCTGGATACCCTGCGCACCGCGTTTGGCGGCAAGACCGTGCTGGTGCTGGCCCCCGGTGCCAGCCTGGCGGACGAAACCGGGCGCAATGCTGCGGCCGCCGCCAAGGCGGACTGCATTGTTTCGGCCAACTTCTGCCCGGAATTCTGCCAGCCGGATTATGCATTTTTTACCAACAGCAAGCGGTTTGAAAAGCTGGACCTTGCTGCCCTGCCCTGCCCTGTTGTGCTCACCTCCAACCTGCGGCCGCTGCCGCAGGGGGCGCTGGCGGTCAATTATGACCGGCTGGCGGCCCCGGATGTGCAGAATGCATCCCTTGGCAGCAACAGTGTACTGATGCTGCTGCGGCTGCTGCGGCTGTGCGGTGCCAAGGCCGTGCTGCTGGCCGGGGCCGATGGCTACAAGCCCGGTACCCCCGCCTATGCCGACAGCCTGCTGCACGCTCACACCGGGCGCGGAGCTGCGTTCAACACCGCCATGGCAGGTGCCATCAAAGCCTGCGGGCTGGATGTGACCTTTATCACCCCCAGCGAATACGCAAAATAACGAGGTTTGCCCATGATTCGACTTTTGGTTCTGGATGTAGACGGCACCATGACAGACGGCGGCGTGTACTATGATTCCACCGGCAACGAGCTGAAAAAGTTTGCCATCAAGGATGGGGCCGGGATCGTGCTGGCCCGCGCGGCAGGGATGCAGGTTATGATCTGCACCGGGCGCGAATGTGAAGCCGTGCGCCGCCGTGCCCAGGACCTGCACATTGACTATCTGTTCCAGAACGTACACGACAAAGCCGCCTTTTTGAGCAGGTTTATGGCTGAGCACAGCCTGACCAAGCAGGATGTTGCCTATTGCGGCGATGACCTGAACGATTTGACCGCCATGGCTCTGTGCGGCTTTGTGGCCTGCCCGGCCGATGCTGCCGGCCCTGTGCTGGGGCGGGCGGATTTCATCTGCCGCCAAAAAGGCGGCGAGGGCGCTGTGCGCGGCACGGTGGAAGAGATCCTGCTGCGGGACGGCCGCCTGCCTGCCGCCGTTAAAAAAGCCTTTGGCGCAAAGATTTGATGGGTGCGGCTGAAACGTTACATATTCCGGTGTTTGTTTTGGACACCCCCTGAACGCTGAACCACCAAAACCGGGAGGAGCCCGTATGAGCAAAATAAAGGATTTTCTGAAAAGCCCGCTGGGCACCGCCCTGTGCGCCGCTGCTGCCTGCCTGCTGGCCGTGGTGCTGGTTTGGTTGGCCGCGGTGCGCCCCAACAATGACAAGAGCCTGTCGGAGCGCATCAGCGATGATTACAGCCAGTACAGCGCCGAGCTGGACGAAGCCAACGGCGCTGCCCAGACCTTTGATACCGACAATGACCTGCTGGCCATGGCCTTTGTGTTTGGCACCAGCAACGGCCAACCCACCGGTGAGCTGCACCTGGAACTTGCCGATGCCGACACCGGCGAGGTGCTGGCCCGCTCTACCGGCGATATGGCGAACATTGTGGCCGGGCAGTACACCGGCATGGGGCTGGATACCCCCGTGACCGGCAGCGCAGGCCGCCGCTACCGCGTGACCCTGAAACCGGAGTATACCGGTTCCGGCCGGTTGACCGTGGGTTGCAGCAACGGCGCTGTGCTGTGGAACGATACCTTTACCGTAAACGGCGAAGCCGTGGACGGCACGCTGGCGCTGCTGGTGACTTACAAACAGATCGGTGGATTTTTGACCCGGTTCTTTTTGCTGGCCGGGCTGCTGGCCAGCGTTGTGGTGTTCCTTGGCATTTATTTTGCCATGCGGGGCCGCATGCCGCTGCACCGGCTGGTGTTTGTGCTGGTGCTCTGCTTTGGCATGCTGTACAGCTTTGTGCTGCCGCCCTATGCCGCACCGGACGAAAAATACCACATCAACCAGTCCTTTACTTTAGCCTGCAAATGGGCCAACATGCTCTCGCCGGATGAATGGCGGATGGGCAATGTACCGCTGGATATGACCTACCGCCGCGAGCACGACTTTGACCCCCTGCTGCAAAACGAAAAGACCACCGTGTTCAGCTGGCAGGAACTGAGCGAAAACCTGTTCACCACCACCCCTGACAGCTTTGACAGCCACACTGCGCTGGAAGAACTGCAGACCGACCGCAATCCCACGCTGTACCTGTTCAGCGCGGCAGCGGTGTTCCTGGCATATGTTTTTCACCTTGGCTTTGTTCCGGCGCTGATGCTGGGGCGCACAGCAAATTTAATTGTGTTCGCTTTGTTAGCGGCGCTGGCCGTTAAAGCCGCGCCGTTTGGCAGGCGGGTATTCGCTGCGGCGGCCCTGCTGCCCATGACGCTGCATCTGGCGGCTTCTTTCAGCCGGGATTCCCTGCTGCTGGGGCTGGCGTTTGCCTTTACTGCGCTGTGTATGCAGGCGA
>ULXW01014028.1_pt1 | contig 12327 bp, 9 predicted proteins | sample 1961661 | NCBI WGS metagenome assembly ULXW01 (sample SAMEA4835849, study PRJEB28245) | human gut metagenome | biome: gut microbiome; material: fecal sample | place: Denmark | collected 2008 | reverse complement strand
CCATCCGCACGTGCATATCGAAGCGGATACATCTTCGTTCTCGGTCTGCCAGCCTGATAACAACGTGCTTCCATCGCAAGTGCCAGATCGCCTGCCCGTCCAACTGCGGATGCAAAAAGCGGCATTAAAATCCGTCCAGTACGTTTCACTTTCTGGAATACATTTCCTGCTTCAAAATCCACGCCGCGCGCCGTCTGTGCCTTCATGATCCTGTCTAACTCTTCGATCAGAATCGGAATGAAGCGGAGCGTAATCGACATCATGAGTGCAATCTCATGCACCGGTACATGAATCTTTGTAAGCAGATGAAATGCTTTCTCCAGGCCGTCCGTCAGCTCGGTCGGCGTTGTTGTGTATGTCATAAGCGACGAACCTAAAATCAGCTCCATCAACCGCACGACACGGACAACCGCCTGCATAATTCCTTCCCGGTAGATGTGAATAAACTTCCACTGAAAATACAACACTTCCCCTTTTCCGAAGAACACATTTACGATACAGATAAATACCAGCAATATCCACACCGGCTTTAGCCCCTTGATCATATATCGAAACGGCACCTTCGATATCACGATACATGCAATCAATACTACGCCTGCCACCGCAAATACAATTAGGCTTTTGCTAAGAAACAGCCCGATGATATAGAGAAGCGTTGCGAATAACTTGACACGCGGGTCCAGATGATGAATCGGAGAATCCGAAGGATAATATTGTCCAATTGTAATATCTCGAATCATAGCGTATCTCCTCGTTGCATGTAAGAATTTCTTTCTTCCGATACTTCCTGCATATCCGTCCTGTCCAGTAACTTCTTTTCCATTGATTCCTGCATACTGTCACCCACACAAGCACGCAGGGTTTCCAGCAATTCCTCTTCCCGTATCACAGTCTGTGGTATCGCATACCCCTCCGCACGCAGGCGATCGGCAAATTTCACTGCTTCCGGCACATCCAACCCGCAGGTTTCCAGCGTTTCCCTCTCGGCAAATACTTCTACCGGTCGGTCATCCAATATCTTCTTTCCATCGTCCAACACAATAATCCGGTCTGCGTATTCCGCCAGGTCCTCCATACTATGCGAGACAAGTAAAACTCCGATTCCCTGCTCCCGGCTCATCCGCCGGATCCGGTCGAATATTTCGCGCTTTCCTGCTGCGTCTAATCCCGCTGCCGGCTCGTCCAATATGATATATTCCGGATGCATCGCAAGCACACCTGCAATCGCCACACGCCGCTTCTGTCCGCCCGATAGCTGCAATGGCGATGCTTGATAATATTTCTCTGGCAGGTCAACAAACCGAAGTGCTTCCTCCACACACGTCTCGCATGCTTCCCCAGTCAAGCCCTGCTTACTTGGTCCAAATGCGACATCCTCCCACACGGTATCGCAGATCATCTGATGCTCCGGATATTGGAACACCATGCCAACCTTACTGCGCAGATAATTCCCAGAATATCCCTTTGCATGAATATCCTTTCCCTCAAATGTAACTGTTCCGCTGGTCGGTTTCAGCAACCCGTTCAGGAGTTGTATCATGGTGGATTTACCAGAACCGGTATGTCCGGCAAGTCCAACAATCTCCCCCTTGCCAAGCGACAGATTCACGTCGTCTAAAGCAACCTTCTCGTACGCTGTTCCCGGGCTGTAAATATAGCTAACATGTTGCAGGGAGAGGAGATCTTTATCTTTTTCAAATTTGTCAAGCGCATCTATTTTACACTTATCTCTTTTTTCACCTGCACCCGATTGCAGATTTGCCGCACTTCCCATTGCCTGCTGCACCCGGTAAGAAAGCGGTGCCTCCATCCCCATCTCCGCAAGCAATGCATCCGCTCCAAAGAATTTCTCTGGCCTTCCATCAAATCGCATCTGTCCGTCCGCAAGCAGAATCACCCGGCTCGCAAGTGCCGCCTCTTCCATATCGTGGGTAATCAGAATCACAGTCATTTCCTGTTCCTGATTCAACCGCTGTAATGCTTCCATCACTTCTTTCCGTCCTTTCGGATCAAGCATCGCAGTCGGTTCATCTAAGACAATATAATCCGGGTGCATCGCAAGAATTCCTGCAATCGCAATCCGCTGTTTCTGTCCGCCCGACAGATGATTCGGAGCCGTCTTTCTGCGCTTCCACATCCGCACTTGTTCAAGTGCCTGCTTCACACGTGCCACGATTGTATCCGACTCCATTCCCAGATTCTCCGGGCCGAATGCAACCTCTTCCTCCACACTTGCCGCCACCATCTGGTTGTCCGGATTCTGGAACACCATGCCGACGCGCTGGCGAATCTCGTACAGCTTATCCGCATCCTTGGTTCCCATCTCATCTACGGTTACCGTGCCTTCCGACGGTCGAAGGATTGCATTTAACTGCTTCGAGAACGTCGTCTTGCCGGAACCATTTCTGCCAAGCAACGCGATGAATTCACCTTTTTTAATTGTAAGATCTACACCTTTTAAGATTTCCTCCGTCGCGATCACGTTTCCATCGACATCGCGCTTTTTATATTGAAATCTCACCTGTTTTGCCCGTATCACCGTCCGGTCCTCCATACTGTGAAATAAATTTATTGTGGTTCTTGCTCCATCCACATCTTCTTCAACCGCGCCTTATCTACTTTCCCGCTTGTGTTCTTCAGCAATGCCTCCAGCACAATCACACGCTTCGGAATCTCAAAATCCGCCAACTTTTCCTTCAACTGCTGCCGCAGATTCTCTGGCACGTCCGTGCCTTCCACCGTCACAAATGCACTCACGATCTCCGCCGGCATGTCCGCATCCTTTTCCTTCGGAAGCAGAACGACCGCCGCCTCTGTGATACCGGCGACTTCCTCCAACGCATTTTCAATCTTCATCATCGACACCTTGCGTCCACGCACGCCAACGATATCATCCGTCCGTCCAAGGAAATAGAAATTCCCCTGCAAATCCATCCGCCCGCTATCCTTCAGCGAATACGGCACGGTAATATTCTCCACGTGAAATGCATTGTCCACGTACATTTCATCATCCTGTATGAACACCCGCACTCCCGGAAATGGCTTACCGATCAGGTTCCGCTCTTCCGTCATATCCGCGGACTTCACGTACGTGATATAATTCAGCTCGCTCGCACCGTAATATAATGTAATCTCCGTATTCGGAAATATCTTCTTCAACACTTCCGCATCCTTTCGCCCAAGGCTCTGCGAGCCCGAAATGATCGTGCGGATATTCGCATTTACGCCTTTAAATACGCGAGGCAGCATAAGTAACTTGGACGGAATCAGGTAAATGCCGTTCGCCCTTTCGCACGCCATCACCTGCTCCCATTTACCGGGCAGAAATACATCCTCCGCAATCAGCGTGCCGCCTGCCGCAAGCTGTGCCATATAGAGATTCAGATTCCCGGTAAATGCAAGGCTTCCCTGCACGAACAGGCGGCTGTCCGCATCCACGCCAAACACTTCATTCTGAACCGTGAAGAAATCCGCCCAACTTTCAAAGCTTCGGAATAAAATCTTCGGAATCCCGGTTGTCCCGGATGTCATCACTGCCATTACCGCTCGTTCCGGCACGGGCGTATCAAACAGCGGATCTGTCACTTCGAGTTTGCTGTCCACCGGCACAATGACCGGTACCTGATTCGTTCCCGCACACGCCAGAAATAAGATCAACTGTTTCAGGATTCCGGTCTCCCGGATCGGGTACAGATGTTTTTCTGCAACCTGTGGAAGATGCGCGCGTGCATCCTGCACAAGCACATAGAGCTTTCCGTATGTATAGCGATCACCATTGATGATGATTGCGTCTTTGTCCGATGGTTGTTTTGTCAGATAATCAATATACTGCATGTTACATTCCTCCCGCCCGCAGCAACAGCGCATGTCCGATGCCGCCGGCTGCCGCAATGCTGCATACTGCATAGCCCGGTGTCTCCTGCAGCGCCCGGCATGCATGTATCGTAATGATGCCTCCTGAGGCGCCATATGGATGTCCATATGCGAGCGCCCCACCATACCGGTTGTAATGGTCAACTGCTTCCGGATAGGCACGCGCAAAAAGCTCATCAATTACTGCAAATGCCTCATTACATTCAAATACCGCGATATCTTCCGCCGTATGTTTCGTCTTGGCAAGTAATTTCTGAATGGCAAGTATTGCTGTCTCCGGGCTTTTGTCCGGGTTCCCGCCAACCGTTACGGAATCAACGATTTCCGCAAGCGGTGTCAGATTATGCTCCTTTACATACCGCTCCGATGCCACCATCAAAAATGCCGCACCATCATGCATCAAGCATGTATTTCCGGCTGTTAGTATCGCTCCGTCCGGCAAAAGCGGTGGTAGCTTATCTAAGAATCGTTCACTTATGCGATCCCTGATACCCGCGTCTGCAGTTGCCCCCTGCACGCCGACCAGATATGGTTCTAGCACGCCAGCTTCTCTTGCCTGTTTTGCGAGAGAATGTGAACGTAATACCCATTTGTTTAATTCCTGTCTGGTCATCTGCACATCCAGTGCCACACGCTCTGCGCCGCGGATCATCGCATACGGATCATGCTCGCCCGGTGCAAATTTTGCGACGGAATAAAAGGATTCCTCGCCTCCATAGCGTTCATAGTCCGGATGATTCCGGTTATACGCACGTCGCGGTGCCGTTGACGAACTATCCACGCCACCTGCCACAATCAGATCTGCCTGTCCACTTCGGATCTTCGCCGCGGCAATCGTCAGTGCTTCCAATCCCGATCCACACTGCATATCCACTGTGTACGCGGGAACCGCCTGTGGGAAATGTGCCGTAAGCGTTGCCAGTCTGCCAATATTTCCACTGGCTCCAACTCCATTTCCGACGATCACCTCATCGACAGTCTGACGTACATCTTCCGGTACAAGCGCACAGAGTACCTCCGCCGCAAGCACCTCGGCTGGCAGATGTTTATACATTCCATTTTCGACACCGATATAGCTGCGGCGTCCGTCTATAATATACGCATGTTCCATACGATTTCCCTATCCTCTCGTTTACATTCATAGATCTGCTTTCCGCGTTCGGTTCTTGCCTGGATCTGCAGCTTCTCATCCACAAATACGGGTTTTTCAAAACGGAATCTGCAAATAAATTCCCTGCTATTCTTCATGTCTGTCTGCATCTCATTTTCGGTTTCCGTCTGCACTCCTGCCTGCGTCTCGTTCTTCATTCCCGCCTGCAACTCTACATCAGTTTCCGTTTCCGGCTGTTTTTTCATCCACATATCAAGCATCCTCTCCACCATCAAAAGCCCCGGCACAACCGCATGCGCCGTCCGGTGAATCGAATTCGTATCGCCTACGGCATCCACAAATCGAAGGATATCGGAATGCGTAAATGAAAACGTTTTTTTCCCGCCTGTGTCCGCGTTTTCTTCCGTTCCGACCGAATGGTGTAGATTCATCCGCTGTTCTTCCAGCTTTGATTTCTCGACATTCATGGCCATATTTTTTTCCATACCTGCTTGTTTGCTAGTAACTGCCCCCTGCACCTCCGGTTTCACTACATGCAACTCCAGTTGATACACGATTCCATCCTCTTCCATCTGATTCCGCATAACCGCAAAGCTTGCAGTTTCCTTCACAATCTCGGACTTGCAGGAATTTTGAATTTTGATTTTCTGATTTTGAACTACTGTCAGATCATTCCCACAGCCAAATTCTGTGCCTGATACGCGTTCTCCTGCCGCTTCCCGCTGCGCATACACACACGCCCCAATCATCCAGCCATCGTACCCGGCAAGCGTGTGGAAATCGGCGAGTTGTTCAAATGTTTTTTCAAATTTGTTCTTCATTTTCTCACTCAATGTTTCCTATTATATTTCCCAAAGTTTGCAATGTCAACTTTTCTCTCTATTTTAGGTTGACATTCTTATTTTCATCTGCTATTCTACATCATGTACCTGCTATGAATTCAACAATAGCATGGCTATTATAACAGAAACTATGGAGAAAAAGAAATGGACACAAAAACAAAAAGCAAATTTTCAACCTACTCAATTGTCATGATGGCACTTTTCGCAGCCATCCTGTGTGTATCCGCTTATATCAGCATCCCGCTGCCAAACGGAACACACATCACTCTTTTGAATTTTGTAATCACCCTGATTGCACTTGTATTTCCACTTGCAGAATCCTTCTTCATCGGACTGATCTGGATGTTACTCGGACTGGTCGGTGTTCCGGTATTCGTTGGTGGACAGGCAGGTCCGGGATATTTATTTGGCACATATGGCGGTTTTTCCTTCGCCTTTATCTTCATCGCCATTTTGATTCCGATCTTTCGCGGAAAGAAGTACAATCGTATCCGTTATACTATTGTCGCTATGTTATCCGCTGTTCTCGTTGATGCAGTCGGTTCTCTCTGGATCATGATCGCATCAGGTTGCAGTATCAAGGCTGCTTTTGTAGCCGGTTTTCTTCCTTTTATTGCACTTGATCTTGTGAAAGCAGTCGTTGCTGCACAGATCGTACCAGCATTCCGAAAACTAATTTATCTGCGTAGAGAGGTCGAGGACGAGGATTAACATAAATCGAAACTCCCTCCCCTCAAAGAACTTGAGCCGTTGCAATCGCAACGGCTCTTTTTCATTCCTATCAATTATCACTTTCATCTGTACTTACTGTATTAGTTCCGGCTTCGTCCGCAATCACAAAACTCACTTCATACGTTTTGCCCATCGCATCACCGACTTTCTTCACATACTGCTCTAACAGCTCCTGTGCCCGCTGCTGCGCCTGCTGCAACAGGGATTCATCCGACTGGACATTCTCCAGCATATTTTCCTGTGCAGTCTTGATTGCTTCCGTCTGATCGTCCGCATTGATCTTCTCTGCGCCAAGTCCTTCACGGGTTGTGTAATAGGAGTCTTCATTTAACGACGTCTGATCCACCTGACAGCTAAGCACCTCTGCCTTTGGCATCGTGATCGTTACCTGATCGCCATCTACCTGCATATCCAGATTCGCAATGTCCACACCGAGCTTTACGATGCCGGAATACTCGATCCAAAGCTCTGCCGATGTATCCCACCACAGAACTTCCTTTTCCTTCGTCAGCTTTGCCACATTATGATAATAACATTTGAGTGTTGCCAGCTCACAGATTGTCTGCATCTGCGTAATGCTCAATTCTTTCGTTACTTCTTCACCTTTTTTTCCACATGCAGTGAACAGCATAATAACTGCAAGACAAAGGACTACGAATTTTTTTAATTTCTTCATTTGTTTCTCCTCCTTCGTCCCCTACTGAATCACCAGTTCATACGACTCATCCTGATTCTCTATGATCGGCATGAGCAGTGCCTTGACTGTATTCTCACAATTTTCTTTCGCCATCTGTAAGAACACTTCATTTCCCCGGCATTCAGAACCTGCATCTGCGATACATGCCGCATACGCTTCCTCGGATACATCTGCCGTGTTCGCACTCTTCTTGACAAACATATAGTCAAGCGAAGCCATATCGACATCAATCTGCTTGACCTGCAACTGCGGCAGCGTCACAATGATTTTCTTCGCCTGCCCTTCTCCGACATTGTCATCGATCTGAACATCAATATCTGCCATGTTGATACTTGCCTTCACTTCGGCCTCATAAGAGACATAGTAGGCAACCTTCGTCGGATGATTCTTCTGCGGCACCTCTGCCACACCGTTGTAGGTAATCTCACAGACTGATAAATCATCTATCTGCAACACCTGTTCTAGCTGGCTGCTTGTAAGGATCGTCGTCTCTACCTTCGGTTTCAACCCGAACCATCCAAGCTGCTTTGCAAGCTTATAGCCAACCACAACCAGAATAACTACGACCGCTAAGATGATCACCCACTTCAGAAGCTTTGTTACATCGCGGGCAGAAAGCTTCTGTCCTTTATCTTTATTCCTTTTGTGTTTGTTCTTCCTGCCCTGTTCTTGCATCCCAGTCTCTTTTGCTGTATCTTCTTCGATTTCGTTCATTCCGGATTTGCCCATATGTCGTCTCCTTATGCTTATTTTTCGCTTTCATCCGTATCGTTCACTTCTGCTCTCATATATAGCATATATACCCGCCTACTGTAGCGACACCTTATCTCCATCAATCTTAAAACAGCCAAAGCTCTTCAGGAAGCTGGAAAATTTGCTGTATCCATATTTCTTGATACTGAAATTCCGGTTCTCATTTTTTAACGTACTGTTTAAGAGTCCCATATTGCTGTTCTTCTGTGGATTCTTCTTCAGAATCTGAATAATCTGCTCCTCAATTTCCCTCTTCGGTACAACATCATCGATAATCTTCACATAATTCTGACGATTCTGGGAAATGACCTCGAAATTACCAAATGCCTCATTTATAAATGTTGTAAGCTTCGAGTACCCATAATTCCGCACATCGAAATCAGAGAAACGCGCCTGTAATTTGCTTCCAATCTCGCCGACATGCGTCAGTTTATTATTATCAGCATTGCCATCAATGATATCATAGATTACCTTCTGAATAGACTTAATGCTTGTAATATTCGAGCTGTTTTCATTTTTCTCGGTTGATACTTTCGCAACATTTTTCTCATCCGTGACCTGTGAGATATCTTCGCGAATGAGCGCATCCAGCATCTTGAAGCTCGTACACGCCTTGACAAATGCTTCCGGCGTCTTGTTCTCACCCATGCCGACTACTTCCTTACCAGCCTCTCGCAGACGCTCTGCCAGCCGGGTAAAATCACTGTCACTCGACACCAGGCAGAATCCATCCAGATTTCCAGTATAGAGCAGATCCATCGCATCAATAATCATCGCCGAATCCGTCGCATTCTTACCCTGGGTATAGGCGAACTGCTGGATCGGAACGATGGAATTTCGAAGCAAAGTTGCTCGATTCCATCCATTGACACTTCGCGCCCAGTCCCCATAGATTCTTCGCACCGTTACCATACCACGGTCCGCCAATTCATCAAAAATTGTATCTATATATTTGGCAGATACATTATCCGAATCAATCAATAATGCATATCGTTTTTCTTCACTACCCATCGTTACTCCTCATCCTTATATCCCTGTTCCAGCCGTACTTCAAATTCGCTTTCCGGCATCGGCTTATCAAATACATATCCTTGCACAATATCACAGCCAACCTGTCTTAAATACCGTAACTGTTCCTTCGTCTCTACCCCTTCTGCAATCGTCTTCTTCCCGAGCTTGCGCACCAGATCAACGATACTGACAAACATTACCATGTCCGTCTCCTTGCCCGGATATTCTGTCTCCATTGGAATAAATGACTTATCAATCTTAATCACATTCAGATATACCTTCTTGATCATGTTCAAGGATGAATAACCGGTTCCAAAATCATCAATCGAAGTTGCGATACCTTCGCTGCGAAGTCCATCGACAATCTCCGACATAATCTCATAGTTCTGAAAATCCTCACTCTCTGTCAGCTCAATCTCGATATAACCATGATCGATACCGTACTTGTCAATCACATTGACGATCTTTTTCACCAGATAATCTTCCTCCAGATGTCTTCTGGAGAAATTCACAGAGATACACGGAACCGTCTTTCCTTCATCCAGCCGCTTGCGGATAAACCGACATGTTTCTTCCAATACATAATAATCAAGCCTGCACACGCTTCCTTCCCGTTCAAGCTGTGGAATAAATTGCATCGGTGGAATCAGTCTGCCCTCATGCATCCAACGTACCAACGCCTCTGCACCACAGATTTTGTTCGTATTGGCATCGACCTTCGGCTGATAATAGACCACAAATTCATGTGCCTCGAGCGCAGGAAGAAAGCTTGCAATGATTCCCTGTGCCTCCATTATTTTATTCTGGATCTCTGTCGAATAAAATGCAACCGTTCCGCTGCCCTTCTGTCTGGCAGCCTGATATGCAATACTTGCGCGTGCCATAACATCTCGCGGTGCCCGGATATCATCCAGCTTACCGACACCGATCGTCGCCCCGAATACAAACTCTTTTTCCTTGATTTCGGTTCGATGATACAGCCGGAGATTCTGGAGCTTCGATAAAATAATTTCACTCCGTTCATTCTTCACCAACGCGACAAAATTATCGCCACCCAGACGCGCGACAATCTCATCATCCAGCAACATCTTATCTACCATTCCGGCGTAATTGCGTAATATAACGTCCCCCTCTTCATAAGGGAAAATCTTATTCACATATTTGAAATTATGCACATTGAAGAAAAATACCGTGTATGTATGAATCTGTCCGGTCGCTAACTGTTTGCCAATAAACTGCATAAACGCCTCCGGATTCGCAACACCGGTTGCCATATCCGTCAGCAATACGCCGCGCAGTAATCCCTGCATCATAACACGGCTAAACTGAATATATATCTCCTTCAGCAAAATCTGCTGCGTATCCTGTTCTTCCTTTGAGTAGTCCACATCCTCACACGGATAAACGGAAAACGTCATTGTTCCGCCATCCGGCAGTACAAATACCTGATGCTTTGCTTTTCCATATGCCCCCTTCTGATTATCAAATAATTTTCCAACCCGATGCTCCCCGTGCGGACGGATCTTAGATACCGGAGCATCCAGCTCATATTTCACTTTGCCAAGCTTCAGATCGTCTGCAACAATCGCAAGTGCCTGCACCACATCTTCCTCACACTGTTCGAAGGTCTGAACCTCCCGGTGCAAGACTTCTGTAAATGCTTTGTACTTCTCATTGAACTCCAACTTTTCACACATTTTTTATTAAACTCCCTGTTTTCCTCTATCCCATTATGCAAACAACGTCTCTACCTGTGCAGCATCAAATACCACATGTCCTGCATGCTCTACCTCGATCTGATACAAGGCATTTGCTGCCAGATGTTCCGCCGCCTGCTCGATATCACGAATTCCCGTCGTATTCTCAAACTGATGGATCACCGCATCTAAGCCCGCATCTGTCACAACACACTCCTCTTCCCGAAGCCCGATGCGCTTCAGTACCTTCGGCATTGCGAACTTCGTGAATATAATCTTCTTTTCTTCAAATGTATAATCCGGAATATCAATCAACGCGAATCTCGACATGATCGGTGCACTGATATCTTCCTTGTTGTTTGCCGTTGCAATCGGGTAAACTCCTGTCGTTGGCACCATACATTCCATATAATTATCTGTAAATCCAAGGTTATCCAGAAGTGTCAGCAGCACATCCGCCGGATTTCCGTTTCCCTTGCCGGATGCCGCCTTATCCAGCTCGTTGATGATAAATACCAGATTCGATTCGCCTGCATTCGAGAACGCTTCCATGATAATTCCCGGCTTGGCATTCGCATAGATTCTGGAACTTCCAGTAAGCTGCTCCGGATCCTTAATGGAACTCATATCGAGAGTTGTCCAAGGCAGTTTCAGAATCCTTGCTACCGCATATGCAATCTGAGATTTTCCGGTTCCTGCCGGTCCTACCAGAAGAAGTCCATACGCCGGTAATGTATGTGTCCGGTTGATCTGGATGATCGTCTCCATGATTCTCTGTTTTACACGCTCTAATCCGTACAGCTCTTCATCTAAGATTTTCCTTGCCCACACCGGATCTATCGCCTCGAAATAATTGCTCTTCCACTGCACGTTCAGCATAATAGAAAGAGCACGCTGTGCATGTCTGCGTTCCTCCTGTGACACCTCACTCGAACGAGCAACTGCAAGATTCCGCCGTGCCCACAGACGGATATTGTCCGGCATCGTCTTACCTGCACACATCATGAAATCAGAAATGCTCTGCAGACTTGTGAGCTTCATCTCATCGCCGACTTCGTCCGCGTCCTCGTCCTCCTCGACTTCCTCTGCCGCACTACTTGCAAGCAGGCGCTCGATCATGAACTGCAGGAAACCATCCTCTGCGGACAACTTTGTCGCACCGCCATATGCAGTCTCCCGGATCTTATAGACGGCATAGCCATCCTCCATGTTCTGTCCAGACAGACGGATTGGAATCCGGTTATCGCCGAGCCATTTGATCAGACTGATAAACCGCGCATCCACGCGCAGAATATCTGCCGACCATGTTCCATCCGTATCGTTAAACTCAAACGCCGTCCGCTTACTCTGATTTGCAAACATACCGGACGCATGATGTGACCACTGCCGTTTCGTATTATCTAACACTAAGATTGGTTCTTTCGGTGTTTTCTCTTTTGCATCGGAAAGAAATGATGTATATGTACAGACAGGCTTCGCCTGCTCCTTCGATGAGCTTGACGAGCTTGAAAAATCAAAAACTGGCATAATAAAATTTCCCTTCTTATTTATAATAGTCTCTAGTTCCCCTACATCCTATAAAACCACATTTTCGTCAAATTTACAATATAC
>ULXW01005356.1_pt1 | contig 12420 bp, 10 predicted proteins | sample 1961661 | NCBI WGS metagenome assembly ULXW01 (sample SAMEA4835849, study PRJEB28245) | human gut metagenome | biome: gut microbiome; material: fecal sample | place: Denmark | collected 2008 | reverse complement strand
AAGCTGGTGCGGGAAAATTTCTGCGATGGCTTTGGCGACTGTCTGCCGGGCTGCCCCACCGGTGCTATCACCTTTGAGGAGCGGGAAGCCCCCGCCTACGACGAGGCGGCGGTGCAGGAGAACAAAAAGAAAAAGGAGCTGCAGGAAAAGATGAAGCATCTCCACGAGGGAGGCTGCCCCGGCTCCCGGATGCGGATGCTGGAACAGCCGGAGGCTGCCGAAAGTGTGGCTTCTGCTCCCGTACAGCCGGTCTCCCGGCTCCGCAACTGGCCGGTGCAGATCAAGTTGGCACCCATCCACGCGCCCTACTTTGAGGGTGCAAAGCTGCTGATCGCAGCGGACTGCACGGCATACGCCTACGCCAATTTTCATCAGGAGTTTATGCGCGGCAAGGTGACCCTCATCGGCTGCCCGAAGCTGGATGCTGTGGATTACAGCGAAAAGCTTACCCAGATCCTGCGCAGCAACGACATCCAGAGCGTGACCATCCTCCGCATGGAGGTGCCCTGCTGCGGCGGCTTGGAGATGGCAGCGAAAAAGGCACTGCAGACCAGCGGAAAGTTCATTCCGTGGCAGGTGGTCACCATCTCCATTGACGGTAAAATTCTGGATTGAATGCACCGGGCAGACCGATACCGCTCTGGCGGGAAAGGTGGTATGATCCTTGCAGGAACCGCCGCAGAAAACGAGCAGCGGTAAAGAACACCACCGAGAAACCCCAGACCCACTAGACGAATCCCGCCGAGATGCTTTCCCAGTTGGAAGGCTCCTCGGCGGATTTTTTTGTCAAGCACGAACAAGCACTAATCATAAATAATAAGTGGTATTCACAAACATAAACTCTTGAAATGCTTCTGTTGGAATGTTACAATACATACTAGATACGTTGGTATATGCTGTTCAAAAAACGCTGACAACAGGGCATGAAGCATGCTGCAATGAACTTCTTGAAATCTGTGCAATGGAAATGAAACCGGAATGAGACCGTCTGGGGCGGAGAAAGATTGGGAAAAATGAAAAACTCTGGAACGAGCGAAACCATGCAGACGCTGATGCGGAAAAGCGTCTGTGCGATGCTGAGTCTGCTGCTGTTGCTGTCAGCCGTGCTCCCTGTGAAGGCTGCCGCAGAAACCGCCCCTGCAAAGGTCGTCCGTGTCGGCTCGTTTGAGGACACCTTCAACTATGTCAACGAGAGGGGTGCAAGAAAAGGCTACGGCTACGAATTGCTGGAAACATTATCCGGCTATACAGGCTGGCAGTTTGAGTATGTGACCTGCGATTGGTCAGACTGTTTTGAAAAACTCAAAAACGGCGAGATCGACATCATGGGCGATATTTCCTATACGGAAGACCGCGCCGAGGAGATGCTGTTTTCGGACGAGCCGATGGGGGAAGAAAAATATTACCTCTACGCTGATTTCTCGCGCACAGACATCTCCGCCTCCGACTTCAAAACGCTGAATGGGAAAAAGATCGGTGTCCTGATGGGAACGGAACCGGAAGAGATGCTGACCGAATGGGAGGAAAAACACGGCATAAAAACGGAACACGTCAACATTTCCGACAACGAGGATGTGAAGCAAAAGCTGGCAAACCACGAGATCGACTGCTTTGTTTCACTGGAAGAAGCTTTCTGGGCAGAGCTTGGCATTTCGACCATGACCCGTGTGGGAGAATCCAGCATCTACTATGCGATCAATAAGGACCAGCCTGATATCAAGGAAGAACTGGATTATGCAATGAGCGTGTTGGACGAAGCAGATCCTTTTTATACGGCGGATCTGTATAAACGGTATTTCTCACTGGATTATACGCCCATCCTTACGGGGGAGGAAAAGGCGTGGCTCAGAAAGCACGGCGCGATCCGGATGGGCTTTCTGACGAGTGATGGCGGCGTCAGCAACTTTGACCCGGCCACCGGGAAGCTTACCGGAGCGATCACGGACTATATTCAGTTTGCAACAGGTTGTCTTGGAAATCAGAAACTGGAATTCCAGATCGTCGGCTATGACAGCATAGAAGCGGAACTCGATGCCCTGAAATCAGGCGAGATCGACATGATCTTCCATTTCAATCAGAACCCGAATCTGGCGGAAGAGTATCGTGTTGCCTGTACCAGCACAACGTGGATCACAAACCTGATGGCGGTCACGAACAAAGAGCACTTTAACGAGAGCAAGGCAAACCGCATTGCCGTTCCCAAAAACAAGCTCTCCCTGAAAAAGTACCTTGCGTTTTATTACCCGCAGTGGGAGATCGTGGACTGTGATACACAGGAGGATGCGGCAAAGCTGATTGAAACCGGACGGGCAGATTGCTTTGTTACAGGAATCAGCAGTGAGGAAAATTACAGTAAGAAATACGGCTTTTACAGTGTTCCGCTGTTGAACCCTGTAAAATCCTGCTTTGCGGTCAATAGCGGAAACTGCAGCTTGCTGTCCATCCTGAACAAAACGATCAAGGCAAAGCCGATCAATCTGCTTGCCGGTTCCATTGCAATGTATCAGAGCTCTGTGCGGAAGGTTACCCTGAGCGAGGTCTGCACGAATCTTGTCAGCAATGCAGTCAAATACACAGGTGCCTGTGGCACGATCCACTGCGATATCACGCAGAAGCCCGGCAAGAAAGAGGGCTGGTGCGATACGGTGATCACGGTTGCCGATAACGGCATCGGAATGTCGCAGGAGTTCCAGAAGCATATCTTTGAACCCTTTGAGCGGGAGCGCACTTCCACTGTCAGCAAGGTGGAAGGCAGCGGCATCGGGATGGGCATCGTGAAAAAGCTGGTCGGGCTGATGGGCGGCACCGTGGAAGTGGAGAGCAAGATCGGTGTTGGCTCCACGTTTACCGTCACCATTCCCTGCCGCATTGCATCGCAGGAGGAAAGACAGGCGAAACGGGATACCACTTCTTCGGACAAAAAGAGCCTGTCCGGTACAAAAATCTTGCTGGCCGAGGACAACGACCTGAATGCGGAAATCGCCGTCGAGCTGCTGCAGGAAGAGGGCTGCACGGTAGACCGCGCCAAAGACGGCGTGGAATGTGTGGATATGCTGGAAAAAGCTGCGAACGGAACCTATCAGCTGATCCTTATGGACATCCAGATGCCTGTGATGAACGGCTACGATGCGGCAAAAAAGATACGGAGGATGGATGATCTCCCAAAAGCGGATATCCCCATCATCGCCATGACTGCAAATGCTTTTTCCGAAGATAAACAGGCGGCATTGGATGCCGGGATGAACGACCATGTTTCAAAGCCGATCAATAGGAATATCCTTGTGCCGACCATCCAGAAATATCTCTGACGCTGGGCTTCGTCCTTTGTGCGGCAGGTGCAGTTGAAAAGATTGCATGGAATATTATAAAAGTATTATTCTTTTGTGAATTTTAGCACTCTACGCTTGACAGTGCTAAAAACGTGTGGTATAACTAGGCCGTGCTCAGGAGGAAGGGCAAAGAAGAGAGCCGCAAGGCTCCCCGGAAAGCCCCGCCGAATGGGTAACATAAAGATTTTTGACCCGACCCGAACGCCGGGATTGGAGGAATGATTTATGTTTATGCCGACTATTTTCCATGAAAACCTGTTCGATGATCTCTTTGACCCGTTCTGGAACGATGGCGCGCTGGAACGTGCGATGAACCGTGACGAGCGTGAAACCTTCGGCAAGCGCGGTGCAAACATGATGAAGACCGATGTGAAGCAGACCGCCGATGGCAACTATGATGTTGCCGTTGACCTGCCCGGCTGCAAAAAGGAAGATGTTCAGATGGAACTGAACGACGGCTACCTGACCATTCAGGCCGTCCGCAGCCACAGCAATGACGAGAAAGATCAAAATGGCCGCTACCTGCGCCGCGAGACCTTCTCCGGCACCTGCGCCCGCAGCTTCTATGTGGGGGACGCCGTGAAGAAGGAGGACATCCACGCAAAGTTCGAGGATGGCATCCTGCACATCACGCTGCCCGCACCGCAGCAGCAGAAGGCTCTGCCTGTGAACCCCAACCTGATCGAAATTGAATAACAGCCGTGCATCGGTGTGAGGAACATCGGTGCCCAGTGTATAATGCAAGCCCCCGGAGAGCTGTGAAAAGGCTCTCCGGGGGCTTTTTGCGTCTGCTTCGACGAAATAAATTATTTCCGGCTGGTCAACCGGTTCAGCAGCATCACGGCCAAAACAATGACGCCGATGACGAGAATGATGCCGACCATGCCGATGAACATCATGGGCAGCGTGGTCATCCACGAAGAAAGATGAAGCATATGCGTACCTCCGTTAAGCCATCAGGGTCAGGATCAGGCCGCCGGCGATGACGGATGCGATCTGCCCCGAAACATTGACGCTGATGGAGTACATCAGCAGGAAATTCTGAGGATCCTCTTCCAATCCCATCTTATTGACCACGCGGCCGCTCATGGGGAAGGCCGAGATGCCGGCCGCGCCGATCATCGGGTTCAGCTTTTTGCCTTCCGGCAGGAACAGATTCAGCAGCTTTGCGAACAGCACACCGCCCGCCGTATCAAAGACGAAAGCCACCAGACCCAGTGCAAGGATGAGCAGAGTATCGGGACGGACGAACTTGTCTGCCGTCATCTGCCCGGCCACGGTCAGGCCCAGCACAAGGGTGATGAGGTTTGCCAGAACGTTCTGTGCCGTTTCACTGAGGGCATTCAACACGCCGCATTCCCGCAGCAGATTGCCGAACATCAGGAAGCCCACCAGAGCCACACTGGCAGGAGCCACCATACCGGCGATGATGGTCACCACAACGGGGAACAGAATTTTCGTCAGCTGGCTGACATTGCCTTTTTCGTAGGGCATTCGGATAAGGCGCTCTTTCCGGGTGGTCAGCAGCTTGACGACCGGCGGCTGCACGATGGGCACCAATGCCATGTAGCTGTAAGCTGCCACCATAATGGCACCGAGGTACTGGGAATTGAGGGTGTTTGCCACAAAAATGGCAGTGGGCCCGTCCGCTGCACCGATCACGGCAATGGAAGCGGCGTCCCTCAGGTCGAAGAAGAAGCCCGCCAGAAACAGGGTGAAGAAGATACCGAACTGAGCGGCGGCACCGAAGAGCATGAGCCACGGTTTTTCCAGCAGGGGGCCAAAGTCGATCATGGCGCCAATGCCGATGAAAAGCAGCAGGGGAAACAGCTCGTTGGACATTCCCGCTTCAAACAAGGCGGAAATGGGGCCGACGGTGTCCCCCTGCGTGATGGCACCCGACAGCGGCAGGTTGACCAGAATGGCCCCGAAGCCCATGGGCAGCAGCAGACTCGGCTCCATCTTTTTGGCGATGGCGAGGTAGATGAGCAGCGCACCGATGCCCCACATTACCACCATCTGCCACGTCAGGTTCCCAAAGTTGGAAAACAGACTTGCGAATGTGTTCAGAAAGTTCATTTTTTCTTACCTCCTTGTGTTCCGGTACGGTGGCAAGAAAAAAGAGGCTTCTGCCACAGTACCTTGTCTGTGACAAAAGTCTCAAGCGAACACATGACATCGGGCATTCCTGCCGTGATGACGCTGCCATGCAGCAGTTCCCCGAATGAAAAAACGAAAACTGCCCTTTACTCCCTTTTATCAAGGGTATTAAAACAGAAGAGGGGGAAGGCTGTCAAGAGAGATACGGAAATCTTTTCTGAATCTTATCCGGTTTGGAATCGCGGCTGGTTAAAGCAGGGAAGGAAAGATGGCCGTGTCTGCGTGCATCGGCTGCTGAAAACAAATCGGCTGAAACAGGATTTCGTTTTCACATCACGCCTTGAAGCATCGGAGCGGATGGGCAGATAGAAGTGAAAATGACGGTTTTGTTGTATAAAGCAAGCGGGTCTGTCCTATGGATTCCTCCCTTTGTGTGATATGATTGCATCAATGAAAAGGAGGAATGCAAGATGATCCACCTGTTGCTGGCCGTGATCTATGTCTCGTTTATCAGTCTGGGGTTGCCGGATTCCCTTCTGGGGGCGGCGTGGCCGTCCATTTATCAGGGGCTCAGGGTCCCGGTCTCCTATTCCGGCGTGATTTTCTGCATCATCTCGGTGGGGACGGTGATCTCCAGCCTGCAAAGTGACCGACTGACCCGGAAATTCGGGGCGGGCGGCGTCACAGCCATCAGCGTGGCCATGACGGCGGCGGCGCTGTTCGGCTTCTCCGCCAGCAATTCGTTCTGGGCTTTGTGCCTGTGGGCCATTCCCTACGGCCTCGGTGCCGGGAGCGTGGATACGGCCCTCAACAATTACGTGGCGCTCCACTTCGCCAGCCGCCACATGAGCTGGCTCCACTGCATGTGGGGCATCGGTGCCTCAGTCGGGCCGTACATCATGGGGGCTGCCTTGACGCGAGGCGCCGGGTGGCAGATGGGCTACCGTATCATCAGCGGGATGCAGGTGGTACTGACGATCATCATCGTTCTGAGCCTCCCGCTCTGGAAGGCCAAAACGACTGCGGATGCAGGGGAGCAGGAAGCGGCCCCCGCAAAGGCTCTGACCCTGAAACAAATTTTCCGTATCCCCGGCGTGAAAGAGGTTCTGGTCACATTTTTCTGTTACTGCTCGCTGGAGCAGACCACGAGTCTGTGGGCCAGCAGCTATCTGGTGCTGAACAGGGGCATCTCCCCGGAAACCGCCGCCAGCTTTGCCAGCCTGTTTTTCCTCGGCATCACTGCGGGCCGGGCCCTCTGCGGCTTTTTGACCCTGAAGCTGAACGATGCACAGATGGTTCGGATGGGCCTTGGCTTGATCGCGATGGGGGTCGTGCTCCTGCTGCTGCCGCTGGGGGAAACGGCGGCCTTGGCGGGGCTGCTGCTGGTCGGCTTCGGCTGCGCACCCATTTACCCCAGCCTGATCCATGGGACGCCGGGCCGTTTCGGGACGGAAAATTCACAGGCGATCATCGGGGTGCAGATGGCAAGCGCCTACATCGGCAACTGCCTGATGCCGCCGCTGTTCGGCGCGGCCGCAAACCATACCACCATCGCCATTTTTCCCTATTATCTGCTGGTGATCCTGATCCTGATGGGGGCGATGCACGAGACGCTGCAAAAGGGAACGAAAGCGGGGCACTAAAACATTATTTGTGCAAAACAGCACTGGCCTTTTTCTGCGGGGCGTGATACACTAAAGCCATCCAGAATAGGGAGGTCAAGACTATGGAATTTCATGAAGTTGTGAAAGATCGTTATTCCTGCAAAGGGTTTGGCCCCGGCAAAGTTCCCGCCGAGAAGCTGAACGCCATCCTCGAAGCGGGCCGCCTTGCGCCGACGGCCAAGAACCTGCAGGAGCAGCGGATCTATGTGATCCAGTCTGAAGAGGGTCTGGCGAAGATCGACGCTGCCACGCCCTGCCGCTACGGCGCCACCACCTGCGTGGTGGTGGCCTTTGACCGGAACAATACCTTTACCTACCCCGGCGGGAAGCGGAACTCCGGTGTGGAGGATGCCTCCATCGTGGCGACCCACCTGATGCTGGCCGCCGCCAACGAGGGGGTGGACAGCTGCTGGCTGAACTTCTTCGACCCGGACAAGCTGGCCGAGGCGCTGGGGCTGCCGGAGAACGAGGAGATCCTGATGATCCTCGACCTTGGCTACGCCGCCGAGGGCACCAAGCCCTTGCCCAACCACGCTTCCAGAAAGCCGCTGTCGGAAACGGTCGCATACCTGTGATCCGGCCATGAAGTGCACGGCGTATTATCATCTGCCCGGCCTGTTCGAGTTTTATGAGCTATACCGCGTCTTTCTGCCGTTGTTCCACACCCATCGGGAGTATTTTTACGATTGGTGCGAGATCGGTTCGCTCTACGGTGCCCCGTCGGACTGCATCTGGGGCGGGGGGCGCACCGGCTTCGGCAGCGCCGACCCCGGCGAGGTCCTTGCTTTGACGCAGGAGTACGGCATCTCCGCCCGCCTGACGTTCAGCAACTCTCTGCTGCGGGAAGAGCACCTTGCCGACCCGAAGTGCAATGCCCTTTGCGCCCGGTTCGCGGCCGGCGGCGGGGTGCAAAGCGGCGTCATCGTCCACTCGGAATTGCTGCTGGATTACCTGAAACGGACCTATCCGGCGCTGTACTTCGTCTCCTCCACCACCAAGGTGCTGACGGAGTTTCCCCAGCTTTTGCAGGAGTTGCAGCGGGAGGAGTTCCGTTATGTCGTGCCGGATTTCCGCTTAAACAAAGCCTTTTCGGAGCTGGACGCTCTGCCGCAGACGCTGAAGGACAAGGTGGAGTTTCTCTGCAACGAGTGCTGCTGGGTCGGCTGCACCGACCGGAAACGGTGCTATGAGAATGTCAGCCGCAAAAACCTCGGTGAGCCCTGCCCGGATCACCGCTGTGCCGCGCCGAAGGCGGCAGAGGGCTACCGCTTCTCCAAGGCGATGGCAAGCCCCAGCTTCATCGGCGTGGAGGACATTTGGGACTGCTACCTGCCCATGGGCTTTTCGCAGTTCAAGATCGAGGGCCGCGGCCTTGGCAGCGCCCTGATCTTGGAGTTTCTGCTCCACTATCTGACCAAACCGGAATACCAGCTCCACGTCCGGGAGGCTGTCTATCTGGACAACATGCTCGATCTGTTCTGAGCGGTCGTCTGCTTTTATAATGTAAAAGAGGCTGCTGCACGTCGTTTTAGTCGAACGTGCAGCAGCCTCTTTTTATTCATCGAACACGGCGTCTTCAGGCAAGGTCGGCGAGAATGCCCGGCCAAAGGGCTTCCTCCTGCCGCATGACGGAGAAGGCACAGTCCAGATACATCTTGTTGGCGGCGGAGATGATGGTGCTGCGGAGCAGCAGCTTTTCCTCCCCGGCGTCTTCGGCAAGGTCCCGGATGGTGTGGCGCAGACCGAAGACGTAGGGCAGACAGTTCTCCAGCTCGTCGCAGAAATAATCGTAAGCCTGTGCGGCGGAGAAGTGCTGCCGCTGCATTTTGAACAGGGTGTCGATATTTTCCATCGAGAGGACGGTTTTGGAGACGACGATGTAGATCAGGCTGGCCAGCTGCTCGCGGGTGTATTTTTTCTTGACGGGGTGGCTGATGATCCCTTTCTTGACATAGTTGCTCACCATGGAGGCGGTGAGCTCCACTCCTTGAAACGAACGAAAATACCCGTTGACGAACTGAACGGTCTGGTCGAGATACAGCCCAACGGAAGGCAGCTCTTCGTACCGGGGCAGGGCAAAATCCACGGCACAGGCCGCAATGCGGCGGTTCGATTCTTTTTTCATGCGGATAGTATAGCGTATTTTTCCAGCGGGGTCAACAGGTGTGTGAAATCTTTTGAAAGAATTTGCAAAAACAGTTGACAGGTTTTTGAAAAACTGATATCATGTCTCCGACAACCATGAAGACGTGGCGGCGAATCCGGCCGCTGAAAGGGAGAGATCGCTTATGAAGACCAAGATCGTTGTGGACTCCGCCGCAAACCTGTATGCGCTGGAGGGCGTGGACTTCGCCTGTGTCCCGCTGAAGATCATCACCGACCATGAGGAGTACCGCGACGACGGCACGCTGGACGCTGTGGGCATGGCAACGACCCTGCGCACTTACAAAGGAAAGACCTCCACCTCCTGCCCTAACGTCAGCGACTGGCTGGAGGCTTTCGAGGGAGCCGACGAGGTGTATGCCATCACCATCACGGGTACCCTGTCCGGCTGCTACAATGCGGCCCAGTTGGCGGCAGAAGAATACCAGCAGGAGCACCCCGGCAAGCGGGTCTTCGTGCTGGACAGCCTGTCCACCGGCCCGGAGCAGCAGCTTCTGGCCGAGCACCTGCGGGACGAGCTGGCGGCTGGGAAGGACTTCGACGCCATCTGTGCGGAGATGCTCCGCTACCACGAGCACACGCATCTGCTCTTCTCGCTGGAATCGCTGGCGAATCTGGCCCGCAATGGCCGGGTGAAGCCCGCCGTCGCCGCTATGGCGCGGATGCTGGGCATCCGGGTCATTGGTCAGGCCAGCGCGGCGGGAGAGCTGGACGTTCTTTGCAAAACGCGGGGGGAGCACGGCGCACTGGAACGCATCGTGCTGGAACTCAAGGAGCACGGCTATGCCGGCGGCCGGGTGATCGTCTCCCACTGCGGCAACCCCGCCGCCACCGAGCGCCTCAAGCATATGATCGAGGCGGTCTTCGAGGGCGCACAGGTCGTTGTGAACCCCTGCGGCGGCCTGTGCAGCTACTACGCTGAGCTGGGCGGGCTGCTGGTTGGGTATGAGGACGCAGAGGCGTAAGAAAGCCGCCTTGCAAACCGAGCCAAGCTGCGCTATACTATCTCCATCATAAGAGCCGCGGGACGGCGGGGGAGGGGTACAGCGTGTTCAAACTGCCATTCGTCAAATTTTTCAGCCGGATCATCAATCGGGCCACCGTCACCATCGCACTGGTGCTTTTGCAGGCGGCGTGGCTGCTGTGGGCGTTCTGGGCTTTCACCACGGGCCGGGTCTGGCTGAACGGTCTGCTGAAGGCGCTGAGCATCTGCATCGTGCTGTACCTCGTCCGGAAGGACGAAAACAGCGCTTACAAGATCGGCTGGATCGTTCTGATCGGGCTGCTGCCGCTGCTGGGCGGCGCGCTTTACCTCGCCTTTGGCAATAAGGCCCCGGCCAAGGGGCTGCGCACCCGGATGCAGAAGGTGGAACGGGCTCACACCGCCGACCTTGCCCCGCAGGAGGACCAGACCGACATGCTGGAACGGTCGGCCAAAAACCTGAGCCGCTACGTGGAAAAATACGGCCCCTACCCGGCGTGGAAGCACACGGACGCGGAATATTTCCCCAGTGGCGAGGCCATGTACCCCAAACTGCTGGCCGACCTCGAAAGGGCGGAAAAGTTCATCTTTCTGGAATTTTTCATCGTTAAGACCGGCATCATGTGGGACGGCGTGGAGACCATCCTCAAGCGGAAAGCCGCCGCGGGGGTGGACGTCCGGCTCATCTACGATGATTTCGGAAGTCTGCTGGGGCTGCCGACGGATTTCGTTGTTCAGATGGAGCGCAGCCGCATCCGCTGCATCCCCTTCAACCCGGTGGTGCCGCTGGTGTCGCTGGTCATGAACCATCGCGACCACCGGAAGATCGCGGTCATCGACGGCAACGTTGCCTACACGGGCGGCGTCAACCTTGCCGATGAATATATCAACGCCGAGCACCGGTTCGGCTACTGGAAGGACGCCGCCATCCGGCTGGAAGGGGCGGCGGTCTGGAACTTTACGGTCATGTTCCTCAACAGCTGGAATGCCTTCCGCCCGCAGGAAACGGATTACGCTCCCTTTGCGCCCACGAAGCTGCCCGAAACCTCGGACGGCATCGTGCAGCCTTACTCGGACAGCCCGCTGGACGAAGAGCCGCTGGCGGAGACGGTCTACCTGAACATCCTGAACCAAGCGCAGCAGTATATCTACATCTATACGCCTTACCTTGCGGTGGGCGAAGAAATGCTCGATGCGCTGAAAAATGCGGCCAAGCGCGGGGTAGATGTCCGGCTGGTGCTGCCCGGCATCCCGGACAAAAAGCTGGTGTTCCGGCTGAGCCGGTCCTACTATGTGCCGCTGCTCCGGGCGGGGGTGCGCATTTATGAGTTTGCCCCCGGCTTCCTCCATTCGAAGTGCTACGTCAGCGATGACCATCTGGCGGTGGTGGGCAGCATCAACATGGACTACCGCAGCCTGTTTCTGCACTTCGAGTGTGGGGCGCTGCTCTACAACAACAGTCAGGTCATCGCCCTGCGGGACGATGTGCTGGCCACGCTCCCCCGGTGCCGCGAAGTGAGCCTCTCCGACTGCCGCACCTCCCTCGTCGGCACCCTGTTGGACAGTGTGCTGCGGCTGCTTAGCCCGCTGATGTGATACCCAACATCTGACGGCGCTTTTTGTGGCAGCAGGGCGTAAAGTGCTGAATTGCAAACCTTGCGGACTGCCAAGGCCTCTCACTTTGGGAGAGGTGGCATCGCGAAGCGATGACGGAGAGGGCAAGGACGCTGACAAGAACGCACCGCGTCAGTTTAGATCAAGCCTTTCGGAAGTCTGCCCCGTCGTAAGCGCCCTCTAAACCGGGGCAAAGTCTCCCCGCCAGCATCCTCGCCCTCTCAGGCGCTTCGCGCCAGCTCCCCCAAAGTGGGAGCCATTGGCAAAGGCGTGAAGTCTGAGCGTAACGCCTTCGGCTCCCTTGCGGCAGCAGGGCCTTTGTTTACGACTGCGTTCGATAAGGCGAGGGCAAACCCCGCTGACGAATAAGAAAATCCTTACCGGATATACTATTCCTAAACCTATCCGGAAAGGAAGCGTATCTATGAGAAAACCAAGGGTTCTTTGGGGCTGTGCGCTGGCGGCGGCGCTGCTGTTGACTTCCTGTGGGAAAAACAATGCAGGGTCGTCGGGTTCCGGCAGCATGAGCGGGGCGGCCAGCGGGAGCAGCTCGGCCTCCCAGACAACG
>ULXW01000057.1_pt1 | contig 12486 bp, 11 predicted proteins | sample 1961661 | NCBI WGS metagenome assembly ULXW01 (sample SAMEA4835849, study PRJEB28245) | human gut metagenome | biome: gut microbiome; material: fecal sample | place: Denmark | collected 2008 | reverse complement strand
TTCCTCAATCTACAAGGGCAGCTACTATCAAGCCATTCTCTCCACCGACGACCACTATATTTTCTTTGCCGACACCGACGACGATTGGCTCAAAGGCGACCGCGTAGGCATCAAGATCGCACCGGAAAAAATCATAATCGAAAAGCGCAGCGAAGAAGAAACCTCCGTCGAAAGCGTCGTCAAGGACGAAACTCTCACAAAAGAGGAACAAGAAGCAATCGAGCAAGCGCGCCTTGTCGAACCCGAAAAATTCGACGCGGTAGAAGAACGCATCATCGAGGCGGAACAACAAGAACAATCGCAAACCGAAACCGACGATTCTCAAAAGGAGGATATAGAGTGAAAAACACCTCTCGCAAAAAATTCAGATTGACGAAAAAGGTGTTCTCCGTTCCCTACATCCTTTTTCTTCTGCTGTTCGTCGTAGTGCCGTTGGTTCTTATCCTCGTCAACGCGTTTTTGGACAGCGACAACAATCTGACTCTTGAAAACTTCAAGATTTTTTTCACGTCGAAATCGAGCCTTATCGTGCTCGGCAACTCGCTTTTGGTGGGCGTCATCACCACGATACTGTGCCTTGTGATAGGCTATCCCGTGGCGTATTTCCTTTCAAAAATGCCTAGCGGGCGCATTTTGGTGCTGTTGTACGTCATCCCTATGGGCGTCAACTTCCTCATCCGTACGCTTGCGACAAAGGCGATCTTCATCGCACTGGGCGTGGACCTCGGCATGGGAACGGTGCTTTTCGGCATGGTGTACAACTATCTGCCCTTTATGATACTGCCCTTGCACACCACCATTTCGAGCATTGACAAGAGCTATATCGAAGCGGCGCAAGACCTGGGCGCAGACAAAGCGACGGTGTTTTTGAAAACCACGCTTCCCCTCTCCATGAGCGGAATATTCAGCGGAATCACGATGGTGTTTATCCCCACCATTTCCACGTATGCGATTTCGCAATTACTCTCGAACGGCAAGATATTCCTCTTCGGCGATTCCATACAACTCAGTTTTGAACAAGGTATGTACGGCGTAGGTTCGATAATGAGCCTTGTCATGCTGGTGTTCGTTCTCATCTCCAACTTCGTCATGAACAAGTTTAACCGCAACAGCAACGCTGTAAGGAGGTCGTTATGGTAAAACAAAAAATAATCGGCTTTTTCGAAAAGTTTTATCTTTTGATAATCCTTGCAATTTTGTATGCGCCGATAATCTTGCTCATCGTGTATTCTTTCTCGAACAGCTCGAATTTCAACTTTGACAACGGATTCAGTTTCGAGGCGTACATTTCAATCTTCAAGTCGGACAAATCCCCCGATCTTTGGAGCGCGATTGCCAACACGTTTATCATCGCAAGCATATCTTCGGTCGTCGCAACGATTATGGGCACGTTTGCATCGATAGGCATCTTCAACCTCGGCAAGAGAGCAAGACGCATTGTGGAAAACGTCAACCAATTTCCCATCATCAACAGCGAAATCGTTATGGCGGTTTCAATGATGGTGTTCTTCATCACGTTCGCTTTCCCCGAAGGTTACTTGCGCCTTATCATCGCTCACATAGCGTTTTGCACACCATACGTCGTGCTCAGCGTACTTCCCAAGCTCGAATCCATGGATCCGAACATCTACGAAGCGGCTCTCGACCTCGGAGCAAACCCCTTCAAAGCGTTGGTGAAAGTCATGATCCCCATCATCACGCCCGGCATCGTAAGCGGCTTTGTTATGGCGTTTATCATGTCTATGGACGACTTCATCATCACCCAGATAAACAAGGGCGCGGCGACGGGCATCAACACGTTGTCCACCTACATTTATTCGGACGCGCGCGTACAAGGTCTCGAACCCTTCTGGTACGCGATATTCTCCATCATATTCGTCATCGTTCTTGCGGCGGTGCTTTCAATCAACCTCGTCAAGATCTCGCACGAAAAGAAAAAGGCTAAGGAGGCAAACGCATGAAAAAACGCATTGCAACGCTTATCGTTTTATCCCTCGTTTTGAGCGCGATTTTGCTTCCCACCCTCACCGCCTGCAACAACGGCACGAAGGGTGAAAGCGGCGGCGACAAACTTGTTATATACAACTGGGAAGATTATATCGACGCCGAAATCGACGAAGAAACGGGCAAAACCTTGCTTGACGAATTTGCCGACTACTACAAAGAAAAAACGGGACGCGCGCTGTCGATAACCTACACTACGTTCGACACAAACGAAACGATGATGACCAAGGTGCTCAAAGGCGACGCCAAAGTCGATTTGATTTGTCCGAGCGAATATGCCATCGAAAAACTGCTCACTGCCGGTTGTCTTCTCAACCACAACGACATAAAAGCCGATATTCAAGGCGATTTGACCAAATACGGTATTTCACTTGCCAATATGAGCAGTTTAAAGTCCGGTTGGGGCAACATAGACCACGGCGTTATGGACAAAATCAACGAAATGTTCGGCGACATAAAAACGCAAGACGGCACGTTGCACAACATGACGGAATACATGGTTCCGTATATGTACGGCACTCTCGGCATCCTTTACAATACGTCCGTTGTGAGCCTCGAAGAGCTTGAACAATACGGCTGGGGCGTGCTTTGGAACGTGCAAAAGAACGAGAAGCTGGAAAATAAAATTCTCATGAAAGACAGCGTTCGCGACACGTATGCGGCGGCTATCTTCTACATGTACGAATACGGTCTGCTCCCCGAAAAATATAAGGACTACACCGTGCAAGAGCTTATCAACTGCACCGACGACGAGATGGTTGCGGCGGCAGAAAAGGTGCTCACCGACCAGCGCGAACACATCTCGGGATACGAAGTCGATTTCGGCAAGGACGATATGATAAACGAAATCGTTTACGCGGACTTTGCGTGGAGCGGCGACGCGCTTTGGGCAATCGAAGAAGGCGGCTACGACGAGGAGACCGACACCTATCAACTCGGCTATTTCGTCCCCGAAGTTGCAAGCAACATCTGGTACGACGGTTGGTGCATTCCCACGTCCGTCAACAACAAACTTGCCGCAATGATGTTTATCGACTACATTTGCAATCCCATGAGCTCGGTGCGCAACTCGGTGGCAATCGGCTACACGTCGGCAACGAACAAAGAGTTGCTTCAAGCGGACGAGGACGTGCTTGCGTATCTCGAAGATTGCGAATACGACGTTGAAGAATACTTTGCAGACGAAGGTCGCTACCCGATCATCAACGAAACTCTGGGCGTTATGCGCGATTTCGGCAAGCGCAACGACGTGGTCGTCAATATGTGGCAACGCGCGAAATCGGGCGACAGCGTAGATGTAAACCTTTGGTACGTTCTCGTTGCGGTCGTGGGCGCGATTGCGATTTGCGTGGGTGTGTACTTCCTCGTTCAAGCGATAAAACTCCGTCCTCGCAAAATGAAAAAACAATAAAACTTGCCGTATTTGACGGATAAGAAACAGCCAATATTCCCCGAAAATCTTGACATCGAGTTTTTTGGGGAATATTCTATTAATAACAAAGAGAGAGAATCGCAAAAATGAAATTTATCCGCAAACTTTTTATAAAAGACTATCAGGACACTCAAAACCCGAAAGTGCGTTTCCGCTACGGACTTGTCGCAGGCATATTCGGCGTAATATCAAACGCCTTGCTTTGCGTGTTCAAGCTCATAGTGGGCGTTGTGGGCAACAGCATCACGATAATCGCAGACGCAATCAACAACTTGTCGGACGCCGGCAGCAGCGTGGTTACGCTCGTAGGCTTCAAACTTTCGGCAACTCCGCCCGACAACGACCACCCCTTTGGACACGCAAGGTATGAATACATCACTTCCCTACTCGTGTCCGTAACGGTGCTTTTTATCGGCATACTGCTTTTGAAATCGTCAATCGAAAAGTGCATAACCCCCGAAGAAGTGAGCGTAAGCGTTTACACCTACATCGTTTTGGGCGTGGCAATCGCGATGAAGCTCGTGCAGATGCTCATATATCTCGACTTTTCGAAAGCTATAAACAGCGGCGCGCTCAAAGCGTCGGCGGCAGACAGCAGAAACGACGTTTTGGCAACGGTTGCCGTTTTGATTTCGACGATAGTCATCGACGTTGCGGGCGACAAAATCAGCCCGAAAGTGAGCGTTGACGGCATCATGGGTATCGCCGTGTCGGCATTTATCATTGTGTCGAGCATACTTCTCATCAAAGAAGCGATGTCCCCCATCCTCGGCGAAAAACCGCCGAAAGAACTCGTTGACAAAATCACCGCAAAGATTTTGTCCTACGACGGCGTTATCGGCGTGCACGATTTGGTCGTACACAGCTACGGCGAAAATCACTGCTTCGTGGTTGCACACGTCGAAGTGCCTGCCGACGTCGATATAACCAAAAGCCACGACGTCATCGACAACATCGAGCACGATTTTTGGAACGAAATGCATGTGCGCATCACCATACATATGGACCCCGTTGACACCAAAAACAAGCAACTTGCCGTGCTTAAACTCCGCGCGCAAAACGCAATCGCCAACCTCGACGAAAATTTGTCTTTGCACGATTTTCGCCTTGTCAGCGGCCAGACGCATACCAATATGCTTTTCGACGTCGTAATCCCCTACGGCAGCAAAATAACCCTCGACGACGTGAAAGACGCACTGGAAAAAGAATTCGGCAACGATCCCGTCAAATACTTTTTCGTCATCGATATGGACAGAAAGATGTCCTGACGCTTGCGTCACGGCGTCAAAAATGCTAATATAAGAAAAACGACAACGCGCTTTACAATCCGCAAATCGCAAATACAAGGAAACAAGTATGATCACAAGTTCTCAACGCGCAAAACTTCGCAGTATGGCGCAAACCATAAACCCGATCTTCCAAATCGGCAAAAACGGCGTGGGCGACAATCAAGTCAAGGACATCTGCCTTGCGCTCGAATTGCACGAGCTCGTCAAAATCTCCGTCTTGCGCAACGCCGAAGCCAACACCAAAGACGTCTTGGATGAAGTCTGCCAAAAGACCGGCGCAGAGCCTGTCACGGCAATCGGCAACAAAATCGCCATCTACAAGCGCAGCACCCGCGACGACGTCGAACACATCGAGATTTAATTATATGGATTATTTGAAATATAATCTCACTCCCCTTGACGAAGCGAAAGGGGCAGAGCCGAAAACCGAATCCGAAAAGGCGGCGCGTGCCGAACTCAACCGCCACCGCCAAGAAACTCAAAGATACAAACAAAAGTACTTTGAGTACTATGACGACGTCAAAATCAACCACCGCGAAGACTGGTGATTATTTACCGCACAAACGAAAACTATTATGTCACACAAAAACGCACCCCGTCGGGTGCGTTTTCTTATTTGCTTGATTTCAAGCGATTATGTTCCTTGCATAGCATTTGACAATTATCTATGTTCGTCTTGCCGCCTTCGCACCACGGTGTTATGTGGTCGGCTTCCATTTCTTCTAACTCATAATGCGTTTTTTCTCTGTGTTCAGCGACGCAATGCGGGCATATACCTTTCTGCATTTCATATTTTTGACGTTTAATATCGTCATCAAATTGTCTCAAATTAAGATATTTAAGTTTGCGAGACAAAACATACAGGTAAATACCTTTTTTATTTTCGACTTCGCTATCAAGCATAAGACGAGATATTTCTTCTTCGAGTTTGTTTGCATCAAGTTGCAAAGAAGAAAACTCATTATACAACACCCCCCAATCAAGTCCACACATTTCACGACGATATTTTTTGAACTTGACTTTAACCCAATCAATAACGTTTTTGAAATAGAACCACAACTCGTCTGCATTTTCGTCGTGCTGATGTTCAAGCATATATTGTTCTATGTTTTTGTTTTCTTTTGCGGATATCCACTTCAGCGCAAGTTCCAAAAGCCCTTGTCTGTTGACTTCTGCCTTGAAATATCCTTTTGCAGTTAAACTTGCAACGCAATTATTTTTACTGAAATACGATTTTGCGCTTGTAAGCCACGTTCCCGTATAATTTGCATTCCGCAACTCTTGCTCGGTAAGTTTTAATCCGGCAATGTTAATTACTCTAAACCACGCAAGGCGTTCTTCATCGTTACCCTCACAAAAATAAACAAGCAATTTATAGTCAAGTATCCTATCTTTTTCCGTCTGTGTTAAATTCCCAAATTTTTTCGGAGTAAGCACTCCGGCAACATCTACCTCGACGGAAAAATCGTTGTTGACGTATTGACAAAAACTTACGGTGCGTTGTTGTCCGTCCAAAACTTCAAACGTTCCGTCCTCGTTTTTTACCCAATACATAACGTTAAGAGGAAAGCCCTTGTTGATTGTTGCGATAACGGCATTACGCTCTTTTTCGCCATAAACAAATTCACGCTGATATTTCGGACGGATATTCAATTTTCCGTCATATCCGATAACACCGTTTTCGGCATTATCTACATAGTTTTTTACCACATCTCTAATCGGTATTTCATGCAATTCTATTTTCATTTGCGTTTTCTCCTAATAACAATTCTAAAATATTTTGCTTTTCCGCAAATATTGCAAGTGTGGGAGTGCGCCTTTCTAACCGAATCATTGGTGGCAAATATATCAAATAAAGAATACCTGTTTATTGCATCAATGATTTCAAACTGATTAGGATTATATTTGTCTAAAAACGTGATAGGCACGCCCATAGGCTCATAATAATCACAAGGGATATCCAAAACTTTATCAACGTTTATGGCGGGATAATTGTCATAAGTCGGATATTCGCCAGGCACATATTCTTTGTAAAAGGTAATATTTTCGTGGCGTTTTGTAGTATCGAGATTAGTAAACCAACAAATATTTCCAAATTTAGCCAAGCGTTGCCCTTTCTCATTCATATAAACATTATCTTTTACAAATGTTTTCGGAACCAAAAATTCTTGAGCACCGCTTTTATATCCAAGCCACATTTTGTTTTCTTTCAATAAATGAAAAATATCTTGATATGTGATAGCATTCTGATTGCCAATTATAATAAATTTTTTATTGTATGCAATCAATTGTGCTACATATTCTCGAAAAAGCGAAAACGGAGGATTGGTTACTACAATATCGGCTTCTTTTAAGAGTTCGATACATTCTTCAGACCTAAAATCACCGTTTCCGTTCAGTAGAGTCATAATATTTTTTTTATTTTTTAGTAAATATTCCACATCGGATAAATCGACCGCACCGTCTTGATTATAATCTTCTACCTCACAAATTTCTATTTTATAGGCGTGTCTATGCGTATTTGGAATTTTCTTTTCTTGTATATCCGGGAAAATTGAAAGTTGCGAATAGGCAATAGGTGAACTATCATAACAAGTGGCAATAAGTTTTTTTAAGCCGAGAATGTTAAAATTCATCGCAAAATACTTGAAGAAATTGCTTTCATACGGATCATCGCAATTGCAAAAAATAATTTTCCCCGACAATTGTTCTTTGTAATGTTTCAGTTCATTTTCGATATCTGCAAGTTGTGTATAAAATTCATCTTGCTTCGCACGATCTGCTTGTCGCAAACTCTTGTTTCCTGCCATATAATTGATGCACCTCGACTTTTGTTTTAGTGCATCAAACAAAATATTCTGCGCACACATAGCGCAAAAACGAGCACCGAATTGTAAACACTAGTACAAAAAAGTTGATGATATTGTCTATGCACCTTGATTTAGTCAAAGCTCCTTGCTATAATAAATAGAAAGTGTGCATCAAATATTTTGTTTGATGCACATTTTTTTAAAGCAATTTTCCAAGGCGATTCATCATATCCACCTTGTGTTCAAGCAAGGAATGGGCGTAACGATTGAGCGTTATAGTTGCATTTTTATGTCCCAATAGTTCAGAAAGTGTTTTTACATCCATTCCACACTCAATCGCACGAGTTGCAAACGTGTGCCGCAATGAGTGAAACCCCCTATGCTGAATACCAAGTTTTTTCAACAACAATTCAAACGTTCGCTGATATGAGCGTACAAATACCGGCTTGTCTTTGTCCGCTATGATATATTCGCATTTCGAGCGTTTTTTCACGTCTTTCAACAGTGGCAAAAGCTGTTTCGGCAATGGCACAAGACGGTTTGAATTGATGGTTTTCGGGCTGTCGATTATGCGTATATGCGCTTGTCCGTCGTTGCCGTCATGACAAGTTTTTGACACAAACAATAGGCCTTTATCCAAATCAATATCTTTCCATGTCAGTGCAAGCAATTCGCCAATGCGTAGTCCTGTGTAAAGACATAACAAAATGCCAAACAATTTATCCTTGCCTTTGTTCAGCACATAATTTTCTATCTTTTTTTGCTCTGCAACCGAAAAACAATCCACTTGTTTTTCAATTGTTTTGGGACGTTTAAGTCTGTTTGCTACGTACTCTTTTGCAACTCCAACCATATGTGCGGTTTTGAGTGAATTTTGCAAGACGGATATTACGGTGTTCACCGTGTTCGGCGTAAGTCCTTTGCCGGTTTTTATATTTCCGCAATCAAGCAACTTTGAAACGTATTGTTGTAGTTCAAGCGGCGTAATGTCATCGATTTCTTGCTCGCCGAGATAGTGTGCAACGTGATTTGTTGCAATTTGACGATAACGCAAATAAGTTCGTGTTTTGTTTGACGGTTTGACATAGTTTTCAAGCCATAAATTCAGCCATGTAGAGTATTTCATAATTCCCTCCGTTTTTGTTATCTTACACGAGGGAACCGCACAAACGAAAACTATTATGCCACACAAAAACGCACCCCGTCGGGTGCGTTTTTGTTTTATGAAAGCGGATTGCAAATCAGCGGTGGTTTTGTTCGACGGACATGTAACGTTTGAGATAGGCGAAAAAGTCTTTTTGCAAATCGGTGGATTGCTTGAAAGCAATCAGAATGATTTTTCTGAAACACTTTTTGTCAAAGGGAATCAGCGAGATTCTGTTTTGGTCGATCTTGCCCCAAGAGAATGTCGGACAAAACGCAACGCCTAAGTCCGCACTGACAAGGTCGAAGATCACGGTTTGGCTGTCGCACTCGAAAATTACGTTCGGAGCAAAACCGGATTTAAGACAGTACTCTTCGCATATACGGAAAAACGGTTTGCTCTTGTCTGTTATCAAAAACACGTCGCCTTTCAAGTCGGACAGCTTAACTTTGTCGGGCATATTTTTTGCTCTGTCCTTTGACACTGCAAGCAAAATTTCTTCGTCGACGATAAAACTCTCTCCTGCGTACTTTGCGTTTTGTGTGCTTGTGGTGATCAAGAAATCGCAATCGCGCATGTCGTCGTTGCGGATAAAATCGATGTTGACGTCGGGGTGCGTCTTTTTGTACGCAATGATTGCAGGCATAAGCCAGATGGTTGCCGCCGACACTTTGATTTTGATGGTTTTGTCCCGTTCCGCTTTCTTTTGTTGCAACACAATCGGGAGTTCATCGATTGTTTTAAGTATTTTAAGTGCCTCTTCTTGCAAAATCTTCCCTTCGGGCGTCAACGTTATGTTTCTGCCGTTTTTTTCAAAAAGCGACGTTCCTACTTCCGATTCGAGCCTTTTTATTATCTGCGAAAGCGCGGGCTGCGCAATATGAATCTCCTCTGCGGCCTTTGTTACGTGCTGATACCTTGCCGCAACGAGAAAATATCTGAGTTGTTGAATCTCCATGAAACGATAACCTCAATGTTATTGATTTGTTTTAATTATATATTTGACATTATTATTTGTCAAACATACAATATATGCGCAATAAATATTTCGGGCGTATTATGGAAAAGGATTTAACCGTCGGCAAACCAATGAGCGTAATTTGGAAGTTTTGTCTTCCGCTTTTCGGAAGTATCATCTTCCAGCAACTGTACAACCTTGCGGACAGCTTCGTCGCAGGCAAATTTATCGGCGACAACGCTCTTGCCGCAGTGGGAAACAGCTATGAGATAACGCTCATTTTTATTGCGTTTGCGTTTGGATGCAACATAGGTTGCTCGGTTATTGTTTCGAGATTTTTCGGTGCAAAAAAGTATCACGACATGAAAACAGCCGTATTCACCACCTGGATTGCAGGCGGCGTTTTGTGCGCGATTTTGATGATTTTGGGGCTTACTTTGAGTGGCACTCTTTTGCAGCTCATCCGCACGCCGAGCGAAATTATGACGGACTCCAAACTCTATTTGGACATCTACGTGTGGGGCTTGCCGTTTGTATTTTTCTATAATATCGCAACGGGCATTTTCTCTGCAATGGGCGACAGCCGCACACCGTTTATCTTCCTTGCTTGCTCCTCGCTTGCCAACATCGGCATAGATATTCTGTTTGTGGCGACCTTCAAAATGGGCGTTGCCGGCGTTGCATGGGCAACTTTTCTGTGTCAAGGCGTAAGCTGTATTTTGGCGGTTATATTTGTGCTGTTGCAACTCAAAAAAAATCAAAACCGAAGGCAAAATCAAAGTTTTTTCATGGCGAATACTACGCGACACCGCCGTCATTGCAGTTCCGAGCATCTTTCAACAAAGTTTCATCTCCGTTGGCAACATAATCATTCAAAGCATGGTCAACTCGTTCGGCACGGCTGTTATGGCAGGCTACTCTGCAAGCATAAAACTCAACAATCTCGTAATAACGTCCTTCACCACTCTCGGCAACGGCATTTCAAACTACACGAGCCAAAACCTCGGTGCAAACAAGCCCGAACGCATTCGCCCCGGTTTCACGTCGGGACTGATATTCGTGTGGATACTCTGCGTGCCTATCGTGCTGCTATACATGCTTGCAGGCAAACCTTTGCTTCTCATCTTCCTCGAAGACGGCGGAAGCGACGCCATGGCAACGGGATTGCAGTTTTTGCACATCGTATCACCGTTCTATTTTATGGTTGCAATCAAAATTATTGCCGACGGCGTACTTCGCGGCGGTGGGAAAATGGGCAGATTTATGATTACGACGTTCACCGATCTGATATTGCGCGTCGTAATATCGGCATTTCTCTACAAACCGCTCGGCCCGGTCGGCATATGGTGGTCGTGGCCTATCGGTTGGGCAATCGGCACAATACTTTCCGCAACGTTCTTCTTCACTATAAAATGGCGCAAACATCTTCCCGAAGAAGTCTATGTGCGCGAACCGAATCTTCCTCCCGCGCTCGTTGATGCGGATCAACAACACGCGACACAAACGCTCAAAGCGGAAGATGTTGTCACCGACAATGCGCTTGCCGTCGCCGAGACCGACTCAGAAAACGTCAACGAATAACATAATATTCGCTATGCGCATTATGCGCAAAACAAAATCCGCCAACAACCCACGCTGTTGACGGATTTTGTATTTTATCCTTTACAAACGGTACTGTAAACTGCTTTTTGTTACAACAAGATGCAAATCACTCCGCCCTTGCCTTCGTTGACGATACGTCCCAAAGTCTTGCGTAGCTTTTGTTCCGCGTCCGTGGGAACGGTTTGCAACTTGTTGTTGATTCCGTCCGCAACCAGCGTTGAGAGCGACCTTCCGAAAATGTTTGTGTTCATGATTGCTTGCTTGTCGTTTTCAAAGTCTTGCAGCATGCCTTCAACCATATCTTTGCTTTGTTGTTCGCTGCCGATGATGGGGCTTACTTCGGTTTCGACGTCCACTTTCATAATGTGAAGGGAGGGTGCTTTTGCCGAGAGTTTCACTCCGTACTGTTGACCTTGACGCAAGATTTCGGGCTGATTGAGTTCGATTTCGTCCATAGTCGGCGCAACGATTCCGTAACCGAGAGTTTCGACCTGCTCCATAGCGGATTGAATTTTACCGATTTTTTCTCTGTCTTTGCAAAGAATTTTAAGCTCTTTGAGCAAGTCGAAATCGTCTTTGACGTCTATGCCGCATTGCTCGCTCGCGACCTTAAAGAACACGTCGTCGCCCGTGGACATCTTCACGTGCACCCTGCCCTTGCCTGCGTCGAGACTGATTGACGAGGGTTGTTTCCAAAACGTAGCGTTTTCAAAATACGAATCGATTTTGTCGTAGTCGCGCATTTTATCCACGTCTTTTGCCATATCCTTTACGCACTCGATAATTTCTCTCACCACGTCGCAATCGATGGGCAACGCCTGCACCCAGCGCGGCAAATCGAAATCGATCGTCTTGACGGAAAATTCAAGCAACACGGATTCCAAAATTTCGCTGATGTCGTCCTCGTCCATAGCAAGCGCATTTTTTACGACGACGGGTGCGTCGTACTTCTTTTCAAGCTCTTCTTTGAGATTTTGCGCACTCTCCGCATTGACGTTTGCAACGTTAAGCACGATTACAAACGGCTTTTTGCACTCTTTAAGCTCGGATATACCCCTCTCTTCCGCCTCGACGTAGTCCTCGCGTTTTATCGAGCCGAAACTACCGTCGGTGGTGACTGCAAGCGCAATGGTGCTATGCTCTTTGATGACCTTTTGCGTGCCGATTTCCGCCGCTTTCGAAAAAGGCATATCCTCGTTTGACCATGGCGTAGAAACCATACGTTCTTTGCCGTCCTCTTGCGCGCC
>ULXW01045530.1_pt1 | contig 12537 bp, 8 predicted proteins | sample 1961661 | NCBI WGS metagenome assembly ULXW01 (sample SAMEA4835849, study PRJEB28245) | human gut metagenome | biome: gut microbiome; material: fecal sample | place: Denmark | collected 2008 | reverse complement strand
AACGTCGACGAGCCGTAGAAGAGACCGTGGGTGAAATGGGCTGGCCTGTGTTGTTCAGTGCACTCACCACCTTTGCCGCCCTGCTGTCGTTTCTCGCTATTCCGATGCAGCCCATGCGGTTCATTGGTATCGCTACCTCCTCGTGCGTGATGCTGGCTTTCTTCATTGCCATTACACTGATGCCCGTGCTGTTGAGTTTTGGCAAGAACGGCAAACCTCATCCCAAAGTGCAGGAAACCGGCGGACGGTGGCTCGACCATCAACTGGGGCGTTTGGGAGAAAGCGTACTCCGGCATGGCACATTGATCCTATGGATTGCAGGGCTGCTTACCGCAGCACTCATTTATCAATTCACCAAGATAGAGACCGCCTTTGACATAGAACGCACCATGGGACGTAAAATAGCCTATGTAAACAATCTGCTGGAAGTAGGTGAAAGCGAACTGGGATCCATCTACACCTACGACGTCATGATAGACCTGCCCGAAGACGGCTTGACAAAATCGCCGGCAATGCTTGTACGCTTAGACTCTCTGGCACAAAAGGCCGAAGGCTATAAGCTAACCAAGCGAACGACTACAGTGCTGAATATCCTAAAAGACCTGAATCAAACCCTGCACGAAGGAGATGCGGCTTATTATCGTATTCCGACGAATCCGGAAGAGGTGGCACAACTGCTGCTCCTTTACGAGAATGCAGGCGGTAGCGAAGCGGAATATTGGATCGATTACGACTATCGACGTTTGCGCCTGATGGTGGAGATCAGCAGTTTTGACTCCGGCGAGGTAGAACGAGAGTTGAACGATATTGCAGCCAATGCCGCCAGGCTCTTCCCCGAAGCTTCTGTCACTACAGTGGGTAGTATTCCGCAATTTACCGTGATGATGCAGTACGTGGCTCGCGGGCAGATGGTTTCATTTGCCATCTCTCTCCTTATTATCGGCATCCTAATGATGTTGGTCTTTGGCAGTGTACGCATCGGGCTTATCGGTTTGATACCCAATATCACTCCGGCTTTGGTGGTCGGCGGACTGATGGGATGGCTGGGCTACCCGTTGGATATGATGACCGCAACCATTATGCCGATGATCCTCGGTTTGGCTGGCGACGACACCATTCACTTCATCAACCACGGGCATTTGGAGTTCGACCGTCGAGGTAATTATCGGGATGCCATTCTCCGCTCGTTCCGTACGATCGGGACACCAATCATTCTGACCAGTGTCGTGATATGTGCGAACTTCGCTATTTACATGACTTCCGAAGGCCTCTCTTTTATACACATGGGTCTGCTCTCCGTAGCGGGTATCGTATCGGCACTCGTGGCCGACCTCTGCGTTACACCCGTGTTATTCCAAAAGTTCCGGTTATTCGGGAAAGAGATAGAAACCAATGAAACAATCAATTAATATGAATACATTAAAGAAACTTCAATTTTACATGGGCAAACGCAAGGTGCTTATGCCCATAGCCCTGACACTGTCGGGATTAAGCGGTCTGCTCTCGCTTATGCCATTCATCTTCATTTGGCTTATCGTACGCTCGCTACTATTGACTGGCAGCGTTGCCTCAGGAATCCCTATCAACGTCTATGCATGGTGGGCGGTAGGCACAGCCGTTGCCGGCCTTGTCATTTACTTTGCCGGGCTGATGCTTTTGCACTTAGCGGCGTTCCGGGTAGAAACCAATATGCGACGTACGGCTATGAGAAAAATCATGCAGATGCCGCTTGGCTTCTTCGACCGGAATACCAGCGGACAGATGCGTAAGATTATTGATGAAAATGCTTCTGAAACCCACACGTTTGTCGCACATCTCTTGCCCGACCTGGCGGGGAGTTTTATAGCCCCGCTGTCGGTTATAATATTGATCTTCGTCTTCAACTGGCAACTTGGTCTGGCGTGCCTGATCCCCCTCACGGCGGCTGTCTTCATCATGACACGGATGAATACAACTGCTCAGAAGGCGTTCCAAAATGAATACCTCGGAGCACAAGAGCATATGAGCAGCGAAGCGGTGGAATACGTACGTGGTATTTCGGTGGTGAAAGTGTTCCAGCAAACGATATTCTCTTTCAAACGTTTTTACGACAGCATCATCGCCTACCGGGATTTAGTTACCAAATACACGCTGGGTTGGCAAAAGCCGATGTCACTCTACACGGTGGCCATCAATAGCTTTGCTTTCCTACTTGTCCCCGTAGTCATATTGCTTATCGGCAACAAAAGCGAAAACATTGCCCCCATCATCACCGATATGTTCCTGTATGTGCTGATTACTCCGGTGATAGCAACCAATGTGATGAAAGTGATGTATCTGCAACAAGATATGTTTCTGGCAGATCAAGCCATAAGCCGGGTGGAAAACCTGACGAGTAGCGAACCACTCCCAATAGCCGAAAATCCGGAGAAAATCACCGCTTGCGATGTGACATTCGAGAACGTTTCGTTTGCCTATCCCAATGCCGGTCAAAATGCCGTAGACGGTATCAGCTTCCACCTCCCCGAAGGGAAGACTTTTGCCCTTGTGGGGCAATCGGGAGGAGGGAAGACCACCATTGCCCAACTCATTCCCCGCTTTTGGGACGTATCAGCAGGTAGTGTGACGATTGGCGGAATAAATGTGAAAAACATTGCCAAAGACAACCTGATGAACCACATCGCTTTCGTCTTCCAGAATACAAAACTCTTCAAGACCTCTTTGCTGGAGAACATCAAATACGGTAATCCGGCAGCGAGTGATGAAGCCGTGCAACGTGCCATAGACCTTTCCCAAAGTCGGGAGATCATCGACCGGCTACCCAACGGATTGAACACGAAGATAGGAGTAGATGGAACATTCCTTTCGGGAGGGGAACAGCAACGCATTGTCTTGGCCCGGGCCATCTTGAAAGATGCGCCGATTGTTGTCCTGGACGAAGCAACAGCTTTTGCCGACCCCGAAAACGAACACCTGATACAAAAAGCCCTGCACGAGCTGAGAAAAGGAAAGACAGTGTTGATGATCGCCCATCATCTGACTAGCGTACAGGATGCCGACAAGATACTGGTGATAGCACAAGGCAAGATTGCCGAAGAAGGCACACACAGCGAGTTGATAGCCCGAAACGGCATCTATAACAGCATGTGGAATGAATATCAACGAACCGTGACATGGACGGTATAAACCTCAGGAGACAACATTATGAATATTAGTAAATATTTTCAACACAGATTCACCTTATCGGAAGACGGGGCAAAGACCTTTATAAAAGGGGTTATAGCTTCTCTTTTTCTCAACCTGGCACTGATGCTGCCGGTAATCTTCATCTTTCTGTTCATCACCGATTACCTGCACCCTGTTATCCAAGCCGGGAACAGCACGACGCACGGGCTCTGGTACTACGTGCTGACGGCTCTCTGTTTTATGACGGTACTCTTTGTGATTGCGATGATACAGTACAAGAGCACCTACACGAAAATCTATACCGAGAGTGCCAACCGTCGTATTGGCATTGCCGAGAAGCTGCGTAAATTGCCTTTGGCTTTCTTCGGAGAAAAGAATCTTTCGGATCTCACCGCTACGATGATGGAGGATTGTAACATGTTGGAAACCCTCTTCTCTCACACAGTTCCACAACTCTTCGCCTCTGTCATCAGCATTATCTTGATTGCCACCGGGATGTTCTTCTACAACTGGCAACTGGCCCTTGCTCTCTTTGGGGTCGTACCGGTAGCGACAACGGTCATCTTCTTAGGAAAAAGGCTTATGGATAAAGCTAATAAGGAGTACTATCACGTAAGGCGTGATACGACCGAGCAGATACAGGAAGGGCTTGAAGCGGCGCAGGAGATTAAATCGTACAACGGAGAGGCAGCCTATTGCGACCGTTTAGACAAACAGCTCGAGATATATGAAGCCACTCTGCAGCGAGGCGAATTTCTCGGAGCGGGGCTTGTGGGCAGTGCACAGTCTATCCTGAAACTTGGTTTGGCAAGCGTTATCATTGCGGGAGCTTATTTACTTGGTTTGGGCAGCATCGACATGTTCACTTACTTGGTCTTCCTGCTCGTTGTAGCCAGCATCTACAACCCCATCATGGACGTGTTCAACCATATGGCGACACTGATACTACTCGATGTGCGTATCGACCGCATACGTGAGATGAACGACATGCCCGCACAGCAAGGCGATGAGGATTGCACGGTAGAGGGTTACGACATCTGTTTTGACAAGGTCGATTTTGCTTACGAGACAAGCAAGCAGGTGCTGCGCAACGTCTCTTTCACTGCCAAGCAAGGCAAAGTAACGGCACTTGTGGGACCTTCGGGGGGAGGCAAAAGCACTTCGGCAAAATTAGCTGCCCGCTTTTGGGATATTCATGGCGGAAAGATCACACTTGGCGGACGGGACATCTCAAAAATAGATCCCGAAATGCTCTTGAAAAACTATGCCGTAGTCTTTCAGGACGTGTTGCTTTTCAACGCTTCCGTCATGGACAACATCAAAATCGGGAAGAAAGACGCTACCGAGGAAGAGGTGAAAGCGGTAGCACGTCTTGCCCGTTGCGATGAGTTCATCGCCCGGCTGCCCAACGGTTACGACACCTTGATAGGCGAAAACGGAGAATCGCTATCGGGAGGCGAACGCCAACGCATATCCATTGCCCGTGCGCTTCTCAAAGATGCTCCTGTCATCCTCTTGGACGAAGCAACGGCAAGTCTGGACGTAGAGAACGAAACGTTGATACAGGCCGGTATATCGGAGTTGATCAAGAACAAGACCGTCGTCATCATCGCACACCGTATGCGCACCGTTGCCAACGCTCATCATATCGTGGTGCTGAAAGACGGAACCGTCGCAGAACAAGGAGCACCCGACGAACTGCTTGCCCGAAACGGCGAATTTGCCCGCATGGTAGCACGGCAGAAGGAGACCGGAATATAAATCGAATCAATCAGAATCAATTATAAAGAAAAAGGACAAATGAAGAGATCAATCGCAGTAGTAGCCATGCTTGTGGTGGGGTTCGCTGCCACAACATGCGCACAAACGGGCAGAGAGATTGCCCAAAAGGTAAAAGACCGTCCCGACGGCGATACCCGTCGGTCTGAAATGGTTATGACGTTAATCAACAAACGCGGAGCGGTGCGCGAACGCAAGCTCATTTCCTACTCCATCGATGTGGGCAAAGAAAAGAAAGACCGCAAGAGCATCATGTTCTTCCAATATCCCGGCGATGTAAAGGGGACGGGCTTCTTGACGTGGGATTATGATGAGCTAAACAAGGACGATGACAAATGGCTCTATCTGCCCGCCATAAAGAAAACGCGCCGTATCAGCGGTTCGTCTGCCAAGCAAGACTACTTTATGGGTAGCGACTTTACCTACGACGACATGGGCAGCCGCAACGTGGACGAGGATACGCACACGCTCCTGGGCGAAGAAACCGTCGACGGACAGAAGTGCTGGAAACTGGAATCCTTGCCTAAGGACAAGCGTGATATTTACTCCAGGAAAACGGCCCTGATACGTCAGGACTGTCTGATACCTGTCAGGGTGGAATATTACGACAAGATGGGCAAGCTGCACCGTCGTCTCGAGATGTCGGATATTGCCAAGGTAGAGGGCTTCTGGGTAGCCCGGAAGATGCACATGACCAACGTGCAAACCGAGCATCAGACGGTTCTCGAAATCAAGAATCCGACGTACAACATTCCCATGGAGGAGAGCAAGTTTAACGTGACCACGTTAGAGAAAGGCAGGTTCTGATGAAAGCGTTCAATCGTCTTTCCGCGGGGCTTTGCCTCTCGGTCTTTCTGTTTTGCCCCGTGCATGGAGTTTGGGGACAAGGAGCGGGCGAATCGTCGTGGCAGCTCAAAGGCCTTGTCGACACCTACCACGCCTTCCGCTCCGAAAAGCCGAACGATTGGATGTCTTCCCGTACCCGACTCAGGGGCGAGGTCGGCAAAAACTTCGCAGGCTCTTCGCTCTTCGTCTCGTTCAACGCTACCTACAACGCCTTGCTGAAAGAGCGCACCGGCTTTGAACTGCGGGAAGCATAGCTTGACCATCGGCAGGAGCACTGGGGCTTTCGTCTCGGGCGACAACTTGTCATCTGGGGTGCGGCCGACGGCGTACGTATCACCGACCTCGTCTCACCCATGGATATGACCGAGTTCTTGGCGCAAGACTACGACGACATCCGCATGCCCGTCAATGCCCTGCGGTTCTTCGTCTTCAACGACAAGATAAAGCTCGAACTGCTTGCCGTTCCCACTTTCGAAGGATACAAGCTGCCCACCGATGCCGCCAATCCGTGGAGCGTGTTGCCTAAAGAAACACCCCGGTCCCTTGTCTGGGACGCGGAGGGAAGCCGCCCCGAGCTACGCCTCTCCAACGTAGAATACGGGGGCAGGCTCTCTTTCGCCCTGCCGGGGGTAGACTTCTCGCTTGCCGCGCTGCATACGTGGAACAAGATGCCCGTCATCGAGTACAAACCATCGGGCTCCCAACTTACGGTTTCGCCCCGATACTACCGCATGGGATTCGTCGGAGGCGATGTCTCAAAGCCCTTGGGACAGTTCGTGCTGCGCGGCGAAGCGGCCTTCAACCTCGGGAAGCATTTCAGCTACATACAGCAAGCCGCCTCCACCCCTCAAAAAGGATTCAACACCATCAATTGGTTGGTGGGGGCCGACTGGTATGCCCCTCATGAATGGACAGTGATGGCTCAGTTCTCTTCCGAGAGTATTTTCAAGTACGAAAGCTACGTCGCACAGCCCCGCCATAATTCGCTCCTTACGCTCTGCGTGTCGAAGAAGTTACTGGACAGCAACTTACAGCTTTCCGACTTCACCTATTTCGACCTCAACCACAAGGGCTGGTTCAGCCGTTTCACGGCTGACTATGCCCTGAACGACCACATCCACCTCTTGGCAGGCTACGACTGGTTCGGAGGAAGCGAGGGTATGTTCGGCCCGTATAAGCACAATTCGGAAGTATGGGCAAAGGCTAAATACTGCTTTTGAGATCCACACCATTTTAATAACCATAAACAAAATTTGAAAAGATTATGAAGAAGACATACGACAGCAGTTAAAGAGAATGCGGACTTAAGCAATCGGAATCGTTTAAGTTAAACGGTGAAAGACGTTCCAATGGAGCGATCAAAGCCGTTTACTGAAGCTGTTTAAGTAGAACAGCAAAATTATTCAAAGTATAACCATCAAAAACATCAAAAGTCATGTTACTATACAACGTAAAAAAAGAAGAGATGCGCATCGGTAAACACAAGGGCAAAACCATGTATTACGCCTCTCCCATTGCACAAGACAAGATTACCACCAAGCAGCTAGAGGATCGGATTGTCAATGCCACAGCCCTGAGCCGTGCCGACGTGCGGTCAGCCATCACCGCCTTGGCGAAAATCGTACGTGAAGAGATGCTCAGCGGCAGAACCGTTGACCTGGCCAACCTCGGGTCATTTAAGGTTGTATCCAACGGGAAACGCGTGGAAACGGAAAAAGCCGTTACCGCCGAAACTCTCAAAACACCACGCATTCAGTTTTTTCCCAAACTCGAAATGCGCAATCAGGCAAAAAACGTACAGCATGTGGTGATACGTGAAAGCGAGGCCGGATCGGCTAAACCGAGTCCGAATCCCGGAGATTTGCCCGAAGCACCCGATTCTGCTCTTTAATATTCATAACAAGAAACAATGAAGCAGCAAGTATTATTTTTCTTTTTCACGCTGATGCTCACAGGTATCAGCGTGTCCGCCCAAACAGGTGGAGGACGGATTGCAGGCGTGGTCATCGACAATGCAGGCGAAGAACCACTGCCCGGCGCAACCATCCTCATCGAAGAGCTGAAAAAGGGCATTGTGACAGACGGGCATGGCGAGTTCTTACTTTCCGATGTTCCCGCAGCCACTTATACGCTTACTGTAAGGTTTATAGGCTACCACACGCAAACCCGCAAGCTCACGGTGGGTAAAGAGAGAGGGAAAAAAATCATCATCCGCCTGAAAGCCGAAGCAAAATCGTTGGACGAGGTGGTAGTGATGGGTAAGAGCGAAGCCCGTAAGTTACGGGAGCAGGCCATGCCCATATCCGTTATCAGCATGAACCAGATACAAGGAACGGTTAACAATGTACAAGACATTCTGGCAAAAACTGCCGGAATCACCGTGCGTGCCACGGGTGGAACGGGCAGTACCTCTCGCATATCGGTGCGCGGACTGGAAGGCAAACGCATCGGGCTTTTCATTGACGGGAATCCGATGAACGACAATTCCGATTTTATCGACATCAATGATATTCCGGTCGAAATGATCGACCGCATCGAGATATACAAAGGAGTTGTCCCTGCCAAGTTCGGAGGTTCTGCCGTAGGTGGTGCGGTCAATATTGTCATCAAAGAGTATCCGCCTAAATATTTGGACGTGAACTATTCTTACGGCAGTTTCAATACGCACAATGCATCCGTTGTGAGCAAGATGAACATTGCCCCAAAAGGAATCGAGTTCGGGCTGGGAGGTTTTTATACCTATGCCGACAACGACTACAAGATGAAGTCTCCTTTTCAAGAGGGGCTTACTATAACCCGCGATCACGACAAGTTTAAAAAAACAGTCATCGGCGGTAGCTTTAAGGCACGGAAGTGGTGGTTTGACTTGGTGGAGTTTGAACCCGTTTTCATACATACTTACAAAGATATACAGGGGATAGAATCGAACATCCGGCATGCACACAGCCATTCCAACGCCTTTATTTTCGCCAATAAGATGGAGAAAGAAAACTTCCTCTTAGACGGCCTGGACTTGGACTGGCAGCTGGGGTATATCTATACCGACTATCATTTTGCCGATACCGCCTCGCACCGCACACATTGGGATGGAACGCATTATCCGGCAGTTTCCGAATTCGGCGGCGAAATCGGCAAATGGGCTTCATTATTGACGAATGAAAAGCATCAATTGCAGCACAAATTGAATCTCAACTATCTTGTCAATGAGAACCATTCGGTAAACTTCAACTCTTTGCTGAAATACGCTCATGCCAACCCTCGTGATGGGATGAAGGACAAGGTCATAGGTTATCGTACCGACTTTCCAAGCAATATGTTCAGTTGGGTGGCAGGCTTGAATTACGACTATCGCACCTCGAACGATAAGTTCCTTAACTCTTTCAACGTCAAGTATTACTACTACTCGATGAAAACGCGGATGGCAAGTGTCCTGGTAAAGACAGCAGAGGATATAGACACACACAAGAATGATTTCGGCATCAGCAATGCACTTCGCTACCGCATCACACCCAGTCTGATGGCAAAAGCTTCGTTCGGATATGATGTAAGGCTTCCATCGGAAGAGGAACTGTTGGGTGATGGATACGTGATAGCTCCTGCCGGCAATCTCACTCCCGAACGCAATATAAGTGTCAACATAGGAATGTTATTCGATTTAACTGGAAAAGCCTCCTCTAACTTACAGATTGAACTGAACGGATACTATATGCATCTCAAAGACATGATTCGCTTTACGGGCGGATTCTTGCAGTCGCAGTATCAGAACTTCGGCGAGATGCGGACTCTTGGTATGGAAGCAGAGGTGAAAGCCGACATGACACGGTGGCTCTATGGCTATGTGAACGCCACTTACCAAGATCTGCGAGATGTGCGTAAGTATGAACAAAATACAACTGTTGCCAACCCTACCAAAGGTAGCCGTATGCCCAATATACCCTATCTGATGGCAAACGCAGGATTGGAGTTTCACAAAGAAAATCTGTTCGGAGGCAGCGGGATGAATACGCGCATATTCACCGATGCTTCATTTGTGGAAGAATATCTGTACGACTTCGAACAAAGCCAATTCCAGCAGCATCGCATACCTCGAGCCCTCTCGTGCAATATAGGCTTTGAGCAAAGCTTTGGCAATGGGCGCTACTTCATTATGGGAAAAATAAACAACCTGACCGATACAAAAATGATCAGCGAGTTTAACCGTCCTTTACCCGGACGTAGCTTCACTATCAGATTCAGATACGTATTTAAGTAACAAATTAACAATCATTAAACAAAAAAAGAAATGAAAAAGAATGTATTTTTTGTAGCAGCGATATTCGCTGCATTGTGCCTTAACTCATGTGACAAGAATGATCCGGACAATCCTATTGCAGGAGGTTCGGGAAAGATTCTCCTAACAACAGCCCTACCCAATGCAACAGGTATGGATGGAACGGTTTATATGCAACTCATTGATGAGCCTGTATTAGGCAAGACGATGGCTACCAATAACAACAATGGTATAAATGTTCCCTTTGGCAGTTCTTATCCTATGATAATAGGTCAGGAAGTCTATGTCTTCCCAAGCTATCATTTGACAATGGACAAAAACGAACTGATTAAATACCGTCGCACGAATGGAATTTTACAAAGAGAGGGAAGCTTGCAATTGCCTGCCAATAACAGTGCCAACAATCTTGTCAAACTATCTTCCACAAAAGCCTATCTATCGCTTGCCGGACTAGGACTGATTTACATATTTAATCCCGAAACGATGCAGAAGACAGGAGAGATCAACCTGACCTCTTTGGGTATTCAAGATAATAATCCGGACATCGGAATCATGATTGAGCGTGACGGATATGTGTTTGCTGGTCTAAGCCAGATGGTGGGAGGTTGGACAAGCCCTGAGAATTACAAACAAGCAGATGTAGCCGTCATTGACACCAAGACGGACAAGTTGGTCAAGATGATTTCAGAGAAAACCAGTGGTTTTTCTCAAGCCACACGTCCGATCGACCCCAAGTCTTTATTCATGGATGAAAAAGGCGATATATACATTTCTTGTCTCGGGAACTTCGGAATGGTGGCAGGTCATAAGGCCGGCATACTTCGGATTAAGAAAGGAGAAACAGACTTTGATCCAACATACCATTGGACGATAACCGGAGCTTCTATCGAAGGAGAAGAGAAAGTAGCTGGTTTTGCCGCTTCAATTTGTTATGCAGCCAATGGCAAAGCCTACGGATACATTGATATTCCCGGTTATTACAAACCAGGAGAAACGGGACATGGCGCTATAGCGAGCCGAGCTGTAGTCTTTGATTTATACAATCAGAAGATGAAGAAAATAGAAGGATTGGATTTGTCCAATGGCTATGGCGTGTTAGTGTCTAAATATAAAGACGGTTTGGCAATCGCCAATGCTTCAACGACAACAAAAGGCATCTATTATCTCAATCCTCAGACAGATAAGATTAATCCTATTCCTATGATAACCACCATAGGAAATCCCATGGCTATAGAGTGGTTCGGCAACTAAACTTATAACGCGAGTTCGGGATAGCCTCCTTCCAAAAATAAAGAGGGTGTCCGACTGATGAAGTGACCCCAAAAATTTGGACTGGTTAAACACTATCCAGTTATAGAAAGAGTTCGGTATTGTACTGGACTCTTTCCTTTTAACCGGGACTTGATTCTTTTATTATTATAATAATCTATATATTCTTCCAAAGCCTTTGTGAAGTCTTCCGGAGACTCGAACTTTTCAGCGTATAGAAGTTCAGATTTCATAATTCTGAAAAAATTCTCCATCATAGAGTTGTCCAGACAGTTTCCCTTTCTCGACATACTTTGAATTATATGATGCTCTTCAAGCCTTTTCCGATATCCGAAGTGTTGGTATTGCCAACCTTGATCAGAATGAAGTACGAGTCCGTCAAGGTTATCACACTTATCAAATGCTTTATCGAGCATGTCATATACTTGTTCAAGATGAAGTGCACCCTCTTACATTTTATTTTTTTAGGAATATCCCCAAATAACTTGATGTCTGCTTTAACGATAGAACCTGTTAGGTGTTTGCAGCGGACATCACCATAACCCATTGCCATTACCACTACTTCTTGCAGTTGTTGTGAGCCCTCTCTTAAGTTGATGAAAAACTTCCGCTAATTGTTTACCGGAACTTCTTGTGTTTGATAACCAATGAATGAAATGACCAAGGTTTCTTCGGAAGATACATTGGCTAATGCAGTCGGTGATACAACCGTTGCTTGTACCTTTTACGAAGACTGACGCACCGGTAACCAGACCGAAATCATCATTCACGGTACCGGAAATGCTTAGCTAGAAATAGCTTGTGAGCTGATTCTATTTTAAAATATAAATGTTAGTTTTATGTTAGATAATTCCGGATACTTTAATCTTAAGAATTTGATTATAATACATATATAAATTTATTTGTTAGATTTAAAGTTTTTTTTTATAACTGTAAAATACAGATTTAGCCTTATATTTACAATATGATATTATTGATTTTATCTAGTAAAAAAGCTTTTGCATTATAAGGACATTCAATTCTTCTTCCAGAATTGTAGTATATGTTTTATAATCATACCAATAAGATAAAAAAGATAATGGTCAAAATAAAGCTCTCAAAACAAAATACTTGTTGTTCAATTATCTTATAATAGTAAAAATGAATTTGTTGATTCCGCAAAAGAGTTTGTATCAGATGTTGAGGTTTCAACAATATTAAATATTACT
>ULXW01025778.1_pt1 | contig 12627 bp, 10 predicted proteins | sample 1961661 | NCBI WGS metagenome assembly ULXW01 (sample SAMEA4835849, study PRJEB28245) | human gut metagenome | biome: gut microbiome; material: fecal sample | place: Denmark | collected 2008 | reverse complement strand
AAAGTGGCAGATATACTAAATTTCAATGATACAGTACACTACACACTTGAAGCTGGGGATTGCTTATTCTGCGTTCAAACTTATTGCTTTACAGCCCACAAGCAATATGTTAAAATAATAACAAATAGCTGGTAACTAATTTTATGGAGGAAAACATATGACCGCAAAAGAATGTATAAAAGAAAGACGCTCAATAAGAAGCTTTAAGCCTGATGCTGTATCACCTGAGCTCATAAGAGAGCTCGTTGAGACCGCAAGCTACTCCCCTAGCTGGAAAAATACCCAGATAGTAAGATATGTAGCGGTAACAGGCGAGACAAAGGCAAGAATCGCCAACGAATGTACCAACAATTGGAAAAAGAACGCTGATATAATCAACAACGCACCTGTTCTCATGGTACAGTGCTATGTAAAGGGGCGTTCTGGCTTCGAACGTGACGGTTCATACACAACCGAGCGTGAAGGCGGATGGCAGATGTACGACGCCGGAATAAGTGCCGCTAACTTCTGCGATGCAGCCTATGAAGCCGGACTTGGAAGTGTTATTCTCGGAATTTTTGATTTCAAAAAGGCATCTAAGATACTCTCCCTCCCTGAGGGCACAGAAGCCGTGGCTCTTATCCCTGTAGGCTACCCTGTAGAGCTGCCGCCTGCCCCTAAGCGCAAGACTGTTGATGAACTGCTTACATTCATGTCTTAATTTAAAAAGGTCAGCCTATTAATAGAAAAGTATGAATATGAGAGGAGCAGATGAAATACGTTTGAAATGATGAACATTATATTCCCAATCATGTTTGTTGTTGTATTTATGTTCATTGCCTTTGCTTTTGTGCAGCTAATCAGCACATGGAACAAGAATAATCATTCACCTAGATTAACAGTGCCTGCCGTTGTAGTTGCAAAGCGTGAAAAAATTACACATCAGCAGCATGCCCATGCAGGCGATATGGGCGGAGCACACGGTTTTCACACTACAACAAACACCACATATTATGTTACATTTCAGGTGGAAAGCGGAGACCGAATGGAGTTTCATGTTTTGGGAACGGAATACGGAATGCTTGCAGAAGGTGATTCCGGCAGACTCTCCTTCCAAGGAACGAGATATTTATCATTTGAGCGATAGTTTTCTAATTCGCTGCAAAACTAAAATCTGGTATTAAAAATTTTCAGTAATCTGAACATTTATTTAATACCAGATTTTTTATATAATCACCTCATCAAAAGTTTTCCAGACAAAAAGGAGGATACAAAATGGGTGTATATGCAGTTACAGGCGGTTCAAGCGGAATCGGAGCAGCAGTTGTTGAATTACTTAGAAAAGATGGTCATGAAGTCATCAATATTGATTTAAAGAACGGAGATATCTGTGCAAACCTTGCAACTGTCGAAGGCAGACAGGCAGCCATCGATGGGCTCTACGAAAGATGTCCTGAAGGTCTTGACGGAATCGTATGCAATGCCGGTGTTTCGGGAAGCTGTGGCAACTATGAGCTTGTAATCTCCCTCAACTATTTCGGAACAGTCAAGCTTGCAAGAGGTGTCTATGAGCTTCTTAAGAAGAAGCACGGCAGTGTTGTAGTCACCGTATCCAATACAATCTCACAGGGAACAGGAAGAATGGATATCGTTGACCTTTTAAATAATGTCGGTGATGAGCAGCGCATAAGAAGCATCGTAAGCACTCTCGACACAGCCAACCAGACAGTAGGACAGTCAATGTACATGGCAACCAAGTACGCTCTCGCCCGCTGGGTAAGGCGAATCTCCGCTTCGTGGGCTGCCAACGGTGTCCGTGTAAACGCAGTCGCCCCGGGAAATGTAAGAACAGCCATGACCGACAGCTTAAGTGATGCTGCAAAATATGCTGTAAGTGCTCTTCCGATTCCTGTCCGCTACGGCTCCGATGCACTTATGGACCCTTCGGAAATTGCAGAATCAATGAAGTTTTTGCTCTCAGATGCAGCAAGAGGTGTGAACGGCATTATTCTCTTTACAGATGGCGGCACAGATGCACTTCTTAATTCTGAGAAGGTATACTAATCCGCACTGACATGTAATTAAGAACCTGCATACTTTAATATCTTACATATGTAAGTATCAAATTCATAAAAATCCAGGAGGGAAACAAAATATGAGAGCAATCGAAAAATATATAGATGCATTAGTAAAATGTGACAACAAGGCGCTCGCAGATACCTTTGCACCTGAGGGTACTCTTCGTGACTACTGCCCTAACAGCACCGGACGTCAGGAATACCATGTGTACGGACGCGAAGCCATAGACATGTTTTTTAAAAACAAGTTTACTTTCAGACAGTACCTCGTATCAAATGTTGAGATTGTAAACGATACCCAGGCTGAGTTCATCGCCTCCATCGGCGGCTACTATGTAATGGCAATCGCAACAGTCAGGAGAGTCGACAAAAACGGACTTATAGAGAGACTCACAGTAAGACCTAAATAAATATTCCTGCTTAATCTATTTACAATAAAAAACTTTCCACAACCTGGATTACTTATTATGTAATCCGGATTGATGGAAAGTTTTTATTTGGAAAATTTTTTATATCAGATAATATCCCAATAACCTTTACATACTGATATTTACATATAGTTCATTCCCTGAATCCTACAGGAATATGTACTTTAATATAAAGAGCACTGCCAACACATACATGAGCGGTGTAATCTTCTTAGCCTTTCCGCAGAATACATTGATGACAACGTATGAAACAACACCGAAGGCGATACCATCTGAAATGCTGTACATAAGTGGCATGCAAAGTAAGCATATATAAGCAGGAATAGCCTCTGTGAGGTCATTGAAGTCAATCCCTGTTACTGCAGAAACCATGAGGAAGCCTACGAACACAAGTGCCGGAGCAATTGCGAAGCCCGGAATGGCGATAAATACAGGTGACAGGAATATAGCTACAAGGAAAAGAAGTCCCGTAACGATTGATGAAAGACCTGTTCTACCACCCTCTGCCACACCTGAGGAGCTCTCAACAAATGTAGTGGTTGTCGATGTACCAAGGATAGCACCTGCGCTTGTCGCAATAGCGTCCGCTAAAAGAGCCTGCTTAATGCGTGGAAGCTTTCCATCCTTGTCGAGCATATTAGCCTTGTTGGCAACACCGATGAGTGTACCAAGTGTATCAAAAATATCAACAAAAAGGAATGCGAACATGATTATAACAAAATCAAGAACATTGATGTTCTGTCCGCTGAGGTTAAAGCACTGTCCGAATGTCTTGCCAATTGCAGTGAGGTCGAAATTGGACCACTGCGGAAGCAGGCTTGTGCCCTGATAAAGACCGGTGAGCTGGCAGATAATTCCAAGCACCCATGTGACAACAATGCCGATAAGAATCGAGCCCTTAACTCTCTTAACATAGAGAATAGCGATGAGCAGCAGACCGATAAGTGCGAGAAGCGCACTAATACCGGCGGTTCTGAAGTTCTCAGTGAACTTTACAACTGTTACAAGTGTTGAACCATCAACGATGATTCCGGCATCCTGAAGTCCGATGAATGCTACAAAAAGACCGATACCTACTGATACGCCCTTCTTAAGCTGTGTAGGGATGGCATTGAAGATAGCCTCTCTTACATTGGTAAGTGATAATAATATGAAGATAAGTCCCTCAATAAATACTGCAAAAAGTGCTACCTGCCATGAATAGCCCATCGTACCGCATACAGTGTAGGCAAAGTATGCATTAAGTCCCAGACCCGGTGCAAGTGCGAACGGATAGTTGGCAAGAAGTGCCATTGCAATCGTTCCGATAAATGCTGCAAGTGCTGTAGCCATAAGCACTGCCTGTGGGTCCATTCCCGACACCGACAATATGGCAGGATTGAGTGCCAGTATGTATGCCATTGTCATGAATGTTGTAAGACCTGCGACAACCTCGGTTTTTACCGTAGTGTTGTTCTCCTTGAGTTTGAACATTTTCTCAAACATTCTCTCTTCCTCCTAGTGTTATAATATTATTTAATTATTAAAAATAAATAAACATACTCTTAAATTATATATACATAACACGAAAAGTTCAATCTTTTTTTCTATAGAATTCCCCATCCCCAATCATACGCCTTGCAATGGCAGCCAGCTCCATTAGATTATCGTATTTCCTGATTTTCTTCCAGTACTCCTCCTTGTCCTCAAAAAGGTTAACAAGGTAGAACAGATTTTCCTTGATTTTAAATACAACATTCTTCTCATCGGGGATTTCCTCACGATATGCCAAAACAAGCTCATCAAAAAAATTCCTGAGCGTGCTTCTGTCAGTACAGCTTCCGCTCACAATCTGCCCGGCTAATCCCGGATTGGAAATAAGTCCCCTTCCAAGCATCACCGCTGTTATCTTCGCACTTTCCTTGTCGCTTTCCTTATTATTTCTTTCCTTATCGCTTTTGGATTCATCCGGTACATTTTCAGCGTTCTTTAGATAATGTCCTGCAAAGCGCTCATAGTCCTCCACTGTGCAGATATCACCGTTATATACCAGCGGATTCTTTGAGTGTTCCACTGCATAATCAAAAATCTCCATGCGTGGTGTATTCCTGTACATATCCTTCTGCACTCTCGGATGGATAATCAGCTCACTTATTGGATATTTATTGTAGATGTCAAGAAGCTCATAAAATTCATCCTGCTCATATCTGCCGATTCTCGTCTTGACCGATATATCAAGCCCTGTATCCGCAAGACCGCTGTATATCTCATCAAGAAATGCATCCAGCTTCTCCGGAAAGCTTAAAAAACCTGACCCCTTTCCCTTTGCCACCACCGTTCCGGACGGACAGCCAAGATTTAAGTTCACCTCCCTATATCCAAAATCCATCATCTTGCGCGCCGTCACGATAAAGTGCTCCGCATTATTGGTGAGCATCTGAACCGCAACATTAAGTCCTGCATTATTATCCGGCAGCACATCCTTTAATTCCCGCGACTTGAAGTTCCTGTGCTCCCCAGGCGAAATAAAAGGTGTATAGTACTTATCTATCCCGCCAAAAAACCGCGCAAAAGTATTCCTGTAAATAAATCCCGTCACACCCTCCATGGGCGCCATATATATTTTCTTCGTATCAACCATCAGCTATTATCTTTCTGTTTAGTCTTTCTGTTTAACTTCCTGCTTATAATTATCTTACATCCTGCCTCACGCTTTATTTACCGTCCCGGTTATCCCTCCTGCATATCCTCAAGTTCAAGCTCTGTCTCAAGCATGCGCTCTAATATGCTCTCCTGGTTCTTTTCCTCCTCATCAAGCTTGTTCTGGATTTCCATAAGCTTAGGATAATCCGTCGCAAGCTCCGGGTTCATAAGCTGCAGCTTATATTCAGACGCCTTTTCTTCGCTCTGTGCTAACAGCTTCTCATACTTTTCAAGCTGTTTTTTCAGCCGCGAAAGAACCTTTCCCGGATTGTAGTAGGTCTTTTTGTCAAACACATCGTCAAGTGTAGGCGCAGAAGTATTCGCTCCCACACAGGCACCAGCCGCTGCACCTGATGTAAAGCCTGCCATAGCACCCGCTGCAGCTCCTGCCGCTGTAGCATCAGCTGCACTGCTGACTGCATTTTTGCCACCGCCGGCACTGCCTGCGGAGCCATTATTTACAACAAGTCCGGCTCTCTCTCTTTCCTTCTCCTCAAGATACAGCTCATAGCTCATCTTATATTGCTTAACATTTCCTTTTACCGACTCTTCACTTGAAAATTCAAGTATTCCTGTCGCAACCCTGCTTATAAAATATCTGTCATGGGAAACAAAAAGCACTGTTCCCTCGTACTCGTTCAGCATCTTCTCAAGAGCATCCTTGCCAACGATATCCATATGGTTAGTCGGCTCATCCAGTATCAGAAGATTAGGTCTTGTCTGAAGCATCTTGCACAATGCAAGGCGGACCTTCTCACCACCGGATAGCTGCCCCATCTTCTTCTCGACCTCCTCGCCCGAAAATAAGAAGCCTCCAAGTGCACTTCTTACCTCCTCGCGAAGATAATCCGGATATGCCTCCCAGAAATTATCAAGCACAGTCTGTTCAGGATCGAACCTTTCCATGACAGCTTTATGCTGGTCAAAATACCCCCACTCCACATTCTGCCCGAACTTAAATTCACCGCCAAGTGCCGGAATCTCTCCGACCAGAGTCTTTAGCAGCGTTGATTTTCCCTTTCCGTTCTCGCCGATTACCGCAAGACGCTCCTTCTTCTGCAAAAGGAACGTAACGGTGCTGAGCACCTTGTCATAGCCTATCTCAAGGTTCTTCGCGTTTATTACATTGGTATAGCTCTCAATACGCGGAATATACCTCGCATGGAATGCCTTGGTGTCGAAGCGGCGCGGCTTCTCAATCTTGACCATGTGCTCTATCGCCATGCGCTTAGAATGTGTCGCAGCCACCTTCGTCGGAGTATTCTTCCACTTCTCAATCCATTCGGTGAGACGCTTAATCTCCTTCTGCTGCTCCTCATAGTCCTTCTCCTGCTTTATGAGATCCTCCTCCTTGCGCTTCATAAAGGCAGTGTAGTTTCCGGCATAGCGCTTGATGTGGTGATATTCAATCGCATAGGTTACATCTGCAACCTTGTCAAGGAACATTCTATCATGCGATACAATCACAACCGCCCTGTCATACGTCTTAAGGTATCCCTCCAGCCATTCGATTGTCGGCATATCAAGATGGTTCGTCGGCTCGTCAAGAAGCATGATATCCGGTCTTGTAAGAAGGAGCTTAATAAAAGCCACCTTAGTCTGCTGTCCTCCCGAAAAGCTTCCTATCGGTCTTTTTAAATCGGAGAGCTTAAAACCGAAACGCTGGAAAATCGTCTCCATATCCTGCTTCCACGTATATCCGTGAAGCGACTCCATCTTAGACTGGATAGCCGCGTACTCACGCAGAATAGACGCATCATCGGAGCTTTTCATATTCTCTTCAAGCTCACGCATGCGTCTCTCACATTCAAATATAGGTTCAAATACCTTCTTAATCTCGTCCTCAACCGTAATCCCGGTATCTGTAAAATTAATCTGTCTTAAAAATCCAATCTCCTGCTTACCGGCAGTCTCATACCCGCACTCCTCATCACTGTCTATATTGCTCATGCCGATATCATGCGCGATAAGCTTCAAAAGTGTGGTCTTGCCACAGCCGTTTCTTCCGACTATGGCAATCTTCTCATTGTCCCGCACTTCGAAATTGATATCCTGTAAAATAACGTCACCGCCGAACTGCACATTGGCGTGACTTATTCTTATCCTCATGGCTCCTCCCATCCAATGTGAGAGCAGCTTATCTGTAAAGCCCCTTTACGGCAGGATACAGCTTCACAAAATGAGCATATCTCTCATCATATTTCTTTACAAGCTCCTCGTCAGGCTCCACTGTATCGACAACCTTGACAATCGCATCAGCAGCATCCTTCACTGAAGCATACTCGCCATTGGCAACAGCGGCAAGCATGGCACCACCAAGTGCCGGACCTTCCTCTGCGGCAATGACATCAACCTTAATATTCAGAACATTTGCGATAATCTTCTTCCAGAGCGGACTCTTAGCTCCACCACCGCAAATCTTCGTTCTCTCAATCTTAATTCCCAGACTCTTTGCCACCTCGAAGGAATCCCTTATTGCAAATGCAACACCCTCTAACACCGCAAGTGTCATGTCAGCTCTCGTTGTATCAAGGGACAATCCGAAGAAGCCTCCTCTTACAAGAGAATCATTGTGAGGTGAACGCTCTCCCATAAGGTATGGAAGGAAGTATACACTGTTCTCACCAAGCTTGTCAATGTTCTTCTGCTGTGCAGCGTAATCCTTGGTTCCGATTATTTCATCCATCCACCACTTATTGCAGGAAGCGGCGCTAAGCATACAGCCCATAAGATGATAATGTCCATCGGCATGGTCGAAGGAGTGAAGTGCATTATGCTCGTCAACCCCGAACTTATCGCTTGAAATGAATATAGTACCGGAGGTGCCAAGTGAGATATTGCAGCTTCCGTCACCTACTGTGCCTGTTCCGACTGCCGCTGCCGCATTATCACCGGCGCCTGCCGCAACAATGACATTTTCGGAAAGTCCAAGCGCACCTGCAACCTCAGGCTTTAAGGTTCCAACCTTCTCATAGCTCTCATAGAGCTTAGGAAGCATCTCCTCCTTGATTCCGCAAATCTCTATCATTTCCTTTGACCAGCACTTGTTCTTTACATCAAGAAGCAGCATTCCTGAGGCATCCGAATAATCTGTGCAGTTAACTCCTGTGAGCTTGTATGCAAGATAGTCCTTAGGAAGCATAATCTTCTTAATACGCGCAAAGTTCTCAGGCTCCTTATTCTTTACCCAGAGAATCTTAGCGGCGGTAAAGCCTGTGAAGGAAATATTTGCCGTGTATGAGGAGAGCTTATCCTTGCCAATCACATTGTTAAGGTAATCATTTTCCTCAATAGTTCTTCCGTCATTCCAGAGAATAGCAGGTCTTATCACCTCATCATTCTCATCAAGAATTACAAGCCCGTGCATCTGTCCTCCGAAGCTTATACCTGCAACCTTAGAAGCGTCAACACCAGCGATGAGTTCCTTGATACCCTCCACGGACTTCTCGTACCATGCCTCAGGTGGCTGCTCAGACCAGCCCGGATTAGGAAAATATAACGGATATTCCTTTGATACTACATTTAAAATATTTCCCTTCTCATCCATGAGAAGAAGCTTAACAGCGGATGTACCTAAATCTACACCAATATAAAACATTTTCTTTGTCCCCCATTTTTTCCATCGTGAACGGTCTCTTATGCTGCGATGAGCCGTCCCCGATAATTCATTTTAAAATTCCCCCACAAATATTGATAACTCAACATTTATGGGGGATGAAAAATCACATATTAGTGATAAAACACTTACTGCCTATTAGCAGAATGGATTCTCAGTAGGATATAACATACCCTTTGGCTGGTTGAAGTTGATATCCTCAACAGGAATGCCAAGATACTTAAATACCTCATAGAGAGCCTTTCCGTAGTGACCGAATGCAACCGCACCGTGATGTGGGAAATTCTTCTCAATAAGCACATGACGGTAGAAACGTCCCATCTCAGGAATAGCGAACACACCTATTGAACCGAATGAGTGCGTAGGTACAGGGAGTACCTCACCCTGTGCTATGTATGCACGAAGCTTAGTGTCTGCTGTGCTCTGTAAACGATAGAAGGTGATGTCGCCAGGAACGATATCTCCCTCAAGTGTTCCGTTAGTAACCTCGACAGGAAGAGAGCGCGCCATGATGAGCTGATACTTCATCTCGCAGAAGGAAAGCTTCTTAGATGATGTATTTCCGCAATGGAAGCCCATGAATGTATCGTTCAATGTATAGTTGAACTTATCCTTAATCTCCTTGTTGTAAAGCTCTGCTGGTACAGTATTGTTAATATCAAGAAGAGTTGTAGCATCCTCAGATACAACTGTTCCGATGAACTCACTGAGTGCTCCGTAGATATCAACCTCACAGGATACAGGGATTCCTCTGCCTGTGAGACGGCTGTTAACGTAGCATGGAACGAAGCCGAACTGTGTCTGGAATGCAGGCCAGCACTTTCCGGCAATGGCAACGAACTTTCTGTAGCCTCTGTGTGCCTCTACCCAGTCAAGAAGTGTAAGCTCATACTGTGCAAGCTTTGCAAGAACCTCCGGCTTCTTGTTGCCTGCGCCAAGCTCTGCCTCCATACCCTTGACAACCTCAGGGATTCTCTCATCGCCTGCATGCTTATTGAAGCTCTCGAAAAGGTCAAGCTCTGAGTTCTCCTCAATCTCTACTCCAAGGTCATATAATGGCTTAATTGGTGCATTACATGCAAGGAAGTTGAGTGGTCTTGGACCGAAGCTGATAATCTTTAAGTTATTGAGGGCATATACTGCTCTTGCAATAGGAAGGAACTCATGAATCATGTCTGCACATTCCTCAGCATTGCCTACAGGATACTCCGGAATGTATGCCTTGATATTGCGGAGCTTAAGGTTGTAGCTTGCGTTCAACATACCGCAGTATGCATCACCACGGTTGCATGAAAGTGTAGCAATATTCTCCTCGCTTGCTGCTACGAACATCTTAGGACCGTCAAAATGCTTTGCAAGAAGTGTCTCCGAAATCTCAGGACCAAAGTTTCCAAGATAAACACAAAGTGCGTTACATCCTGCCTTCTTAATATCCTCAAGTGCCTGTACCATATGAATCTCGCTCTCAACGATACATACAGGGCACTCATATATATCCTTGCTGTCATACTTAGCTGCGTATGCATCAACAAGTGCCTTTCTTCTGTTTACTGATAAAGACTCTGGGAAGCAGTCTCTTGATACTGCCACAATTCCTACTTTCATCTCAGGAATGTTAATCATACAATAATCCTCCAATTCTGCCACACGGCTGTAAAATAAAATGCAAAAATGTGTGTTTTCCATGTATAATTTTGTCTAAAAATTAACATTGGTATGATTGTATTATATTACTTAGTTTTATTTTCATCAACCAAAAAAACTGAAAATTATGCATTTTAACCAAATTCGTATGACCTTCTCCGACTTTTCTAATTATAAAAAGTCGCCACAAGTCCCTATAGATAATGGAATAACCTGTTTTTTGTGTTTTCGTCCGTCTCACGTAACTATATAACTATATTTACTGTCATATTTTTGCATAACGCATTGCCATCGAATGAATTATCCACTTATGTTTTTTACATCTATTCTGCCTATTTCCTGCTCTCAATTTTGAAATGGCTAATGCATGTTTCTATTTTTCTGTATTCTTACCCTCTATCCTGAAATAGCTGAAGCATGCATGCTCCTTACTATTTCCTGCTTCCAAACCAGGTCCAGCAGCCAACGTCTCCTTCACATCCGCCTTATCCGGGATAACATGACAGCAGAATATACCATTCTTCACGCCGACCCAGCGCCCTGCCGTGGCTTCATAGGCAAGAGCACTATCGTAATTGACACCATCAACACTGTAATCAAGGTAAATCATATTTCTTGTGACATTCTTTTCAAGCTCAGGAAGCAGTTCAACGCGGTTTCTGAAAAATACTTTCCTGCTGTCCGAAGCGGAGCCGCCGGACAGCTTATCAAGCCTTTCAAGCTCAACCACCTTGTCCTTGGAATATGCCTTCTCATTTTTGAAGGTCTGGCTTCCCGATATTGCCACTATCGACAACACACCATTCTCCTTTTTTAATGCCACTGCACCATAGTCCACTCCAAGTGAAACCATTCCGGCTATGTCACCTTCACCGACTGTATCTGCAGCAAGCTCCGTGACAGCGGTAAATTCAGGCGCAATCCATTTCTGCAAAAGAAGATTCGGCACATCGGCTATCGAAGTATCCCGCTGCTTGTCCACAGGATATAGTCCGATTCCGTGTCCGGTCATGCTGTACCAGTCATCTGAGTGGTTGGCATTCCACTGCCACTGAAGCCCCAGCTTCTCACCGGTAAAGCTGTCTGAGGCATCAGGCGCATATATATCCGCAAGTCCATTCTCATGTCTGAACTTCTCCGCCATTGCAATCGCTTTGTCTCCAATATCAGGCTTTTTATGTACCATAACAGGCTGTCCTGCGTCCTCACTTATCTGTTCACCCATAACCGGCCAGTCATTAATCCACCTGACAGGCTGCAGGTGGACAATTCTTCCCGCTGCATACACATCCTGAAAATGAATGAAATAATCCTCTCCTGTCTGCGTGTCAAGCCATGCGCCCTGATGAGGTCCATTAACCTCTGTATCTCCCTGAACAAGCACATTTTTGTACTCATACGGTCCCCATATATTCTTAGAGCGCATTACCACCTGCCAGCCCGGCTTAACTCCGCCTGCCGGAGCCATTATATAATAATAGCCGTTCCTCTTGTACAGCTTAGGACCTTCTATAGTGGACTGTCCGTTCTCATTGCCGTCAAACACATGCTGCCCCTCGTCAAGAAGTGCCGAACAGTCTGGCTTCATCTCAGTAAGATGAAGTATGCTCTTAAAACCGATACGGCTCTTGGCAAATGCTGATACCATATACGCCCTTCCGTCATCATCCCAGAAAGGACATGGGTCAATCCAGCCCTTGCCCTCAAATATCGCATGAGGCTTAGACCACTCTCCCCACGGGTTCTTTGTCTTAGTCACAAATATTCCCTCATCCGGCATCGGGAAGAATATGATAAATTCCCCCTCATGGTATCTTATAGCCGGAGCCCACACGCCACAGCCATGCTGAGGTGTAGTATACCTCTCAAAAGGAATATTGGTAAGTGCATAATTTATGACCTTCCAGTTCACCAGATCCTTTGAATGTAATATCGGAAGTCCCGGTGTATTGCAGAATGATGACGCAGTCATAAAATAGTCATCGCCAACGCGGATTGCATCCGGATCCGAATAGTCCGTATAAAGAATCGGGTTCCTGTAATTTCCGTCACCTAAATCTGCATACCAGTTAAACTCATTCTCTCTCATAACAAGCTCCTTTTTTTAATTTGGATAATACTTAGAGGACAGGGACAGGGGCAGGGGCAGGGACAGGGGCTTGGGACAGGGGTCAGGTCACTGTGTCCCATAACTGGGACA
>ULXW01051850.1_pt1 | contig 12710 bp, 10 predicted proteins | sample 1961661 | NCBI WGS metagenome assembly ULXW01 (sample SAMEA4835849, study PRJEB28245) | human gut metagenome | biome: gut microbiome; material: fecal sample | place: Denmark | collected 2008 | reverse complement strand
GTGAGGCTGCCAAGACGGAAATTGGCAAGCTGGGCAGCCGGGACTTTGCTGGAGACGATGGAGAAACCGTCTCCAGAGTTCTGGGCGAATCCATGAAACTGTCCGGCGGTGCGGATACGTCCAAGCTGACAAATGGCAATATCGGTGTGGTCAAGAACGCCGCTGGCGGTGGCCTGGACATCAAGCTGTCCAGTGAACTTACAGGGCTGACCAGCGTCACCACCGGAAACAGTACCTTGAACAGTGACGGACTCACTGTCAACAACAGTGACGGCCAAGCCGGTACGACCATCACCGGCAGCGGCATCAAGATTGCCGCTAACGGCGACAATACCAATGCTGTGGAAATCACAAACAGCAATGTCTCCATGGGCGGCCAGCAGATCCACGATGTGGCACCGGGGACCAGTGATACTGATGCGGTGAACGTGAGCCAGCTGAAAGGTCTGGTCAGCGGTGTGGATGGAGCTGTGAACCGGCTTAACAATCGCCTGAACCGGGTTGGCGCCGGGGCAGCTGCTCTGGCGGCGCTTCATCCGCTGGATTTCAATCCGGAAGAAAAATGGAACTTTGCTGCCGGTTTCGGTCACTACGTGAATGCCAATGCCGGTGCCATCGGCGCCTTCTACCAGCCTAATGAAGATACCCTCTTCTCCCTGGCCGGCAGCTGGGGCGGCGGAGAAAACATGGTCAATGCAGGCGTCAGCATCCGCCTGGGCCATGGGAACTCCATCATAGGTTCCCGTACCGTTATGGCCAGGGAAATCATGGCCTTAAAGCAGCAGGTGGAAGCACAGAACCTGAAGCTTAAGGAAAATGAAGATTTGAAGGCCCGACTTGCCAAACAGGACCAGGAAATCGCAGAACTGAAAGCGATGGTTCTTAAGCTGGCGGCTAAAGGCTGATTTCATAGATGCAGAGTAAAAACACCCGAAAGTGATTCTGAAAGAGTCACCTTTCGGGTGTTTTTATATGGTCTTTATCTGCCCGCAGCGCTGCGAACAGGGCAAGGTGTTCTGCTCTATTTCATGATAAAACCCCTGGCGCCTGAAAATCAGCGATTTCCAGACATCAGGGGTTCCGTAAGGCGCGGGAATTGTCATCACCTATCCCTGGATTTTTTCCATTTCGGAAAGGGGCAGAGTGTCTTTCCCTTTAGAGCCGCTTATGAGAAACACCAGGGTACCTGCAGCAGCAGAAATTGTGGAAGCCAGAAGAATGGAAAATTTGGCCAGGTTCAGGAGGCCGGGATCCGTGAAGGCGATGGAGGCAATGAAGATGGACATGGTAAAGCCGATACCGCCGAGCATGCCGGTAGCTGCCAGCTCCCGGGGAGAGGCTTTGCCGGGAATGTCTATATGGCCTATTTTATGGAGAAGGTAGACAGAGCCGAAGATGCCTACCGGTTTTCCAAGGAAGAGTCCTGCCAGGATGCCCCAGGGGAGGGGGGAAGTAAAGTCCAGAGAAGCAAGGGAAATTTCTACGCCCGCATTGGAAAGGGCAAAAACGGGCATGATGAGATATGCAGACCAGGGGTGAAGTCTCTTCTCCCACTGATGAAGCATGGATACTTTGCAGTTTCCTTCTGCCGGAATAGAGAAGCCCAGAATGACACCGGCTATGGTGGGGTGAATACCGGCTTTCAGGAAAAAGTACCATGCCACAAGGCCTAAAGCCAGATAGGCCGGGAAGAAACGAATTTTCAAGCGGTTTAAAAGGAAGGCGCCGGCCAGAGCTGCCAGTCCGGAAGCCAGGGCTATCCATGCAAGGTCCGTGCTGTAAAAGAGGGCGATGACGACAATGGCGCCTAAATCATCTACAATGGCCAGGGCCGTCAGGAAGACCACCAGTCCCGGCGGTGCGCTTCTGGCTGCCAAGGTCATAATGCCCAGGGCAAAAGCAATATCGGTAGCCATGGGAATGCCCCAGCCGCCGGATGTTGCAGTGCCAAAATTCAGAAGGCTGTAAAACAGGGCCGGTACCAGCATGCCGCCCAGTGCCCCGCATACGGGAAGAATCATGGCAGATTTGGTGCGAAGTTCTCCATAAAGGAATTCCCGCTTGATTTCCAAGCCCACCAGAAAGAAGAAAACGGCCATGAGCCCGTCATTGACCCAGTGAAGAAGTCCCATTTCCAGGGAAAAAGGTCCTATGCCGATGGCGATTGGCGTGTGAAGGCTGTGCTCATAGGCGCCGCCCCAGGGAGAATTGGCTATGATGACAGCCAGGATGGCACATATGAGAAGAATGACACCGCCCGATGCTTCGGAACGCAAAAAGGAAAGAAATGTGGTGCTCAGGGATTCGATTTTTCGTCTCATAGTCAGCTCCTTTCAAGAAAACGAAATATTCTATTCAAATAATAGCATATAATACATATAATGTCATTACCCATTACGAAATATTTATGTATTGCATTGAATACTATATATTTAAATGAATTTGATAAATAATAGATAGGTACAGGACTGGGAGGACGGGCTTCATCCTGCTTTTTTGTCCCGGGAAGTTTTTGGAAAGATGGCAGAAAAAAGCTGTGAAGAAATGGGGGATATCCTCATTTCTTCACAGCCTTAAAGGCGGTTCTTTATTTACTTAAATCAATGGAACGGATCTGCTTCCGCAGGGGCAGTACAGAGTAGGGGGCTACGGAGAATTCGTCCACTCCCATGCGGAGGAAGGTTTCGGTGATGGAAAGGTCAGAACCCAGTTCACCGCACATGCCTACCCAGATGCCTGCTTTGTGGGCATTTTCCACAGTCATCTGAATCAGTTTCAGCACAGCCGGATGGTGGGGATTAAAGAAGTCAGAAAGGACACGGCTTGTTCTGTCTACTACCAAGGTGTACTGGGACAGGTCATTGGTGCCGATGGAGAAGAAATCTACTTCTTTGGCCAGTTTGTCGCTGATTAAGGCAGCTGCCGGCGTTTCTACCATAATGCCTACTTCCATATGATGGTCATAGGCGATGCCCTTCTTATCCAGTTCCATCCTGACTTCGTTCAGGATTTCCCGAGCCTTCCATACTTCCCATACCGAGGTAATGAGAGGGAACATGATGGCTGCTTTGCCAAAGGCGCTGGCCCGGAGAATGGCACGGAGCTGGGTCTTGAAGATTTCCGGCCGTTTTAGGCAGATGCGGATGGCCCGCATGCCCAGGGCAGGGTTTTCTTCCTTCGGCAGATGGAAGGCAGAGGCTTCCTTATCAGCGCCAATATCCAGGGTACGGATGATGACGCGCTTACCTGCCATGGTTTCGATGGCCAGTTTGTAAATATTAAATTGTTCCTCTTCACTGGGGAGAGTGTCTCTTCCCATGTAGATAAATTCACTGCGGAAGAGGCCGATGCCTTCGGCATCATTTTTCAGAACGGCAGCCAGGTCGGAGGCGGAAGATACATTGGCTGCCACTTCCACCCGGTGACCATCTACAGTTTCACTGGGAAGGCCTTTCAGCTGCTGCATCAGTTCCTTCAGCCGGATGCTCTGTTCCTGTTTTTCCTTCATCACTGCCAGAATGCCCGGTGTAGGATCCAGATATACCGTTCCGGAGAATCCATCAATCACAGCTGTTTTGCCGTCAAAGGAGTCATCCACTTCTGTGCCGGTGGCTACGATGGCAGGAACGCCCAGTGCCCTGGCCAGAATGGCAGTGTGGGAAGTGGGGGTGCCTTCTTTTGTAACGAAGCCCAGAATTTTCTTGGTATCCATCTGGATGGTCTCGCTAGGGGTGAGGTCATCGGCATAGAGGATGCAGGGCTCATCGCCGGCAAACATGGCTTTTTTCTGATGAAGGGTACGCAGGAGGATGCGGGCGATTTCCTGCACGTCTGCTACGTGGGCCTGCATGTATACATCAGTTCCGCTGCTGTAAATCTGGGTGAAGTTCTTTTCAGCCTGGGAAATGGCAGATTCTGCATTGATGCTCTGACTGCGGATCATGGAGCGGACGGCATCTACAAATTCCGATTCTGTCAGCATCTGCTGGTATACTTTAAAAATGGAAGCATTATCCAGACCCACATGGGACACCGCCTCCTGATAGAACTGGTTCATTTTGGCAGAGGCTGTATTTCTGGCAGAATCGAACCGGGCCACTTCGGTTTCCGGGCGGTCTACCTTCGATTCTTCTACGCTGAATTCTTTATGACGGAATACCCGGAGTGGTCCGATGGTAACCATACCGGAAATGCTTTTACCTGTAATTTTTTCCATTCTATGCAATCCTTTCTTTTTCCGCAGGGGAAATCAGTCTTCGATTCCTTCCCTTCCCATGACACCTTTGTCATAGTAGTGGCGGATTTTTTTCATTTCAGTAATGAGGTCGGCAGCATCCATAATATAGGATGGAGCGTTGCGGCCGGTAAATACCAGTTCCACCTCCGGACGGCGGGCAGCAAGGATTTCCTTCGTGTCCTCCTCGGTGGCCAGGTCATACCAGCAGGCCATATTGTATTCATCCAGGATAACCACATCGTAGGGGCCGGAAACGGCACCGATGGCGTCATCAATGCCTTTCCGTATCATATCCCGATATTCTTTGGGCGGATGACCGGCAGGATACACCACCAGCTTGTCGCCCCAGGCCTTGATTTCTTCTTCCGTAAGCATGCCTTCCTTGGCAATGAAATAAGGTTTACCCAAAGTAATAAGGGTGATGCCGTCAAGGCTTTGGAGCACTTTCTGCTCCGAGTAGGCCAGAGATTTCATGAACTGGATGATGCATACCTTTTTCCCCGCACCTATGGCGCGGATGGCAAGACCGATGGCAGCCGTGGTTTTCCCCTTGCCGTCACCGGTATATACTTGAATGTAACCTTTCATCATATCCTCCTTATCAGAAAATATCATTTGGAAGGGATATTTCTATCGAAATAAAGAATAGATTGGCCATTCTTTCATTACCCTATTATACAATGGATAGAAAGGAAACAAAAGGCGATGATTCCGATTTCATCCAAGGAAAAGCCGCCATGGAAACCATGACGGCTTTGGTTACAGACATTTGTTGTTAAAACAGCGTCTTTTTTTGTACATTTTATGAATGATATAAGCAGCCAGAAGGAGGAAGAGAAACACAATGAAACGAGTGCCGTGCTCCGAGAAATAAATGAGGTCATGGCCCAGCCATACTTCAATGATTACAGAGGGAATCTTGCCGATGAGGGTAGATTTCAGATGCTCCCGGCTGGTGAGCTTGCTTAAGACGGCAATGGCAGTGAAAAGAATATTGGGTGAATAGGGAATAGCCCTGGCCAGAGCCATATTCTTCACACAGCTGTATTTGTCCAGCTTGGTAAGCATATGCTTCTTTTCAATCAGACGGCGGGCTTCCTTACGGAAGAAGATACGTCCGATATGGAAACTGATTTCAATGCCGATGACTTCTCCCACCCAGGAAATGAAAATCCCCGGGAGCAGGCCGAAGAGCGCTCCATTCACTGTAAGGAAGGGAATCGTAGGAATCCCGAAGACATTACAGAAAATGAGCAGACCAATGCTCACAAGAAAAGCTCCGTACCCGAAGGATGAAATGTAATCCGCCAGACCGTCCACATCGCCTGCCATGGTGAGGTGGATGGTATGGTAATAAAATTCAGGATAGTACATACGAACCAGGTAAACGGATATGACGGCAGCAGCAATCAGAATCAAAAGTCCGATAAGCTTTTTACATTTGTCAATCATAATGTATCCTTTTAGCCGCCCACAAGCCGGAAATCGGCGCAGTTATCTGTCCCGGCGGAGCGGCGTACCGGACAGATATATCTTATGGTTCTCGTTTCAGTCAGTTGTAAGCTTTAGAAAAGCAGTGTTTATTGTAAGCGATTTGTCAAGATTATGCAAATACCTTTTCTTATCTCATATATTATAATACAGGGTCATCAGATTTTCCAATATACATAGCAGACTATATAAGTTTAGAATACCGATAAAATCGGGAGTTTTGCAATTCGTTTCCATTGGCAGCTATGAAAAATCAAACAGAGGGATACGTTACTGCTTCATGGCAGGGGAGTATATCAGAAAAGAGAGAGGGCGGACAAAGAGGGGGAAAGGTAAAAAGGCTGCAACGCCCTGCCTGGCTTTTCATGGTTCATGATGAGGTCAATCTAAGGGTCTTCATACATCAAAGGACAGGCCCTGCCATGGTTTTTCAGAAATGACACCGTTTCGCCCCCTTATATGCTATCTTTCCTTTTATGGATTCCCAGTGAATTTTTAGGCATAAATCTGTTATAATGAGAAAGACATATTTCTGCAGGAGCTGCAGACAGATTGAGAACCCTTGTTTTTTTTGATTCGGCAGGTGTTGGAAAATGGATTTTAAATTGACAGATAAGCAGAAGGAACTGGTAGGGCTGGCCCGTGATATTGCGCAGAAGGAAATCGCACCCAGGGCCCTTTCTATCGATAAGAGCGGTGTTATGGATGAGGAGCTGCTTCGAATTTTGAAGCAGTCCGGCATGACGGCTCTGTCGGTTCCCAAGGAATTCGGCGGTGCCGGACTGGATCTTTTGACTATTGCCATGATCAGTGAAGAACTGGCCAAAGGATGTGCCGGCGTGGCTACCGTATGTGCTGCCAATTCCCTGGCTTCATTCCCGGTGCTCATTGCAGGCAGCGATGAACAGAAGAAATCCTATTTCGACTGCCTGAATGAAGGGGGCATGAGTTGCTTTGCCCTTACGGAACCGGGGGCCGGTTCCGACGCCGGCGCCGTTTCCTGCCGGGCTAAGAAGGTGGACGGCGGCTATGTACTGAATGGGACCAAGTGCTTCATTACCAATGCACCTATTGCAGATAAAATCACTCTCTTTGCCAATACAAGAGAATCCGGCGGCATCCGGGGGCTCACTGTTTTTTCCGTAGATAGAAATACCAAAGGTATTTCCATGGGCAAGGAAGAAGATAAAATGGGTATCCGCGCTTCCGCAACTTCGGAAATCATTTTTGATGACTGCTTCGTGCCTGCTTCTACCAGGCTTGGAAGGGAAGGCATGGGATTCCGCATCGCCATGGAAACGCTGGAAAAATCACGACCGGTGGTAGGCGCTATTTCTGTGGGTATTGCCCAGGCTGCGCTGGAAAATGCAATCCATTATGCGCACCAGAGAAAGCAGTTCGGACAGAAAATCGCTTCCTTTGAAATGGTGCAGCAGATGATCGCCGACATGGTGACAAAGACGGAAGCAGCCCGGGCTCTGGTGTACAAAGCCTGCTGGATGCAGATGACCGGTGATAAGAAAGCATCTCTTTTCTCCGCCATGTCAAAATGCTTTGCTTCCGATACAGCCATGGAAGTCACCACCACCGCCGTACAGGTTATGGGCGGCAATGGATATTCCCGGGAAAATCCGAACGAAAAATATATGCGTGACGCCAAGATTATGCAGATTTATGAAGGAACCAACCAGGTGCAGCGTCTTGTGATTGCCAATGCGGCCATGTACTGATCAGTGGGCGGTGTCTTATTCTTTACAGACAGGAAATGCATGAATGTCAGTATCGGCCGGAGAGGAACATCCTCCTTATTCTGACTTCATCCAGCCGGGCAAAAAAAGCTTGCAATCTATGGATATTCTGTGTATAATAATCAGCATAGTTAAACAAAAGGCAAAAGGGCCTGCGTACTTTGGTATGCAGGCCCTTTCTATGTTGGAGGTGCTGGTCATGATGTGGCATTGAGCGAAAGGGCAGATAAAAACGGTATAAAAGCAGAGGGGCCCGGGAAACTCCTCTGTATAATTTCATAAAAATGGGTGATGGCGCTGCTATGGGAATTTTAGGGATTCCAGGCGGCTTTTTTTATTTTCAGAAAGGAATTTATGACTATGCGCAAATATCTTTTACCGGCATTTCTGGGAGCCTGTTTCCTTCCTGGAATGGCCATGGCGGCTGATGAAGGAAGTCAGCTGAATGGAGCAGACATGGCTTACATGGCCATTTCCACACTGCTGGTACTCATTATGACTCCGGCCCTGGCCTTTTTCTACGGCGGTCTGGTACGCCGTAAGAACACTATTAATACCATTATGATGTCCATGGTATGTCTGGCTATCTTTACGGTACAGTGGTTTGTCTATGGGTATTCTCTTTCCTTCGGACCTGATGTGGGCGGTATCATCGGCAATCTGGACTGGGCTTTTTTCCATGATGTAGGCATGGCAGCCAATCCGGATTATTCTGAAACCATTCCCCATATCCTCTTCGCCCTGTTCCAGATGGCTTTTGCCATCCTCACGCCGGCCATCGTCAGCGGCGGTATTGTGGAAAGAACCCGTTTCCCGGCCTACTGTATTTTTATCCTTCTCTGGGGCACTCTGGTATATGATCCCATGTGCCATATGGTATGGGGCGTGGGCGGCTTCATCCGCAATATGGGAGCCCTTGACTTTGCAGGGGGCACGGTCATTCATGTCACCTCCGGCTTCTCTGCTTTAACTGCGGCCATTCTGATCGGCAGAAGAAAAGGGTATGGCATTCTTTCCCTCCGTCCCCACAATATTCCCTATGTCTGCCTGGGTGGCAGCTTCCTGTGGCTGGGATGGTTCGGATTTAACTCCGGCGCCGGCCTTTCAGCCAACGATGTGATGACGCAGGCCCTGGCCAATACAGGCATTGCCTCCTGTACGGCCGGTCTGGTGTGGATTGTTATTGAAGAAATCATTCACAAGAAAATGACGGCCCTGGGTCTTATGACAGGTATCCTTACCGGCCTCGTAGGCATTACACCGGCCGCAGGCTTCGTAGATGCCGGCGCTGCCTTCTTCATTGGTATTACTACACCGCTTATCTGCTATTTCTTCGTTTCCTTCGTCAAATCCAGACTTGGCTATGACGACTCTCTGGATGCCTTCGGCTGCCATGGTATGGGCGGCGTATGGGGTGCTCTTATGACAGGTATTTTCTGTACTAAAACCATCAATGATGCCGGTGCTGATGGCCTTCTCTACGGAAATCCCGGCCAGCTCATTCCTCAGACGACAGGCATTGTGACCGGCATCATTGTGGCCGTAGTTATGACTACCCTGATTATCAAAGTGCTGGGGATTTTCATGAAAGTCCGCGCTACTGCTTCTGAAGAAGCCCAGGGCCTGGACCTTATCGACCATGGTGAAAGAGCGTATAATAAATTATAAGAGGTGAAACCTATGAATACAGATAAAAAAATTTACAAGGTAGATGCCGTTATCCGTCCTGAAAAGCTGGAAGAGCTGAAGGATAAGTTGTATGAAATCGGCGTTACCGGTATTACTGTTACTGAAGTCTACGGCTGCGGCCTCACCCATGGACAGGAAGAAATCTATAGAGGAAATGTACTCTCGGTGAACCTGCTTCCGAAAATTAAAATAGAAATTGTTATTTACGAAACACCTCTGGAAAAACTGATTCAGACCATCCGTGACACCTGCAACACCGGTCATGTGGGAGACGGTAAAATCTTTGTATCCGAACTGACCACCGCTGTCAAAATCCGCACAGGAGAAAGAGGCGGCGCTGCCATTATCGATGACAAGGCATAAGTGAACAAAAAGGGCTGTGAAGAAGGGGAAATCATTTTTCACGGCTTTTTTGAGGTAAGCATCGATTGATTGGCCTGCAATTCCAGCTTTGCTCCGAATGGTGAAATATGATTCATGAAATGCAGGCTCCTGGAGCAGCAGCTCTTTTCTTTAAACTATATATAATATTTCATATTGACAGTTTCCACCCATCGAATCTATAATAATTAATAAGCATTGCAGGTCTGTGGCTGAAAGTCGATGGTAGTCGCAGCCAAAGCGATCCACGTAACGCAGGAAAATCCTGCTGAGCATGGTGCGGTTTAGAAGTAAGTCCTGCCGGGAAAACCGAGAGGGTTAGTAGTGAGAGGAAGACACCGGGTAGCGAAAGCTCCAGCAGGCGAGTGTGGGGTCAAAAGCCAGGTCAGCTGCCGTGCTTATTTAAAATTCGATTTCTGTGGATGAAATCTGACATAGTTTGGGCGATGAGCAGAAGAAGTACTGATGGCCATTCTTCAGAGAGGGCATGGAAGGTGAAAATGTCTGGTGAGCTTTCAGGAAATGCATCTGTGAGCTGAAAAGGGGAATACAGTATCCTTTTCCGTAGGTCAACGATACGGCTATGCGCGGCTTTTGCCGACAGAGTGGAATAACGGGCCACCGTCTCTGTGAGGCGGCGGTCTTTTTAATGGGAACTAGTTGGCTAGTGTACTAGCTCACTAGCTCACTAGTTCACTAACCCATCGATTTCATGAAAGAAGATGATAACCATGTGTCACTGTTGCAGGGAAAAACAGGCTTATCATATCTTTCTTATATATGAATATAAATAAATCACTCTACAGATGGAGGAATCTAAATGGAAGAAATTAAAGTGTATAACACGCTGACGAAGGAAAAGGAAGTATTTAAACCGATTACACCAGGGGAAGCGAAGATTTATGTGTGCGGCGTAACGCCCTACAATCATCCCCATATCGGCAATGCCCGTCCGGCAGTGACCTGGGACGTGATTCGCCGCTACCTGGAATATGTGGGTTACAAGGTGGAATTCGTACAGAATTTTACGGATGTGGATGATAAGATTATCAATAAAGCCAATGCGGAAGGCACCGACTGGAAAACAATTTCTGACCGGTATATTGATGCCTATTTTCAGGTCATGGATGCGCTCCATGTACGCCGGGCCGATGTATATCCCCGGGTTTCTGAACATATGGATGATATCATCCACATGGTGGAGACACTGATTCAAAAGGGCCATGCCTATGTACTGGGCGGCGATGTGTATTATGATATTTCCACCTTCAAGGATTACGGCAGGCTGTCGGGCAGGAAGATTGAAGATATGCTGGCAGGTGCCCGCATTGAAGTGAATGATGAGAAGAGAAATCCCGGAGATTTTGCTCTGTGGAAGGCTGCTAAACCGGGCGAACCTTTCTGGGAAAGCCCCTGGGGCAAGGGCCGGCCGGGCTGGCATATTGAATGCTCTGCCATGTCCATCCATTACCTGGGCAAGACCTTTGATTTCCATGGCGGCGGCTCGGATCTGATTTTCCCGCATCATGAAAATGAAATCGCCCAGTCCGAAGGCTGCACCGGCTGCCATTTCGTAGATTACTGGCTCCATAATGGCTTCATTACCATTAACTCTGAAAAGATGAGCAAGTCCCTGAATAATTTCTTCCTGGTGAAAGATGTACTGGAGAAGTATTCCGGCGATGCGCTCCGCTATTTCCTTCTGTCCACCCATTACAGAAGTCCTCTTGACTTTTCTGATGACCGCCTGGAAGAAGCAGAAAAGAATATGGACAAGCTGAAAGACGTCATTGGCCGTGTGAAAGAATTGAGCAGCCGGGAAGGCAGTGAGGTGACAGAGGCCTCCAAAGCTCTTGAAAAAGCAGCAGAAGATGATATGAAAGTCTTCCATGAAGCCATGGACGATGATTTCAATACGGGCCTTGCTACGGGTGCCATGTTTGAACTGGCAAAGGCTATCAATGTGTATTACAACGATGTACACAGCGGTATTGGTTTCAACAAAGCATCTTTGGAAAAGGCAGGGAAGGCCTTCAAGACAATCCTTGATATTCTGGGCATTCTGGAAAAAGAATGGAAAAAGACGGAAGCCTATGATGATAAGGATTACAATGACCTTATGAATGTGATTCTTGCTGTCCGCCAGTCTGCCAGAAAAGCAAAGCAGTACCAGCTGGCTGATGAAATCCGGGATAAACTGGGTGAAATCGGCATTGTGATTGAAGATACTCCTACAGGAGCAAGGTGGAAGAAACGTGGAGTTTAAGAGAGTCTTATTTCTGAAAAAACAGATGGCTCATAAGATTGGTAAAGAATCTCCTGTTCTTGGTGAACAGGAGGTCTTTTCCATGGATGCGCTGACCCTGGCTTATATTGGCGATGCCTGCTGGTCCTTCTTTATCCGGAAGGCCCTTATCGATACAGGCATTTATAATGTGCAGATTCTGAACAGTCTGGCATCGGAAATCGTTTCCGCCCGCTGGCAGAGCCGTATTCTCTTTGAAATCAGGGAGCTTTTGAATGAGCGGGAGCTGAAGGTGGCCAAGAGGGCCAGAAATACCAGTTCCCATGTGCCAAAGAGTGCTACAGTGGAGGAGTATCGGGAGTCCACAGCCTTTGAAGCTCTTCTTGGCTATCTGTACCTTTCCGGCCAGAAGCAGCGGCTGGATTTCATCCTTGAAAAAAGCTTGAAGTATGTGGCAGGAGAAATGAGCCATGAAAACTGATAAAAGGGAGAGACCATCCTTTAAACAGAAACAGTCCGGGCAGCGTCGGCAGCCCCTGTCCTCATCCACCAGAGACGGAAGAAAGAAAAGACCTTTGAAAAAGGAGGTCTCTTCTGAGTCTTTCCTCATCTGTGGAAGAAACAGCGTATCCGAATTTCTGAAGAGCAGGGGAGTGCGCCGGGTCTTCCTGAAAGAAGGAAAGAAGGATGACCGTCTGCTTTCCCTGGCGGCTCTGGCTGAAAAGCAGGGAGTGCCGGTGGAAGAGGTGAAGGAAGAAAAGCTGGATGATATGTCCGGCGGCGTAGTGCATCAGGGAATTGCAGCCATGCTGAAGCCCTATGAATATGCAGATCTTGACCGGGTGCTGGTGGATTGGGAAGGGAAGAGTCCCATCCTGATTTTGCTGGATGGGCTGGAGGATGTGCGCAATCTGGGCGC
>ULXW01003792.1_pt1 | contig 12738 bp, 9 predicted proteins | sample 1961661 | NCBI WGS metagenome assembly ULXW01 (sample SAMEA4835849, study PRJEB28245) | human gut metagenome | biome: gut microbiome; material: fecal sample | place: Denmark | collected 2008 | reverse complement strand
CAGGGTATGTCATGCTCACGTTCTCCAATTCTATCATCTTACGTCTCCCTGAATGAAATTATGTTATTTTTTCCCTCATTCAATAATCAACGAAATTGTAACAATTCTGTAACAATATGTCAAGTGTTACCAGATCTTACATATTTGATCAGATCGTGTATTAAAATCTCCGTCTGATTTTCCAGCAATATCCATACAAACTGTATAAATCCTGTGTTTATGCGGTATTTATCGAATTTTCGCGCCGCTTATGTGCACAATAAAATTATGTCATATACAGATTAATTTTTTATTATGATCCAATCCTGAAATTATTAATTTTCTATATCAGTATCAGGCTCGAAATTTGACATATTTTTTTACAAAAGTGCACTAATCAAATTGACCTTCCCCATAAAAAAAACTATAATTAAAAAAACAAAAAAGGGAGGATTATTACTTATGGATAATCAAAAAGATGCCATCCGTGACGCACGTCAGCTCGGAATTCCAAAGATGCTTTTGCTCGGATTCCAGCACATGTTCGCCATGTTTGGCGCAACAATTCTAGTTCCACTTCTCGTAAACGGAAAAGGTTATTTTGAAGGACATGGACTTTCCGTTCAGGTAACGCTTGTATGCGCAGGTCTTGGAACACTCTTCTTCCACTTATGCACCAAACTCAAAGTACCTGCATTCCTCGGTTCATCATTTGCTTTTCTCGGAGGTTTCTCAACAGTGGCAAATCTTGATACTGGAATCTACAAAAATATGCCAATGGGTGAAAAGCTTTCCTACGCGTGCGGCGGTATCGTGGTTGCCGGTCTTCTTTATCTGATTCTGGCTCTCATCGTCAAACTTGTAGGTGTTAAGCGAGTCATGAGATTCCTTCCACCTGTGGTTACCGGACCTATCATCATATGTATCGGCCTGAGCCTTGCACCGTCAGCCATATCAAACGCATCAAACAACTGGCTGCTTGCATTTATCGCACTGGCTGTCGTAATCGTGTTCAACATATGGGGCAAAGGAATGTTCAAGATCATCCCTATCCTCATGGGCGTGCTCATCTCATACGGTGTGGCACTTATCCTTCACCTCTGTGGTGTGACAAACCCTGGTGGAACAGCTATTTTGGACTTTTCGACAGTTTCCGATGCAAAGTTTCTCGGACTGCCACCTTTCCAGATCTGCAAGTTTGACATAACAGCCATACTTGTAATGGCTCCTATCGCCATAGCATCCATGATGGAACATATCGGTGACATCTGTGCTATATCAGCTACAGTCGACCAGAATTTCCTTGAGGATCCGGGACTTCACAGAACGCTTATCGGTGACGGTCTTGCAACCTCACTGTCAGCTCTCTTCGGCGGTCCTGCAAATACAACCTATGGCGAGAACACAGGAGTTCTCGAGCTTAGCCGTGTACACGATCCAAGAGTCATCAGACTTGCTGCTTTATTTGCAGTCATCCTCGGATTCATACCTAAGATTTCAGCGATTATCAGTTCCATGCCACTTGCCATCATAGGCGGTATAAGTTTCATACTCTACGGAATGATCTCTGCCATCGGTGTAAGAAATGTGGTCGAGAACCACGTTGACTTCACAAAGTCAAGAAATCTGATAATAGCAGCCGTTATCATGGTATGCGGTCTCGGATTTACAAATGGTCTCACATTTACAATCGGCGGAACAACCATCACCCTCACAGGTCTTGCCCTTGCCGCTATATTCGGCATCCTGCTGAATGCTATTCTGCCTGGCAACGACTATACATTTGGCGAGAACACCAAGGGCGACGTAAGCCGCGGACTTGGAATGAATCCACAGAATTCTGATATAGAATCATAATCATAACATTTGCGGTTGTTTCCGATCTGTGTGGTTTTTATAACACGCTTATCGCTCCGCATTACATTATCTGTATTATTCAGGAGGTTACACAATATGACAGATTACACAGTAATGACACATCCACTTATTCAGCACAAGATATCAAAGCTCAGAGACAAGAACACCGGAACTGCTGAGTTTCGTGCACTCGTTGAAGAGATTGCAATGCTTATGGGATATGAGGCTTTAAAGGATCTTCCTACTGAGGAAGTATGCATTGAGACTCCTATTGAGGAGTGCATGACACCGGTCATCGCAGGAAGAAACCTTGCGATAGTTCCTATTCTCCGCGCCGGTCTCGGAATGGTCAGCGGACTTCAGGCTCTTGTTCCTACAGCCAAGATCGGACACATCGGACTGTACAGAGATGAGGAGACACATGAGCCTCATGAATACTACTGCAAGCTCCCTGATCCTATTGATGAGAGACTCATCGTTGTTACAGATCCTATGCTGGCAACAGGCGGATCAGCAGTTGCAGCCGTGGACTTCATCAAGCAGCACGGCGGCAAGAACATCAAGTTCATGTCCATCATCGCTGCACCACAGGGTATCGAAAGACTTCTCAAGGCTCATCCGGACATACAGCTCTACGTTGGACATGTTGACCGCGAGCTGAATGAGAACGCATACATCTGCCCGGGACTCGGCGATGCCGGCGACAGAATATTTGGTACGAAGTAAAATCAGCAAGGATTTGCAGTAAGAATTTAACGGTCTGGATTTCGTTGCAAAGATATTTGTCGTAAAGAATTTCTAAGAAAGACTGCCACGCATATATGACAAATCTACCATCCACGATGGCAAGATGTCATGGCTGCGGGGCAGTTTTTTGTCAATTATCCTTTTCACGCTGTATAACTTTTCGCAAGCAATTCCCAATCAAATTTTCACACTTCTAACATTTTTATTAAGAATTGCTTTTCGATATCCATTTGCGTGGCTTTCATGTTATCATATAGAAGAATGTATCAGTTTTTCCAGGAAAATCTGACAAGAAGCATCAGTCCTCTCAAAAGAGAGTTTTTCATAAGCTGATGTTCAAAACCGGAGGTCTTTTATGGAATCGCAGAAGAGATATACCAAAAAACAGAGAACGTTGGACATTATCGAGAGGCTGAAGAAGGAATACCCTAATACGGTATGCACTCTCGACACATCACACGCATGGCAGTTACTTGTCAGTGTCCGCCTGGCGGCGCAGTGCACTGATGCAAGGGTGAATGTTGTGGTGCAGGATCTTTTCGCAAAATATCCGGGAGTAAAAGAACTGGCCGCTGCAGATGTCAGTGACATTGAGGCCATTGTCAAACCTTGCGGGCTGGGGAAAAGCAAGGCAAGAGATATTAGCGCATGTATGAACATGCTTGTTGATTCCTACAACTGTCAGGTTCCTGACAGCTTGGACGAGCTGCTAAAGCTCCCTGGCGTTGGCAGAAAAAGTGCCAACCTCATCATGGGTGACATATATGGCAAGCCAGCCATTGTAACTGACACCCATTGTATCCGGCTTGTCAACCGTATGGGATTGGTTGACGGGATCAAAGACCCGAAAAAAGTTGAGATGGAACTGTGGAAACTTGTACCTCCAGAGGAGAGCAATGACTTCTGTCACCGGCTTGTGGATCACGGGAGAGCCGTGTGCTCAGCCAGGACAAAACCGCATTGCGATGCATGTTGTCTAAATGACATATGCAAAAAGATCTTATAAATTTCATAAGGAGGAACTATATGGAGTATATGGAAAATCTTACAGGCTACGTTGAAAAACAATCACATCTTTGTCAGCAGCACGATAACATCGACAAAGAACTGTACAGAAAATATGGTGTAAAGCGTGGTCTTCGTGACGAGAATGGTCAGGGAGTATTGACCGGACTTACAAACATTTCCCAGATCATAGCATTTAAGGATGTGGACGGTCAGAAAGTCCCATGTGATGGAGAACTGCTATATCGCGGCTACGATGTGCAGGATCTGGTAAAGGGTGGCAAGGGAAAACGCCATATATTTGAGGAGGCTGCTTATCTGCTGCTTTTTGGTGAACTTCCTACCAAGGCACAGCTCACAGAATTCAGCGGAGTTATATCTGAGTCTATGAATCTGCCAACAAACTTCACACGAGATGTCATCATGAAGGCACCAAGTGTTGATATCATGAATTCGATGACAAGGAGTGTCCTGACACTGGCATCCTATGACAATCAGGCAACAAACCTTGACATCGACAATGTGCTGAGACAGTGCATCGGACTCATCGGCACATTTCCTATGATGGCGGTCTACGGCTACCACGCATACAACCACTATGAGAATGACGGAAGTATGTACATACATCGTCCTGACAAAGATGCATCAGTGGCAGAGAACCTGCTCAGGATGCTCAGGCCAGACATGAAATACACTGAGCTTGAGGCGAGGGTTCTGGACATCGCTCTCCTGCTTCACATGGAGCACGGTGGCGGTAACAACTCAACATTTACAACAAGGGTTGTAACATCCTCAGGGTCCGACACCTATTCAGCGATTGCCGCTGCCCTCTCATCCCTTAAAGGGAGGAAACACGGCGGTGCAAATCTTCAGGTTATGAATATGATGGACGATATAAAGGAACATATCAATGATTACCACGATGAGGAGGCCATCGAAGCCTACCTTGACAAGCTGCTGAACAAGCAGGCGTATGACCACAAAGGACTTATATACGGCATGGGACATGCGGTATACTCCCTGTCCGATCCAAGAGAAAAGGTGTTCAAGGCATTTGTAGAACAGCTCGCAGCAGCCAAAGGCAGAGATGAGGACATGGCTCTGTACAACAACATCGAAAAGATCGCGCCTAAGCTCATCGCAAAAGAGCGCAAGATATACAAGGGTGTAAGTCCAAATGTGGATTTCTACAGCGGATTTGTATACGAGATGCTCGGCATTCCTAGAGAACTTTACACACCTCTCTTTGCGGTTGCACGTATCGTTGGCTGGGGCGCCCACAGAATTGAGGAGCTTGTAACCACAGACAAGATCATCAGACCGGCATACAAGAGTCTTGTGACACATAGAGACTATGTAGACAGAGATGCCAGATAGTTCAGGCAAATAAAAACTCCCACTCTTCAAGTATGTACATACATTGTATATGTACCTCTCAAAGAGCGGGAGTTTTATTTGTTTTCAAATATTAAAAAATATTTTTCAGATGTCTTCTCTTTTAAGTTTTCCTTAAATATTTGACGGTAAATGTTTGACATTTACTGATCTTACTTATTTTTGTTTATAAAATCGATCAGGTCATACTTGGATATCGCACCAACGCTTCTAGAAGTTTCCACGCCATCCTTGTACAAAATCAGCGTAGGTACGCTGAACACTTTGTTTGATGCGGCAAGTCCTGGATTCTCATCAACATCAACATTGAAAAAGCTGATCGCATCCTTCATGTCCTCTGCAACAGTGTGAAATACCGGAGCCATCATCTTGCAGGGTCCGCACCAGGTTGCCGAGAAATCAGCTACGGCAATCTTGCTCGATTTTATCTCGTCAAAATTATCTCCAACTACTTTCTTTACCATAATGTATCCCTCCTGACAATATTATCTGTATATCTGTAAATTTTATGTGATTTAGTTAACCTGTCTTTTAATCATATAATGTCATATTTGGGTGCATAAGGTCAATACATTTTAATGATAAAAACTAATCTTATAAAAATTAATCAAGCAGTCTCTTCATACTATCCATGCTTATAAGCAGAGTCGATGAATTATGGAGCAGTGCCGATGTCGTCGGCTGGATCACGCCCATAACACCGAGTATGATAAGCCCTGTGTTAAATGTGACTATCTTGCGATAATTTCTATTGATCCTGCTCATCAGCTTATTGCTAAGTTCCTTAAGAGTGACAAGTTCATACAGATTGTCTGCGCTGACCGTTATATCCGCGATCTCTCTGGCTATCTCAGCGCCATCACTGACTGCTATGCCTGCATCCGATGCTGACAATGCCGGAGAATCGTTGATTCCATCACCGACCATGATAACCTTGCGTCCCACCGCCTTTTCGGACTCCACAAACCTTGCCTTATCCTCCGGTAGTACCTCTGAGTAATACTCGTCCACGCCCACCTGTTCAGCTATAGCCTGGGCAGTTCTCTCACTGTCCCCGGTCATCATGACTACCTTGCCGATGCCGAGCTCCTTGAGTTTTCTCACGACCTCCGCAGATTCAGGTCTCACAGGATCCTTGATAGATATTACCGCTGCAAGCTTGCCGTCTATTCCCATGAACAGATGTGAGTGAGACTTTGAAAGTGATTCGTAAAGTTCTATCTTATCCTCCGGTATCACGCAGCCTTCATCCTCAAATACAAAGTGATAACTTCCTATGATGATCTTCTTGCCACCTATACTTGATGAGATTCCATGGGCAACAACATACTCAACCTTGGAATGCATCTCCTCGTGCTCTATTCCCTTAGCCGCCGCTCCGGCCACAACAGCTCTCGCCATCGAATGAGGGAAATGTTCCTCCAAACATGCCGCTATCTTGAGCAGTTCATCTGGATCTCTTCCGTCAAATGGCACTACACGCACGAGTGTCGGCGATGCCTTTGTGAGTGTTCCTGTCTTGTCAAATACTATGGTGTCCGCCTCCGCCACAGCCTCAAGGAATTTGCCACCCTTAACTGTGAGATGATGCTTATTTGCCTCCTGGATAGCCGACAGAACAGCTATAGGCATAGACATCTTGAGCGCACATGAATAGTCGACCATGAGAACAGCAAGCATCTTTGTTATATTTCTCGTAAGCAGGTATGTGAGGATAGTTCCGCCGAGAGTCCATGGAACCAGACCGTCTGCAAGATGCTCTGCCTTGCTCTCAAGTCCTGACTTGAGCTTCTCAGACTCCTCAATCATAGCCACTACTTTATCATATCTGCTTGTCCTGCCGGTATTTGTGACTCTGACCACAAGCTCGCCTTCCTCAACAACTGTACCTGCATACACAACATCGCCAGCTCCCTTGTGAACAGGAACAGACTCTCCTGTAAGGGACGACTGGTTGACCATTCCCTCGCACTCTGCCACAATTCCGTCAAATGGGATCACGTTGCTCATATGAACTACCACAAGATCATCCTTTGCGATCTTCGCGCTGTCCATAAGCACATCACAGTCGTCTACTCTTACCCATACCTTGTTAATGTTGAGCGACATACTTCTGGCAAGCCCTCCAACAGACTTCTTGTGTGTCCACTCCTCAAGGATCTCACCGATCTCAAGTAGGAACATAACTGAACCTGCCGTTGCAAAATCATTTGTGAGTATGGATGCTGTGATGGCGGTGGCATCTAGAACCGGTACCTCAAGTTTCCTGTCTGCGAGACACTTCAGGCCCTTGCCTATATACTTGAGTGCCTTCACCGATGTAAGGCAATATCTTAGCGGCATCGGCACGATCCACTTCTTTGTCATATACCATACAGTCTTCCAGAACAGCTTGTCCTCATACTGTCTGTTCATAGTTCTTCCGGATGTCTCCGTGAGATCCGCAGGAATCTCTACTCTATCATAACCAAACTGTCTGAGTGCATCTATGATACCTGCCCTGTCGCCCTCATAGATAATAACCGCATCACAGGTTCTGTCATGCACTTTGACATCGACAACGCCGTCACAGTTCTCAAGATAATACTGTAATATGTCAGCCTGTGCCATAGTCATACGGCTCTGTGTCATGTGTATACGCAGACGATTCTTTGTCTCATTCAAAATTGAAAACTTCAAGATCTTCGCCTCTTTCTACAAATAATTTACTGTGTTTTTGCAATAGGTTTTCCGGGATTACTCCTCTGCGCCAGCCTCTTCCTCTGCAGTCTCAGTGCTCTCAGCATCCTCAAAATCAGCCTCTGCTGCCTTCTGCGCTCTTGCCTCATTGATATCCTTTGCGCCTGCATATATATCACCACAATTTTCCTGAATAGTATTCGCCGTCTTCATAACGCAGTCCTTTGCTCTGAGAACACCGGCTGTACAATGTGTATATACGTTCTTTGCGTCCTTGCTTGAGAGAACCTTGATACCAGCTGTTCCGAATAATACGCCACCTGCAAATATTCCAAGTTTCTTCCAGTTTACCTTCTTTAATGCTTTCATCATAACTTTGTCCTCCTTAAAAATATATTTGTCTAATCTTTGTTCGACCTGTCGAACTCCTCTTAACGTAAAAAATGCATTCTCTTCGTAATCATCACCACAAAAAGTCTGCACCTGATACGTAATTTTATTTTCTGTCAGTATAGCACTGTACCTCCCGTCAGTCCAATATAACAGCCACTTTTTCGGCAACTTTTTTTCTCAATAAGTTTCAATAAGGAATAGTTTTATTTACATTTATACGATTCTGTAAGGTTGCTTTTTTTCAAACTGTATACTATCTTAATAGTATTGTTTTATTATTAATACAAGATTTAAATCTGTAATTTTCATCTATACAAAGGAGTTAAACATAATGGATAATTTTAATATCAAGAGCATCCTTGTGATACTGTTTTTATTTTTTATCGGCTGTATCATGGGCTGGTGCATAGAGGTCATTTTCAGAAAATTCTTTTCCAAGAGCAACCCGAGCCACAAATGGATAAATCCGGGATTTCTGATCGGACCATACCTGCCTCTCTACGGTTCAGGTCTTGTCGTTCTGTATCTGTTATCACTCATTCACATCGATGCCGTCGATTCGCATCCTGTTTTACAGAAAGTTCTGATCATACTGATAATGACAATAGCAATGACCGTTGTGGAGTACATCGCCGGCCGTATATTTATAATAGGTATGAACATCAAGCTTTGGGACTATTCGGATGAATGGGGAAACATTCAAGGTATCATATGTCCTCTGTTTTCTTTCTTCTGGGGACTCATCGCCGCACTTTACTATTTCTTCCTACATCCGCATATATTAAATGCTGTGTACTGGCTTGCCGACCACCTGACATTTTCCTTCTTCATCGGATTCTTCTACGGAGTGTTCGTTATCGACTGTGTTGTATCGTTCAATCTCATGAACAAGGTCAAGAAATTTGCAAAGGAGAACGACCTCATAGTACGAGTGGAGGAACTCAAATCGAAAATCGCACTGGACAGGGAAAAGCGCAAGGAGAAGCCAAGCTTCCTCCTCATACTTCACGATACTGCCTCCGTCAAGCGTGCATTTGAAGATCATCCCGAGAACTTTTCAATAACCAAAAAAATTAAGGAAAAAGCAGAACAGCTTACCGAAGCCATCAAAGAAAAAAGTGAGGGCATCAGCGAAGGCATCAAGGAAAAGAGCGCTGTTATAAGTGAAGGTATCAAAACGGTCAGTGCGGAGACAAAAGACAGGCTGTCAGAAACGCTCTCCCGAAACGACTCCTCTGATGTAGCCGATACTGACCTGTTTGACAACTCACACCGCAATATTACAGACAAGAAAAACTAGCATTTAACAGAAAAGAGCGCCACCCGGCATCGCATCACCGGACGGCGCTCTTATTTTATATTTTACGAAGATATATCACTTTATATACTATCTCTTACATGAAACAGTTACAGGCGTATATGCGCCACCAGTCTGCTTTTTGTATGGCACTACTGCATATGTATATTTCTTACCTGCCACCGACTTGCTGTCCACCCATGAAGCTGCGCCTGATCCTGCGATCTTCATCAGCTTGTATGCGGAATTTCCTGATTTTCTGTATATCCTGTATGAATCAGCACCAGCCACCTTGTTCCATGCGATCTTCACGCCCTTGTTCGTGTTTTTCGCTCTCGCCTTGACATTTCCAAGATACAGTCTCGACACTGTTGTTACCTTGCTTGTCGTATATGCATTGCACGCCACGATCTTGTATCCATATGTCTTGCCACTGGATATTCTTCCATCCACAATGGATAATGTGTTGGCCTTCTTAAGCAGCTGATATTTACCGCTCTTAGTCTTCTTGTACACTTTATACGCTGTCGCTCCGGACACCTTGTTCCACGAAAGCCTTATACCCTTAACTGTCGCAGCGGTCTTCACAACCGGCTTGCCAAGCTGAAGCTTCGGTGTTGCCACACTCTTCTTATAACTGCACTTCTTACATGTATAGAGTTTTGTTCCTGTTGATGTATATGTAGCTTTCTTCGTGACCTTTCCACTGTTCCAGCTATGTTTCAGACACGGAGCCAGCAGATATGCATCCCTTGGATTGCAGAGCGGAGTATTTGACACCCACACCACTATCTGCTTATTGTGCCAGCCCATGGCATATATATTTACACCGTCCGAATACTTACTTCTTATATCATATAGAAGTGTATACTCGTTTTTCGGGGAATCTAGATCTATCCTGCCTATATATCTGGCTGTATGGAAATACAAGGATTCCTGCGCAAGGAATATCGAGCCGTATTGCTTTGTATAATAACTTCCATCCGTTTTATACCAAACTGATGTTCCTGACAGTATGACTTTCTTTCCACCTGTCGAAAATCTGTTCTTTATAATCTGGAAATCCATCCAGCTTGATCCCTGTTTGATACAGTACCAGTATCCCTTTCGGTAATACATGACCTTCTCAACGCCGCTCCACATCTGACCACTCTCGTATTTCTTGTCTGTGGCTCCGTTGTAGCTGCCGGTCCACGTTGCGCTAATCTTCGTATCATACCGTCCAAGCGAATATGATGAACTTGCATTCTTTGTTCGTCTGTTCAAAGTGTTCGTGCTTATAAGGAAATAGTCATGTCTAGACTGTCCTGGCTGATCTGTGACAGGATCATCCCATGTGGCATCAACGTGATACCATTTCCCATTTATCCTGACAACATTCCACGCATGATTTATATATTGGCTTGTTGCAAGAGCACATGGAACTCCCGATTGTTTCAGAAGATAATTCATGGTTTCTGCATATCCCTGACACACGGCTTTCTTATCAACGAGGGTGCCATACATGTCATATTTGTGATCCCTGCCATACACTGTACTGTAGTCCTTTATTCCACTGGCATCATATTCCACCGTGGACGTCAGATACTCGTGGTATGCAAGAACTATCTCAGCAGGTTTCATATTCTTTGTGTCCACCTGCTTGTTTACCTCTTTTACCGCCGCTACAAGAGATTCTCTCACCTTCTTTGCATTCGGTATATAGCTGATAACCAGAGTTGAAACCGATCCGTTGTATCTATTGTATACATACGATGCATTTGCTACATATACAATCTCCGGATGCAGTGCCAGAATGTTGACAAATATCGACTTAACATTACTGGTTGTGACACCCATTCCGTGCACGTCTATATTCTTCTTGAATGACTTTATCGAGTTCGCCACCCTGTTATGATATTTGAAATTGCCGGATGAGGCTATTGAAGCGACATCTCCCTCTTCCGCCACTTCGGCATAGCCGCCGATTTCGTATATATCCGCAAGGTCTATATCCCCAGTGCACCCCTTTGCTGGCGAGTCTGACTCCTCCACAATTCCCTGCTGTTCGCCATCCGCAGCACATTCTTCTGTCGAATCCTCAGCAGCAAATACTGTCACAGCACCAGCCGTAAGTGCCGAGCCTGCCACTATGCATACGAACGCACACATACACAAAAACCTGCACAGCACCACCCTGCACACGCGATAATGTCTGGCGCATCTGCTCTCATATAGCTTTTGTTCTACTCTCTCTTCCTTTTCCATCAAAACTCCTTTCTTCCGCACACTTCTTCCCCGGTATTATACTGTTATGACCGTATATTTATCAATTCTTAACGCTTTACATTTACTGCTTTAGAGGCGGCACTGTAATAATTTCCCTTAAATGCTCTCACATAGTAATAATATGTCTTTCCCTTAGCGGTATTCGTGTCTGTCCAGCTGAGAGCATTTGCACCGCCGATTTTTTTCACCAAAGCATATTTGCCGCCGGCCGTCTTTCTGTATACACGGTAGGATGTAGCACCTGCCGTTTTCGTCCACCTAACTGTAACACCGTTTCTGGCTGCACTCACTTTGGCTGTGACAGGTCTAAGACACACATATTTCGATGCGACGTACGTGCCCGCTGTCCTTCCAATGTAAGGCTTTACAGCATATGTGTATATTGTTCCCGCTTTCACCGCCTTATCAAGATATGTGAATGTAGTGGATGACGCAGTCTTGATACAGGTGTACTTTCCAGTTCCGATCCTTTTATATATCTTATAAGACCTTGCGCCTCCCACTTTGTTCCATGAAAGCTTTATACCTGTGGATTCATTTGCTGTTTTTGCCTTTGCCGTTCCAACGAAGCATCTGCTTGCTTCCGTTCCGGCACCTACCACGGTTCCTTTGTATGCCTGAACCTTGTATGTATATATCACTCCACTTGTAACCTTCGTGTCATTAAAAGCAAGGGTGTTAGCCCTGGTAACCTTCTTCAACAGCGCATACTGTCCCTTTCCGGACTTTCTGTATATATAGTATCCGGATGCATTTTTCTCTGATGTCCATGAGATCTTTATTCCCGTGGAGGATACGGCTGTTTTTACTGTAACCTTGCTCAGCTTCAGCATGGCGATCGAGCTCGTCTTTGTGGTTCCACAATTGACACATGTGTATTCCTTTGTACCCGCGCTTGTGTAGGTTGGCTTCTTCGTCACTACTCCGGCATCCCATACGTGGCTTGTACACACCAGTTTGGCTATCGTCTCGGTCTTGGTCTCACCGCAGTTTGTACAGGTGTACTTCTTGGTTCCTGTACTTGTATATGTTGGCTTCTTCGTCACTACTTCGGCACCCCATACGTGGCTCGTACATACCAGTTTGGCTATCGTCTCGGTCTTGGTCTCACCGCAGTT
>ULXW01050158.1_pt1 | contig 12785 bp, 9 predicted proteins | sample 1961661 | NCBI WGS metagenome assembly ULXW01 (sample SAMEA4835849, study PRJEB28245) | human gut metagenome | biome: gut microbiome; material: fecal sample | place: Denmark | collected 2008 | reverse complement strand
GGGGGTATTTTTGCACAGCGCCTGGCTATTGGCCGCTTATACCCAGCTGAAAAACCGCTTTTTATGAGAGGAACGTTTTGCATGCCGAACCCGACCATTTCCATTGTGACAACTGTATATGACGCCAAGGATTACATCCCCCGCACGGTGCGCAGCATTCTGGCCCAGAGCTTTACGGACTTTGAGCTGCTGCTGGTGGAGGATGGCAGCCCCAACGGCTGCGGCGAGCTGTGTGATGAGCTTGCCAAAACCGACCCGCGCATCCGGGTGTTCCACAAGGAAAACGGCGGCCCGGCCTCCGCTTTGAACGTTGGGCTGGACAATGCCCGCGGGGATTACATCGGCTTTGTGGATTCGGACGACCTGGTGGATCCGGATCTCTACGAAACACTTTTGAATGCCATCCGCGAAAATGATGTGCGCATTGCCTCCTGCAATGCCGACGCGGTGGACGAACAGGAAAAGCCCGTGCCGGGGGCCGGGGTCAACATCAACATTGCCGGGCGGCACATGGCCATGGAGCTGCTGCTGGACACCTTTAAAACCGGCGGCTTTTACGGGCTGCTGTGCTGGAACAAGCTGTTTGACATCCGCCTGTTCCGCGATAAAGGCGTGCATTTTGACGAAACCATGTTCTTTGGCGATGACGCCAGCGAGCTGCACCGCGTGTATGACGGCGAGTATGTTTACTGTGTGCCGCGCGTGCTGTACCACTACCGGCGGCGCGGCGGCCAGATGACCGAGGTGCTGTTTCCGCCGCGGCGGCTGGATGATTTGAAAATGTACTGGAACTGGCTGGGCTGGTTTGCCGCGCAGCCGGACAAAACCGAATATAAAGGTTATTATGAATGGGCCGTGGCATGGTACTGGAAGGTGTTTTACCTGTTCTGGTGCCAGGCCAGCGAGGCCGGAGCCATGGCAAAGCTGAAACCGGAATTTTTGAAGCACAAAAAGCATCTGGACAGCATTTTGCCGGACATCCTGCGCTGCCCGCATGTACCCGGTGCCGAAAAAGCGCGCGCTGTGCTGTTCTGCGCCGCACCGGGGCTGACCTACACGCTGGCACATGCCCGCGGCAAGCTGCATGGCAGCAAAACGGACTGAGGAATGAGGGGGAAAAACAAGATGGAACATATTGCAGTTAGTGTGATCGTTCCCATTTACAACGCAGAGCCCTGGCTGGAAGAGTGCGTGCAGAGCATTCTGGACCAGGATTTCCCGGCCAGCTACGGCACGATCGAAGTGCTGCTGATCGATGACGGCGCAACGGATGGCAGCGGCGCTTTGTGTGACCGCCTTGCCAAGCGGGACAACCGCATTAAAGTGGTGCACCAGGAGAACCAGGGGCTTTCCGGCGCGCGCAACACCGGCATTGATATGGCCCGCGGCCGCTATTATGCCTTTATTGACAGCGACGATGTGGTGCGCCCGGCGTACCTGAAAAAAATGTACGAAGCCTGCGAAGCGCACGACGCCTACATGGCGATCTGCGCAGTGGAGGACGTACAGGAGAACGGCAAGCCCCTGCCGGAGCCGGTGTTCACCCCGCCCACGCAGGAAGGTGTGTTCCGCGGCAAGGATCTGCTGAATGATTTTTATGCCCCCAACGGCACTTATTACACCGTTGCATGGAACAAGCTTTACCGCGCCGAGGTGTGGAAGCTGCTGCATTACCCGGAGGGCCGTCTGCACGAGGATGATTTTGTGGCGCACCGGCTGTTCTGGCGGTGCGATAAAGTGGTGTGCCTGCCGGATGTTTTGTACAATTACCGCCTGCGTTCCGGCAGCATTATGCGCACCAGCCTGAAACCCGGCGCGTTTGACGCGGTGGACGGCCTGGCTGACCGGTACCGCTTTTATGTCGAGAACGGCGCGGACCGTTCGGTGATTGATTCGGCTTATGCTGCCTGTTGGCGGCGGTATCTTTTCCTGTGCGCCAAGGTACGCCAGAACCCGGAGCCGCAGCTGGTCAAGGCCATCAGCAAGGAGCAGTTTCTGATGCAGGGGCTGATCAGCTACCTGCCCAACTGCCGCCACATGAAGATGACCGAAAAGCTTTCCGCCGCCCGCTGGGCCATGATGCCCGCCGAAAGCCTTTGCCCGGCAAAGTGATTGTTTACGGGAGCTTTCCAGCCTTTTTTGAAAAAAAGGCTTCGGCGAAAAAACTTTAATATAATAGAATATAAGAATAAAAATAGGGATTGGATAGCGAACGGGTAAACAAAAATCAAACACGCCAAAAATGTATTGAACCGCGTGTTTTTGCCTATAGGATCGCAGGGGCGTACATTGTGCGCCCGCCAACCTAACGTAATAACGTTTTTATCAACGGTTATACACACGGCAAACGGCCACGGGACGATGCAAGCATCGTCCCCTACAAATAATTTTTAGGTTTGCGATAACCATTTTGCGTTTCTCCCCAACGCGATAAGGGCATCGCGCCCTACAGAATATTTTGCCGCTCATCACGCACTTTCAAACATTCCAAAGCCTAATATTTCCTGAGCGGCGCTGCGCGCCGCGGTCCACCACCATTATTCTTTATTCTTTTTTAATTATTCTTTACCTACCCCATTCCTAATTAAACTCCTAACTCCTCCCTCCTAACTCCTCCCTCCTAACTCCTCCCTCCTAACTATTCCTCCGTCCACACCAAACTTTCAAACCAACGAAAAAAGGGGTTGTCCATTTTGCCGCTGCGCTCGCCGAATACACCGCGCAAACCGCGCATTTTGCTGGTTCCGCCGCCGGAGCTGCCGGTTCCTGCTGTGCAGGGCGGCGCGGTGGAAACCCTTGTCACCCACCTGATCCGTGAAAATGAACGGGCGGGCAAGCTGGACCTGCTGTGCGCCAGCATCCCGGACCCGGAAGCCGCCGCCCAGGCACAAGGGCTGCAGCACACCAAAATGCTGTACGTTGCCAAGCCCCGCGGCGTGCGCCGGTATTACCCCATGGTGTTTCTGGAGCGCTGCTTTGGCGTTGCCGCCCCGTATGACCCGTGGTATCAAAAGGTTCAGCTTTCCCTTGCACTGGAGCTGCCCACGCCGGACCTGATTGTGGCGGAGGGCGGCACCCTGACCCAGTGCAGCGCCATCAGCAAAATGTTCGGCAAGCGGCGTTGCCTGGCCCACCTGCACGGCCAGACCAGCTGCAGCCATGAGATGGACGCCATTTACGGCGGTATTCTGGCCCTGAGCGAGTTTATCCGCGATGATTACCTCAAAACCAGCGAGCTGGACCGCAAGCATGCCTACATCCTGCACAACTGCATTGATACCGCCCGCTTTGTGCCTGGCCCGGCGGATGCTGCGCTGCGGGCTTCCCTCGGCTTTGCGCCGGAAGATTTTGTTGTACTGTTCTGCGGCCGCCTGGAGCCGGATAAGGGCATCCACAAGCTGTTGGAAGCGATGGAGAATATCCATGACCCGCGCATCAAGCTGCTGATTGTGGGCAGCCCGTTTTTTGGCCGTACCCAGCAAAGCCCGTTTTTGCGCAAGTTGGAACAGCAGGCCGAGACCCTTGGCGACCGGGTGCGCTTTACTGGCTATGTGCCCAATGATTCGATGCCGGAATATTACCGCTTGGCGGACCTTGTCTGCGTGCCCACCTTGGTGGAGGAAGCCGCCGGGCTTGTGGCGGTGGAAGCCATGGGCTGCGGCCGACCGGTGCTTGCCACCCGCAGCGGCGGTATGCCGGAATATCTGGACGGCAGCCAGGCCGTGCTGGTGGACCGTGACGGCAATGTAGCCGGGCAGCTGAGCTTTGCCATCCGCATGCTGTACGAACACCCGGATCTGCGCGCCCAGATGAGCACCGCCGGTGCAAAGACGGCACAGCGCTATTCTTCTGCACGCTTTTATGATGATTTTGTACGCATTGTGTACGATTTTGGAGGTCACCTATGGAACAGCCCGTCATCTGTGTGATCGTTCCGGTATACAAGGCGGAAGCCACCCTGCCCCGCTGCATCGAAAGTGTGCTGACCCAGCAGCTGCCGGGCGGGCTGCGGCTGATCTTGGTGGACGATCAAAGTCCAGACCGCAGCGGCGAAATTTGTGACGCTTACGCAGCAAAGGATCCCCGTGTGATGGTACTGCACCGCAGGGAACGCGGGGTTTCCGGCGCGCGCAATGCCGGGTTACGGGCCGCCACCGGCGAGTATATTGTATTTTTGGACAGTGACGATGCCCTGCGCCCCGGCGCTTTGGCCGCCGCCCTTGCGGCACAGGCCGCTGCCCCCAACGCTTTTGTGCTCTGGCACTACACCATGCAGCCGGACGATACCACCCCTGTAACCACAGTAGCCCACCCGGCCCAACAGAGCGACCTGGCCCGCCTGCACCTGGACTGCCTGATCGCCATGCCGTGGAACAAGCTTTACCGGCGCACATACGCCCGGCAGCTTGCCTTTGACCAGGCTTATACCCTTGGCGAAGATTTGCAGTTTGTGCTGGATTATCTGGCTCTGCTGGGGCGCTGCCAGCCGGATTTCAGCTACCTTGTGCTGGAAAGCGCCCTGACCTTTTACGATTGCAGCCGCACCGGCACCCTTTCCACCAAGTACCACGCCAATTACTGCGAAATTTGGCCCAAGCATTTTGCCAAGCTGAACGCCGCCTGCACCGCTGCTGCCTGCCCGCCGCAGGATATGCTGCCGCTGCACCGCGCGGAATTGCAGGTTTTGGCCGAGGGTGCCGCGGACATTTTGCGGCGGGACCCCGATGCCATGCCCGCACGCCGCGCCAAAGCCCGCACCGCGCTGCAAAGCCCATGGCTGAAAAGCCTGCTGGATACAATGCTCCATGAGCACTGTTACAGCCCCTATTACCTGCCCTGCCGCTGGAACAGCTTGCGTCTGCTATGGATGTTGTCTGAAGCTGCGCGCACGCAGAGCCCCCTGTTCGGCAAGCTGGACTGGGCTGGGTATTATTTGCTGCTGGGCCGCATGAAGCGCGGCTGAACCGCAGCCTGCTTTCTCTCTGGTATTACAGTACATTTCCCCCAGGCAGCGCCGCTGGCTTGCCTGGGGCTTTGTTTTTGCATCGTCAGGTTTTTGGGGTTGTAGATTGTATTCACCTGCTTAACATGGTATAATGGGGCAGAATTATCTCTTTGTACTATTTTTAACACTTTTGGGAGAATTATTTAATCGTCAACCACTGCAGCGGCACTGCTTTTATGTGTTTGGCCGCTAAATCTGTTTTGGAGTGTTTTAGATGATGTTTTTATCGCGTGCAGAGTCCTCTTATCTGCACCAGCACCTAAGCGTGGTGCGCCATGTCACCCTGGACCCGGAGGGCCCCGGTGTGCTGCGCATTCACCTGCTCCCTTGCAAAAAAGCACGGCGCAATGTGCCGTTTGTTGCACTTTTGAACGGGCAGGATATTTTGCCGCTCAGCGTTTCATGGGCCATTCTGCTGGCAGGGCTGATGGACGCCCTGCAGCCTTTTGAGGGCAAGGAGATCACCGAGGACCAGTGGGCCGGAATTGCCGCCCAGGCCGTGGAAACCGCCGCTGCTGTTTACCCGAAAACGGCTCCCGACCAGATCCGCGCGGATTTGAATGCCATGCTGACCTCCTTCCGCGCGCTGACCGCCGGGCAGGAACCGCCCGTGCATGTGCAGCCGATGGACCTGGGCGCTTACGCCCGCTATATGGCAGCCCCCCACCGTATGGACCTGATGGTAAGCTCCATGGAAAAGGACGGTGCCTGGCACTGCAACCAGAAATGCCTGCACTGTTACGCCGCCAACCAGCCCCTTGGCGCGGTGAAAGAGCTGGATACCGACCAATGGCTGGCTGTTATCCAAAAATGCCGCGCGGCGGGCATTCCGCAGCTGACCTTTACCGGCGGCGAACCCACCATGCGCAATGACCTGGTCAGCCTGGTGCATGCCGCACAGTGGTTTGTTACCCGGCTGAACACCAACGGCCGCATGCTGACCAGCGCCCTTTGCCGGGAACTGGCGGACGCCAGCCTGGACAGCGTACAGGTCACCCTATATTCGGCGGATGAAGCTATCCATAACACACTGGTGGGTGCCCCCGGCTATGCGGACACCATCAGCGGCATCCGCAATGCGGTGGAGGCGGGGCTGAATGTCAGCATCAACACCCCGCTGTGCAGCCTGAACCAGGATTACACCGCAACGCTGGCGCTGGCCAACTCTCTTGGCGTGCGCTATGCCACCTGCAGCGGGCTAATTCCCACCGGCGGGGCCGAAACCGACCCCAGCAAGGCCACCCGCTTAACGCCGGAAGCACTGACCGCCGTGCTGCGCCCCGCGATGGCCTATGCTGAACAAAACCACATGGAGATCAACTTTACCAGCCCCGGCTGGCTGCCGGATGCGGTACTGTTGGATCTTGGCTTTACCCAGGTGCCCAGCTGCGGGGCCTGCCTTTCCAACATGGCCGTTGCGCCGGACGGCACCGTTCTGCCCTGCCAGAGCTGGCTGCGGGAGGGCGCTGGCCTGGGCAACATCCTGCATGACCCCTGGCACAAGATCTGGAATGCCCCCGCCTGCCGCCGTGTGCGGGAAGAAAGTGCGAAAATGGAACACATCTGCCAGCTTGGCACAACCGTTCCCGCACAGGGAGGTTTGTGATGAAACAATCCGTTTTACGCTTTGCCGCGCAGCTGTGGGCTATGCTGGCCGTTCTGCTGCTGTTTGTTGCCGCCGCCCTGCCCGCCCATGCGGATGACGGCGACATGGATGAGATCACCCACTATACCGTAACAGTGGACACCCGCGCCGATGGCTCCGCCGATATCACCTATGAGCTGGACTGGAACGTGATCGGCGGCAGCCTGGATGAACCGCTGACCTGGGTGCGCATCGGCCTGCCCAACAGCCACAACGACAGCCTGGTCAACCTGACGCCGGATACAGTTCTTAACGTAAGTTCCGTGGATGACGGCGGTTCCTTTGCCAAGGTTGATTTTATCAACGCCTACTTCCCGCCGGATATTGCCGCCACCATCGGCGCACAGAGCAGCGTACACTTTGCGTTCCAGGTACACCAGTCCCATCTGTTTTTGCTGAACGAGGACGGCAACGCCGACTACAGCTTTACCCCCGGCTGGTTCGATGATTTGTGTGTGGATGAGCTGACCATCCGCTGGGTGGCGCTGGACGGTATCCAGGCCGATAACGACAGCCAGGACGGCAACTATCTTGTGTGGAACTTTGGCCCGCTGGACCATGGCGAAAGCGCCACGGTGCATGTCAGCGTTCCCGCCCATACAGCACAAAACTACTCCCCCGATGCTGCCGCAACGGACAGCGAAATGTATTATGACGACAGTGACCAGGTACTGGTTTTCTTCTTCGTGCTCCTTCTGGTCATTATCGTGATTGCTCTGATCACGGTTTCCGTTTCCCGCACAAACGGGATCTGGAACGGTGGTTTTGGCGAGGATGACCCCGACGACTGGTACTGGTATTCCAACGGGCACACCCATATCCATGTTGCCCGTAATCTGCCCCCGCCAGAAGGCTACCATCGCGTTCCCCCACCCGCAAACTTCAAGGCCGGGGGCGGAAAGACCCGTGGCGGTGGTGCCGGGCGGCGCAGCGGCGGTTCGGATCACTCCAACCATTCCAGCTGCGCGTGTGCGTGTGCCTGTGTTTCCAGCTGTGCATGCGCCTGCGCGTGTGCGGGCGGCGGCCGCGCCGGGTGCAGTACCAAAAACTTTTATAAAATTACCGTGAAAAAAGCCGACTGATATAACGGAGGGCAAAGCCATGAGCCTGGAAGATCAATACGATGCCTGGGTGCGCAGTGTGACCGGTACAGGCCGCCACAGCGCTACCAAACAGGACCGCGATGCCGCGCAAAACAGCCTGAACGCCATGCAGGCCCAGCTGGACGCTTTGGCCGAAAGCCAAAAACGCCAGAAATCTGCCGCGGACGCCCTGAACGCCGTGCAGCGCGCCGGTGCCGCCACCGCGGACAGTGTGCGCCGCATGAGCAGCGAGCTGACCCAAAGCCTGCGCCAGGACGGCCTGCTGGGCGGCAAAACCGCACAGCCTGCCCCCGCAGCAGAACCGGTAAAAGCCGGCCCGGAAAACTTTAATGGCCTGGCCGACCGGGTGCGCCAGCAGGTGCTGGGGCAGGATGCCTTTGTGGGGCAGGTGGTCAAGGCGTTCCGCCGCCCCTTTGTGATGGGCACCGCCGATACCGCCCATGCCCGCGGCAGCATGCTGCTGTGCGGCCCCACCGGTACCGGGCGGCACTATGCCCTGACCTGCATTGTGGACGAGATGGCAGGCCGCGGACTTTTGCACAGCGCCCTGATTGAAACGATGGATCTGGCCCTGTACCCCGGCCCCGCACAGGAAAAGCTGTTTTTGCAGGACCTGTATGCCGCCTTGCAGTCTGACGCCGAGGTTCTGGCCTTTGACCATTACGAAAGCTGTGCATCCAATTACCTGAACATGCTGGCAACGCTGGCCATTGACGGCACTCTGCCGCTGACCAGCCGCTATGTATTGCAGCGCGGCATTCTGGTGGATGTGGGCACCGCCCTGGCCCCCGGCGCGATCGGCGAATTGCAGGCTGCCGGCAAGTATTTTGTATTTTTCTCCAACCGGGACGAAACCGCCCTGGCGGACAAGTTCGGCGCGCGGTTCGTGGACGCGCTGGAGGGGGACATCTGCCGCACCCAGGCGTTCACCCCCGAAAGCCTGGCCGCCATTGCCGCGCGGGAGCTGAACCACCTGGCCCAGCGGGTCAAGGCGCAGTGCGGCCTTGTGCTTGCCATGGGCAGCGATGTGCGGGACCTGGTTGCCGCGCAGTACGGCAAAACCAGCGGCATGACCGCCATGCGCGATTATGTCGACAGCATCTACCGCGCCTTTGCAGAGTACGTTCTGGATGCGGACGACATTCCTACCGCCGGAACGCCCGCCAAATTGACGGTGGACGGCAGCCGCCTGATGGCCGCCATTGGCAGCGGTGAACCGTTTGACCTGCTGGCCCTGCTGCCCCGCCAGTACCGCGGCGATGTGGATGCCGTGGAAGCGGAGCTAGATGCCATTGTGGGCCTTGACGAAGTAAAGGATTTTGTGCGCGGCATTGCCCAGAACGTGCAGGCCCAGCAAAAGCGCAAGGCCCAGGGCCTGAAAGTTGCCGATGTGAACATGCACATGATTTTTACCGGCAACCCCGGCACCGGCAAAACCACGATTGCCCGCATTCTGGCCAAGTATCTGAAAGCCATCGGCGCACTGCGCGGCGGCCAGCTGGTGGAAGTGACCCGTGCCGACCTGGTGGGCCGCTATGTCGGTCACACGGCCCCGCTGACCAACCAGGTGATCCAGAGCGCTTTGGGCGGCGTGCTGTTCATTGATGAAGCATACAGCCTGTACCGCGGCGGCGAGGACAGCTTTGGGCTGGAAGCCATTGACACCCTGGTAAAGGGTATTGAGGACCACCGCGATGACCTGGTGGTGATCCTGGCCGGGTACAGCAAGGAGATGGCGCTGTTCCTGACGGCGAACTCCGGCCTGGCCAGCCGCTTCCCGAACCAGATTGAATTCCCGGATTACACAGGCGCTGAGCTTTTGGCGATCACCCAGAGCATTGCCAAAAGCAAGGGGTACCGCCTGGACGATGCCTGTGCGATGCCGTTGGTGGCATTCTTCGACCGCCGCCAGTCAGAGAACGCCGCCGAAAATGGCAACGGACGCATGGCCCGTAACACGCTGGAAAAAGCCATCCTGAACCAGTCCAAGCGCCTGGTCGCGGATGCTGATGCCGCGCTGGACCTGCTGCTGCCGGGGGATTTCGAACTGGAGTGATTCCTTACGGGAGTTTTCCGGCCTTTTTGAAAAAGGCCTTGGCGAAAGACTTTAATGGGTATCGCATAAATCACATAAACTAAGGTGTATCTGAAAACAAAGAAAATAACGGATATTTCGCAAAATCCCGCTGTGTTTGTAGAAATAGACTAAATTTTCGACTTTTCAGATACACCCTAAGAAATAGGCATGCGGATTCTCGGTAGATACGAGGGTCCGCATGCCTTTGGTTTTGCGGGGGATCGGTTTGGAGTCTGGGATTTTGGTGCAAAAGTTCGCAGTGCGGCAGGGTTCCGCGGGACGATGCAAGCATCGTCCCCTACAAATGTTTTTAGGGCAATACCGCATAATTCTAAGTGCCGCCGAAAACTCCTCCCTCCTCCCTCCTAACTAAAAAAATCCGCCCCATCCAGAACAGCTCTCACCATTCTAAACGGGGCGGACAAAAGTTTGATTTACAGTACCTTGGACAAAAACGCTTTCAGGCGCGGATTGTCGGGGTCCTTAAAGAACTCCTGCGGGGGCTTATCGACCTTGATAACACCCTCATCAATAAAGATCACACGGTTGGCAACCTCGCGGGCAAAACCCATTTCGTGGGTCACCACCACCATGGTCATGCCATCGCGGGCCAGTTCTTTCATCAGTTCCAGAACTTCGCCTACCATTTCGGGGTCCAGCGCGCTGGTGGGCTCGTCAAACAACAGCACTTCAGGGTTCATGGCCAGTGCACGCACAATGGCAATGCGCTGTTTCTGACCGCCGGAAAGCATGTTGGGGTAAACATCCGCCTTATCGGCCAGGCCAATGCGCTCCAGCAGCTCCATGGCCTGCTTGTCGGCAGCAGCCTGGCTCATACGGCCCAGGCGCACCGGAGCCAGCGTGATGTTCTTTTTCACCGTCAGGTGGGGGAACAGGTTAAAATGCTGGAACACCATGCCCATCTGGGCGCGGGTGGCATCAATGTCGCGTTCGGTGATCTCTTTGCCGTCCAGCATAACCGTACCGCCGTCCGGTTCTTCCAGGCGGGTCAGGCAGCGCAGAAAAGTGGACTTGCCGCAGCCGGAAGGCCCAACCAGGCAGACAACATCGCCCTTATTGATGGTCAGGTCAATGCCCTTGAGCACATCCAGACCGTTATAGTTCTTTTTTAAGTCCTTAACGACGATCACTCTTCGCCAGCCTCCCTTCCAGTTTGCCAAGCAGCCAGGTAAAGATCATAACCAGAATCAGATACATCAGCGCCACGCCGAACAACGGGAACATCGGCTCGTAAGTACGGTTCATGATGCCCTGTGCAGCGTACAGCAGCTCCTTACCGCCAATAACGGTGATGAGCGAGGTATCCTTGAGAAGGACGATGAACTCATTGCCCAGGGCAGGCAGTACCGAGCGGATGGCCTGCGGAATCACGATCAGCACCATGGTTGTCATGTAGTTCAGGCCCAGGCTGCGGCCGGCTTCCATCTGGCCGGGGTCAACGGCCATCAGACCGCCGCGGATGATCTCCGAAACATACGCACCGGAGTTAATGCCCAGTGCCAGCGCGCCGACCATGGTAAAGTTGCGGCTGTTGGCAAAGATAACCATGCTCATAATCAGCATCTGCACCATCATGGGGGTGCCGCGGATCACAGTGGCGTATAGCTTGCATACAGCGTTGGCAACGGCAAGAGCCGGGTCGTGGTGGCCGCGGCGCTGTTGGTCATGCGCAACACGCACCAGGGCAACCACGCTGCCCAGCACCACGCCGATCGTCAAAGCAATTGCCGTTACATACAGCGTGGGGATGACCCCTTTGAGGTATTGCTGCCAGCGGTTTGAGGCAATAAATGCCTGGTAGAATTTAACGAACAGATCCTGCCCGAAATCCAGCTTTGTACCAGCTTTCGCCAGCTGGGTCAGCATTTCGTATTGTGCGGCCATCCGCATTCCACACCTTTCCTGTGTTCCGGCACCAGGGCACCGGGCGTTTATTTTACGGTCTTACCAACAAAAGGGAGGCGCCCCTGTGGGCCACCTCCCTGTGGCACTTGTGAAAAAGCTGCTTTATTCAGCAGTGATGTACTTGTCCACGATAGCCTGCAGGGTGCCGTCGGCCTTCAGCTCTTCCAGAGCGGTGTTGATGGCATCCTTCAGTTCGGTGTTGCCCTTACCAATGCCGATTGCGTAGCTTTCTTCCACGTAAGCGGTGTCCAGCAGCTTCAGGCCGGGGTTGGCAGCAATAAATTCCTTAGCGGGAGCATTATCAATAACAACGCAGTCAACCTGGCCGTTGTTCAGCATCTGCACGGCAGTCAGGCCGTTGTCGTAAGCAACAACGTTCTCATCGCCAAAGTCGTCAGAGCAGTACAGGTAGCCGGTGGTACCGCGCTGGGTGCCGATTTTCTTGCCAGCCAGGTCATCCACGCTGGCAATATCGGAATCTTCCTTGACGATGATGGACTGGATGCCGGTTGCGTAAGAATCGGTGAAGTCCATCACGTTCTGGCGCTCGTCGGTAACGGTAACGCCAGCCATAACCATATCGGCCTTGCCCTGCTGTACAGCCAGCAGTGCAGCGTCAAAGTCCATATCATCGATCTGCAGCTCCAGGCCCAGCTTGTCAGCAATGGCCTGTGCGGTCTCAATGTCGATGCCCTCAAATTCGCCGGAATCGGTGGTCATCTCGTACGGGGGGAAGGCTGCGTTGGTGGACATGATCAGCTTGCCCGGCTCAACGGTGGACAGCTCAGCAGTTTCAGTCTCGCTGGCTGCTTCAGAGGAAGCAGCATCGGAAGATGCAGCATCGCTGGAAGCGGCTTCGGAAGATGCAGCAGAAGAAGCGGTGGAACCGCAGGCAGCCAGGCTCAGGACCAAGGCAGCGGCAGTCATCAAAGACAATGCTTTTTTCATTACAATATACCTTCTTTGTTCATGGTTCTCTGATTTTCAAGGTGTATCTGAAAACAAGGAAAATAACGGACATTTCGCAAA
>ULXW01025223.1_pt1 | contig 12805 bp, 9 predicted proteins | sample 1961661 | NCBI WGS metagenome assembly ULXW01 (sample SAMEA4835849, study PRJEB28245) | human gut metagenome | biome: gut microbiome; material: fecal sample | place: Denmark | collected 2008 | reverse complement strand
GCGCCGCCACTCATCAAAGCGCTCGCCCGCGCTGAGGCGCGAGTGCAGCACCGCCGCAACCGCCCCGAACCGCGCCCGAAACCACATGACCATCTGCGGCGTGAGGGCGATTTCCGGCACGAGAATCATGGCGGATTTCCCCTGCACGAGCGTCTGGCGCACGAGGCGGATGAACACCTCGGTTTTGCCGCTGCCCGTCACACCGTGGAGCAGGTATTTCCCCTGTCCACTGCGCAAATCCGGCAGCATGACAGACAATGCTTCCTCCTGCCCCGGCGTGAGGGGCGGGTCAGGGACGGCGGTGTCCGGCGTATTGCCGCCCGACCGGCGCAGCACTTCTTCTTCCCGCAGGGCAATTAGCCCCGCTGCTTCCAGCTGGCGCAGCGCTTGCAGCGGCTCGCGGACAAGCAGCTTCAATTCCTCCACCGGGTGCGTCCGCCCGTCGGATAAGACCGTCAGCAGCAGACGCCGTTTCGGCGAGCGTTTCTCCGCCAGTGCCGCCGCTTCCAGCATTTCGCGTGGCTTCGCGGCCTGCGCGACCGTCTGCGTTTTCACCTGAATGCGTCCACCGCGCATTTGGGCGGGCAGCATCAGCCGCAGCGTTTCCGCCAGTGGGCAATGCACGTCGTCCGCCATCTGCTGGGCGAGCGTCAGCAGCGTGGGGCAGATAGCGGCATAATCCTCCAGCGGGCGGAGGATGTCGCGGAGCTTTTCCGGCGGCACGTCCGTCTCCTGCGTCAGGGAGAGGACGACCCCCTCCTTGCGCATCCGCCCGAACGGAACTTCCACGCGCTGTCCGGCGGTGAGCGTCATGCCGTCCGGAATGCGGTAGGTAAACGTGTGCGCAACATTCTCATGCACAATGTCCACAATTACCTGTGCGTACAGGACACTCACCCCTTTCTGCTCAATGCGCTAATACACCATTGTTTATTATACATCGGAATGCCGAAGGGGTCAAGGAAAAAAGGCATGTTTCTGCGATTTCCCAAAACGAAAAAAGCGGTCACGCGACCGCTTTTCAATGCGCAATGATTTCTCAAATTGCTAATTACTCCTCGCATTTTCCGTGAATCACATGGATGGCAACAATGACGACCCCCGCCAGCATTTCCGCAACGGACATCCCCATCAGCACACCCGAAAAGAATTCCTTGACATGGCTGCCGCCGACCAGCGCAGACAATGCATTGCTCGCGATGCCCAGCAGAATCAGCAGAACGCCGTAGAGAATATGCTGCTCATAGACTGTGCGCTGCATCCGGCGCAGTAGGTCAAGCATCTGTGCGTCATGCGTCAGCTGCATTTCTTCCTTCTGCGGCGAATCCTTGCCGTTGAGCAATTCCGGCAGGGTGATACCCAGCGCCGTGCAGAGCGCTTCCACCGCGTCAGCATCGGGCAGACGTTTGCCCGTTTCCCAGCGCATCAAGGATTTCTGCGATACGCCAATTTTCTGCGCCAGCTGCTCCTGCGTCATGCCTTGCGCAGTGCGCTTGCCTGCGATATACTGACCAATTGCCGCCTGATTCATAAGCACACTTCCTTTGATAGCCGCACCCCTCTTGGAGTACTTTCCGTATCATAGCACGACTTTGTAACGAATGTCGGAAGTGTTTGTAAATATTTTGTGAACAATAATTGCGTCGAAACTGTTGCAAAAAGAACCTGTTCAAGCAGGAGAAAATGTGCTATAATAAGGCATAATCAACCATACTGGAGGTGTTTCTGCGTGGCACACAAGCCTGTATTGTATATTGTGATTCCCTGCTACAACGAAGAAAGCGTACTGCCGATTACCAGCGGCATGTTCCGCGACAAGGTGCGTCAGCTCGCAGACGCGGGGAAAATCAGCGACAAGAGCCGCATTCTGTTCGTCAACGACGGCAGCAAGGACAAGACGTGGGAGATTATCACGGCGCTGTCCGCGAAAGACCCGTGCTTCCAAGGCATTGCGCAGAGCCGCAACCGAGGGCACCAAAGGGCGGTCTGGGCAGGGCTGATGGAGGCGAAAGACCGCTGCGACATCACCATCAGCATCGACTGCGACGGGCAGGACGATATCAACGCCATGGACGCGATGGTGGATGCGTACCTTGACGGCTGCGAAATCGTCTACGGCGTGCGCTCCAAGCGTGATACCGACACGTTCTTCAAGCGCTTCACGGCGGAAGGCTTCTACAAGCTGCTCAGCGCAATGGGCGCGGAGGTTGTGTTTAATCACGCGGATTACCGCCTGATTTCCAGCCGTGCCCTGCAGGAATTGGCGAAATTCCGCGAAGTAAACCTGTATCTGCGTGGGATGGTTCCGCTGGTCGGGTTCAAGTCCACCAGCGTCTCTTACGAGCGCCACGAGCGCATTGCGGGCGAAAGCCACTATCCGCTGAAGAAGATGCTGGGGCTGGCGTTCGACGGCATCACAAGCCTATCGGTCAAACCGATTCGCATGGTGTTCTTCGCCGGGCTGTTTATCACGATTCTGTCATTTATCGGCATTATCTGGGCGGTGATTGCCGCGATTGCCGGGCATTCGGTGGCTGGCTGGGCGTCGCTGGCTTGTCTGGTATGCTTCGTTGGCGGGATGCAGTGCCTGTTTCTGGGTATCATCGGGGAATATATCGGCAAAATCTACTTGGAAGTCAAGCAGCGTCCGCGGTATATTATTTCGGAACGCACAGCGGAGATGGAGGAGAAGAAGGAGTAACGGCACACCCACTAATCGCATTTTCGATAAAATCCAAGTAACATGGGTGTGCATGCGAAGGAGTCCAGATGGCGACCGCAAAGCCCTCTGGTCGCCTCCGCAGAGGCGAAACCCCTGCCGCGATAAAGATAATCATCGAAGTACCAATAGTACCACTATAAAAGGAAAAAGGAGAACACAACACACATGCTCTACGAAGGCAAAATCTGGCTTGGAACAGGTGAACATCCCGTCTGCCTGCTGCCGCAGATGGCAAACCGCCATGGTCTCATTGCCGGGGCGACCGGCACGGGCAAAACCGTCTCCCTCAAGGTGCTGGCAGAGGGATTTTCGGACATGGGCGTGCCCGTGTTCCTCGCGGATATCAAGGGCGATCTCGCCGGGATGGTGCAGCCCGGCACACACAGCGACAATATCGCCAATCGCCTGACGCAGTGCGGCGTGCCGACATTCGAGTACCGCACATTCCCGACCGTGTTCTGGGACGTATTCGGCAAAGAAGGGCATCCCGTCCGCACGACCGTGAGCGAAATGGGGCCGACGCTGCTCGCGCGGCTGATGAACCTCAACGACACGCAGGCGGGCGTGCTGAGCATCCTCTTCCGCGTCGCGGATGACGAGAACATGCTGCTGCTCGACCTCAAGGACTTGAAGGCCATGCTTGCCTACGTCGGTGAGCACGCCAAGGAGTACACGCTCGATTACGGCAACGTGTCCATGGCATCTGTCGGTGCGATTCAGCGCGCCGTCGCCATGCTGGAGGACGAGGGCGGCAATGCCTTCTTCGGCGAACCCGCGCTGAACATCGCCGACTGGATGCAGCTTGATGAAAGCGGGCGCGGCGTTATCAACATCCTCGCGGCGGACGTGCTCTACCGCAAACCCCGGCTGTACTCGACCTTCCTGCTGTGGATGCTGTCGGAGCTGTACGAGCTGCTGCCCGAATGCGGCGATTTGGACAAGCCGCGCATGGTGTTCTTCTTCGACGAGGCGCACCTGCTCTTCGACGACTGCCCCAAGGCGCTGCTGGAAACGCTGGAGCAGGTCGTCCGGCTGATTCGCTCCAAGGGCGTCGGCGTGTATTTCGTCACCCAGAACCCCTGCGACATTCCCATGAGCATTCTGGGGCAGCTCGGCAACCGCGTCCAGCACGCCCTGCGCGCCTACACGCCGCTTGACCAGAAGGCCGTCCGCACCGCTGCGATGACCTTCCGCGCGAATCCCGCGTTCGATACGGCAGAAGCCATCACCACGCTCAAAACAGGCGAAGCGCTGGTTTCCTTCCTCGATGCGGACGGTGCGCCGAGCATCGTCGAGCGCGCGACCATCCTCCCCCCGCAGAGTGCCATGAACGCCATCGACGGCGATGTGCGGCAGGAGTGCATCGAGACCAGCCCCTTCCGCGGCGTTTACGACACGCCGGTTGACCGCGTTTCCGCCTACGAAATGCTGGCAAGTGCGTTCCAGAAGGAGCAGATGCCCGCGCCGGAAGCCGCCGCGCCGCAGATTTCGACCGCTGCGCCGACGGTCAGCCGCCCCGATGCGTTCCTCGTGTTCGACCCGCAGACAGGGAATTATGTGCAGCGCGAGGCTGCCCAGCCGATGAATCAGGCGCAGCCGATGGTTCAGGCACAGCCGATGGCTCAGGCTCAGCCTGTGGGTCAGGCACAGCCTGTTCAACAGCCTGCCGCACAGTGCAGCACGCCGCGTCCCGCCTGGATGGCGGCGGACGAACCCGCACGTCCGGCGTGGCAGAATCAGCAGGAGCAGCAGCCGATAGGTCAGGCGCAGCCTGTCCCGGTGCTGACCGTGCAGCAGCCGCAGGTGCAAAACATGCTGGTGATGGTCTACGACCCGGCAAGTGGGCAGTATGTGCAGAAGATGATGCCGATGCAGCTTGACCCCGCGACGGGCAATTACGTCCCGGCTCAGGCGCAGCCCGCAGCAGCGCCGACAACGACGAAGGCGCAGGAGCGCGAGGCGGAGAAGCAGCGCAAAGCAGCTGAGAAAGCCGAGAAGGAACGTCAGGCGGAAGAACGCCGGAAGCACGCGGATGAACTGCGCGAAGAACGTGCCGCGCGCGCCCGGAAGAACGACTCATTGCTGGGGCGCGTGCAGAATACGGCGATTAGCACCGCGACCCGCGAAGTGACGCGGCAGGTGACGCGCGGGATTCTGGGCGGAATCACGGGGCTGTTCGGGGGAAACAAGAAATAACTATTATTGATATACGCAAAGCGGGTGCATGGAGTTTGAAGCTCCGCGCACCCGCCTTTTTTATACTATTTTCAAATGAGAATGCGCCGCGAATGCAGGAAATAGTATTAGTCCACCGTAATCAGCCCCGGATACTGCGCCATCACTTCGTCCGCTTGATTCACGAACGTCGTCACCGCGGATGGCTGCGCCTCAAACGGCTTTCCTTCCACCAGCACCTCGACTTTCTTCACGCCCGGAAATTGGCTCGCCGTGAACACAATTGCCCGGAGCGCCTGGCTTGTCGCCGCGCTCGCGTCCTCCGCCGTCGCAAGGGACGCAAATTCTTTTGTGAAGTCAATTGTCGCGACACCGTTCTTCAGCGTCACCGACCGCAGACCACAGTCCTTTGGCAGCGGAATTTCCAGCCCGCTGTCCTTCTCCGGGCCTTTCGCCAGTTCCAGCATTGCCGTGGTCAGGTCAGCGGGGGAAAACACCGTCCGCGTAACAGGCACCATCAGCCGCCCGTCCGCCGACGGGAAATATAGCTGCACCCGCGACGCATTCGTCAGGTTCGCCGTCGTCTCCACGCTTTCCAGATTCACGCCGTCCGCCTTGAACACGCCGGATACGTCTGTCCCGTGCGTCAACTGCGAGCGCTTCTGACCGTCAAAGAGGAACGTTACCTCCTGCACCGTGTCAAATCCGCACAGCGCCGCCGCCGTCCCCTGCACCATCAGCAGCTCTTCTTCCGCGTTCTGGCAGCTCAGCGCCTCCTTACTCAAGTCCACGCGCGCCTTGCCGCCGGAAATGTCCAAATCGAACGTCACGCCCTCTGGAATAACGTTCCGCAGCCCCATGCGCGCCGCCGCGAGGTCATTTTCCGACGACTTCACCATCAGGCTTAGCGTCGCCTTCGCCACGCCGTCCTGCAGCGGAATCTGGCGCGTGACCGGCACGAGATACCCCTCGCCGTCCTCATACCAGCAGACGGTAGAGGTCACTTCGACATCCGGCGATGCGTCCGCGATGGTTTGGGTGCTGACATCGGGGGTGAAGTCAGTCTGCTGCATGGCGGTTTGGGTCTGCTGTCCGCCGCGGACGGCGAGGACAACTACAAGCGCCGCCGCAGAGACAATGAGCAGCCGTTCCATCGTGATGCGGCTGGGGAGATGAAGGGATTTGAGGGATGGAAGTTTCGGAAGTTTGGGAAGTTTCATGTTTGTCCGCCTCCTTGCCCGTTGATTCGGCTGATGGATGGTATGCGGGCGGGCGGCGGAAAAGAAGGGCTCGGGGAAAAGAAAAAACGGGTGCAGGGAGCATCCCCCCTGCACCCGTCCCTTTGCAATTTTCCCTTCAGCCCAATCAGCCGATATATTCTTTCCCGCCCATGTACATCCGCAGCGCTTCCGGAATGCGGACGCGGCCGTCGGCCTGCAGGTTGTTTTCGAGGAAGGCAATCAGCATACGCGGCGGCGCAACACAGGTGTTGTTCAGCGTATGCGCGAAGTATTTGCGGCCGTCGTCGCCCTTGACGCGAATCTTCAGGCGGCGCGCCTGCGCATCGCCCAGATTCGAGCAGCTGCCGACCTCAAAGTACTTCTTCTGGCGCGGAGACCACGCTTCCACGTCCAGCGACTTCACCTTCAAGTCAGCAAGGTCGCCAGAGCAGCATTCCAGCGTGCGAACCGGGATGTCCATCGAGCGGAAGAAATCAACGGTGTTCTGCCACAGGCGGTTGAACCACATCGGGCTGTCCTCCGGCTTGCAGACGACGATCATCTCCTGCTTCTCGAACTGGTGGATGCGGTACACGCCGCGCTCCTCAATGCCATGCGCGCCAACTTCCTTGCGGAAGCAGGGGGAATAGCTGGTCAGCGTCTGCGGCAGCTGGCTTTCGTCCAGAATCGTGTCAATGAACTTGCCGATCATCGAGTGCTCGGACGTACCAATCAGATAGAGGTCTTCGCCCTCGATCTTGTACATCATGTTCTCCATCTCGGCGAAGCTCATCACGCCCGTCACCACGTCGCCATGAATCATGTACGGCGGGATGCAGTAGGTGAAGCCGCGGTCGATCATGAAATCACGGCCATAGGACAGAATCGCGGAGTGCAGACGGGCAATATCGCCCATGAGGTAATAGAAGCCGTTGCCGGAGGTCCTGCGGGCGCTGTCAAGGTCGATGCCGTGCAGGCGCTCCATGATATCCACATGATACGGAATCTCGAAATCCGGCACGACGGGTTCACCGAAGCGCTCGATTTCCACGTTCTGGCTGTCATCCTTGCCAATCGGCACAGACGGGTCAATGATGTTCGGAATAACGAGCATCCGCTTGCGGATTTCCGCCTGCAGTTCGTCTTCCTTCGCCGCAAGGCCCTCCAGATCCGCCTTGTAAACGGCGACCTGTTCCTTCGCCTTTTCGGCCTCTTCCTTCTGACCCTTGCCCATCAGCATGCCGATCTGCTTGGACGCAACCTTAATTTGGTTGCGCAGGGTGTCCGCCTGCTGAATCGCGGCGCGGTACTCCTTGTCCATCTCGACGACTTCGTCGACCATGACGAGCTTTTCGTCCTGAAACTTCTTGCGAATGTTCTCCTTCACCAATTCGGGATTGGTACGGAGCAGATTGATGTCCAGCATCGGAAAAAATCCTCCTTTTTTGCTTGGCGGAAACCAAAAAGGCTTCCCATCCCGTAAAATTCCGGGACGAGAAGCTCGCGTTGCCACCCAGTTTGCCTGACGCACGTCAGACCACTCATGCTCGCTGTATCGGGCGAACCCGGCAGACTCCTCGTCTGCCCCCATTCAGGAGTGGAAGAAGCACCCGCGCCCTGCCGCCTCGCACCGTCCGGCGGCTCTCTGGAAGGACAAAAGCTGCTTTTCTCCCGTCAAGCGGGGTCATTTGACAGGCTTATTATACGCCATTTTGCGCGCTGATGCAAGAGGGAATTTCAACTTTTGGGCGAAATGGCGCGCATCCGCAAAATTGTTACAAAAAAATTAAATTTTCGTACATGACAACGTTTTCCCCTTTTGATTCGTCTGATAAGTAGAACACCGTAGGAGGTACATTTCCCGATGAAACGCCTGATTTCGCTTTTGCTCTGCGCGCTGCTGATTGTTCCCGCTTTGGCGGAGGACGCGCCTGATTTCGAGCCAATTCCGTGGGATATCAAGGTTTCCCCCAACCTGCCGAACCCGGATTGTTACCTGCCCAATAACGGCGGCTACCATGATGATTCCATCGACATCCAGATTAACGTCACCTACTGGACGCAGGATTTGCAGCAGGTTGATGCACCCGGCGAAGGCACAACAACCGTCATGTCCGCGCGCGTGAAGCTGACCGACGTGAGCCAATTCCGCACAGGCTTCGCGAACAAGTACCCGTCGAAGCAGGCGCGCCACGTTAACGACATGACGAAGCGTTTCAACGCCGTCATGGGCATCGACGGTGACTACTGTCTCTACCATGAGCAAGGCATCGTCGTCCGCAACGGTCAGACGCTGCGGATGCGTCCGCATAAGGGCCGCGACGAACTGATTGTGGACGAAAATGGCGACTTCCACCTCATCACCTGCACCACGCAGGCAAAGTGGGACGAGTACATTGCCGGCGGCGGCACCGTCCTGCACGCCTTCTGTTTCGGCCCCGCGCTGGTGGTGGACGGCGTTCCGCTCACGAGCCTTGATGACGTGACCATCGACAACGGCAAAGCCAAGAAAGCCCAGCGAATGGTCATCGGGCAGATCGGCAAGCTGGAATACCTGATACTGACGAACGAGGGGCCGGAAAGCACCGCCCCGAAATCCGTCGGCTTCGACCTTGTGCAGATGGCGAACCTGTGCGTGCAGTTTGGGCTGGACAACGCCTACAACCTCGACGGCGGCTCATCGAGCACGATTGCGCTGAATAATCAGAAGATTAACTCGCCGTCGAGCCACAAGAACCGCATGGTTGGGGATTGCATTTGGTTCGCGACGCTGGTGAAGGAAGAGACGTGGCGGGAGAAGGAGTCGGTACAGACGGTAGAAGTGGAGGAAAATAAGTGAACCTCGCGGTGCGCAGGCGATTATCAGACCTGCGCACCTTGCTTTTGAGGCAAATTCACCGTCAAGGAAGCGGCAGGTGCAGAAAAATAGGGATGAGGTCTGGAAAATGTCAAGACTGCATGGTGTGCTGCTTAAAAATGCAAAATCCGCCCCAAAACACGAAAAAAGCCCTGCAAAATGCAAGGCTTATGGAGCTGATAACCAGATTTGAACTGGTGACCTCATCCTTACCAAGGATGCGCTCTACCAACTGAGCTATATCAGCATCCGTGTGCCGGCGAGTGAATCGCACTGACAACATTGATATAATAGCACACTTCTTCGGAAAATGCAAGAGGGAAAATGAAATTTTTTTTCGGGAAATTTGCGAAAAATATCGTTTGCGGGAAAATCAGCAGATTTCAGCACGGAAAATCAGCGTTTTCGGTGGAAAAAATGCGTTCCAGCCTTGACAAAGTGAGCGTTTGCGCCTATCATTACATTTGTTAGATTCTCACTTTTTCAGGAGGAAATCACGATGGCTGATTTGACGATGGACAAACTGGTTGCGCTGTGCAAAAACCGCGGTCTGATTTTTGCCGGAAGCGAACTGTACGGCGGTTTGGCAAATACATGGGACTACGGCCCGCTGGGTGTGGAATTTAAGAACAATGTGAAAAAAGCGTGGTGGCAGAAATTTGTGCAGGAAAGCAAGTACAACGTGGGGCTTGACTGCGCTATTCTGATGAACCGCGAAGTGTGGGTGGCATCGGGTCACGTCGGCGGCTTCAATGACCCGCTGATGGACTGCAAGGCGTGCAAGGCGCGCTACCGTGCAGACAAGCTGATTGAGGACTTCACCGGTGGCGCGGAAACCGGCGACGGCTGGACGAACGCTGAGCTGGAGAAGTACATTGCCGAGCACGACATCGTCTGCCCGAAGTGCGGCAAGAAGGATTTCACCGGCATCCGCCAGTTCAACCTGATGTTCAAGACCCACGCGGGCGTGATGGAAACGCCGGAGAACGAGATTTACCTGCGTCCCGAAACCGCGCAGGGCATCTTCGTCAACTTCGCCAACGTCATGCGCTCCATGCGCAAAAAGCTCCCGGCGGGCATCGCACAGATTGGCAAATCCTTCCGCAACGAAATTACCCCCGGCAACTTCATCTTCCGTGTCCGCGAATTTGAGCAGATGGAGCTGGAATTCTTCTGCAAGCCCGGCGAGGATTTGCAGTGGTTCGACTACTGGCGTTCGTTCTGCAAGCAGTGGCTGCTTTCGCTGGGCATCAAGGAGGACAGCCTGCGCCTGCGCGACCATGAGCCGGAGAAGCTGGCGTTCTACTCCAAGGCGACGACGGACTTCGAGTTCCTATTCCCGTTCGGCTGGGGTGAACTCTGGGGCATCGCCGACCGCACGGATTACGACCTGACGCAGCATCAAAACCATTCCGGCAAGTCGCTGGAATACCTCGACCCGGTGACGAACGAGCGCTACATCCCCTACTGCATCGAGCCGTCGCTGGGCGTTGACCGCATGGTGCTGGCATTCCTGTGCAATGCTTACGAGGAGCAGGAGCTGGAGGGCGGCGACGTGCGCACGGTGCTGCACCTGCATCCGGCGCTGGCGCCCTACAAGGCTGCCGTTCTGCCGCTGCAAAAGAACAAGCTGGGCGCGCTGGCGAGCGAAATCCACGCGGATTTGGCGAAGTATTTCCCGGTGGATTACGACGAAACGGGTTCGATTGGCAAGCGCTATCGCCGTCAGGACGAAATCGGCACGCCGTTCACGATCTGCGTGGACTTTGACACCGAAGCGACGCAGTCGGTCACGGTTCGCGACCGCGACACCATGCTGCAGGAGCGTGTGGCGCTGAAGGATCTGCGGAGCTACATCGAGGAGCGGATGCGCTTCTAATTTCGCCCGTTTCCCTCATAAACACGCGGGCACTGTATGCAGCCGCATCCAACTCAATCGCGCGAAAGGGAGTCCAGAGGGTCGAAGCCCCTTTGGCAGGGTCAAGGGGCAGCGCCCCTTGGGGCTCCCTTCTCTACGGAAAGGAATAGACAAATGAAATATCTGCGGAAACTCATCGCCGTGTGTGCGCTGCTGGCGATGCTTTGCCCTGCGCTGGCGGAGGAAACGACCTACGAGCCGCTTCCTTGGCTGGACAGCACGGGCAGAAAACTCCTTGCCGCGCCGTATCTGCCGAATCCGGACTGCTATCTGCCCGATCATGGCGGATATCACGACGATTCGCTGGATATTCGCGTCGAAACGTCCTACTGGACGCAGGACATCGAGCGCGTTGATGAACCCGGCGAGGGCACGACGACCGTCATGGCGGTGTACGTCAAAATCACCGATCCGACGCAGATTCGCACTGCGCTGGCGTTCCCCTACCCGTCCAAGAACACCGTGCGCGTCGAACGCATGGCAAAGCAGAATAACGCCGTCCTCGCCATCAACGGCGACTACTTCATCTACCATTCTGAAGGAATCGTCTATCGCAACACGCACCGTCTGCGTGAACTGCCCCGCGAATACCGCGACACGATGATTATCGACACCGAGGGCGGTATGCACATCATTCAGGGCACGACGCATCAAAAATGGCAGGATTATCTGGAAAACGGCGGCACGGTCGCCCACACGTTCTGCTTCGGCCCCGGACTGGTGATTGACGGCGTTGTCCGCGACGAGTTCGACTCCCGCATGGACAACGGCCCCAAGACGCTGGCGCAGCGCATGATTTTCGGACAGATTACCCCGATGGAGTTCGTCATCCTTTGCACAGAAGGCCCGGAAAGCCAAAGCCCGAAGTCCATCGGCTTCGACCTGTGGGGCGCGGCAAAGCTGGCGGGCGCGTTCGGCTTGCAGAACGCCTACAACCTCGATGGCGGTTCCTCCTGCACCGTGGTGCTGAACAATGAGAAAATCAACTCCCCCTCGAACCCGAAGCGCCGCGAGGTGGGTGACTGCATCTACTTCGCGACCCTGATTCCGAACGAGTAAGCAAATAAGCAAAGGCTGCGCATGGGCGACTGTGCGCAGCCTTTTGGGTAAGATGCTATGAAACAGACCGAACACACCGCGATTGTCCTCCGCTACGCCAATTACCGGGACAACGACCGAATGCTGACCCTCTTCAGCCCGACGAAGGGGCGCATTGAGGCGCTTGCCCGCGGATGCCGCAAACCGCGCTCCCCTATTCTCAACGCCAGCGAGCTGTTCGCCTTGGGCGATTTTGAGCTGTACGAGCGCGGCAATCACCTTACCGTCATCAGCGCGAATCTGATGGAGACGTTCTATCCCCTGCGCGCTGATTTCGACCGCTTGGCCGTCGGAACGTACCTCCTCGGCGTTGTTGAGAACGTCATCCAGCCCGGCGTCCCCGCGCAGGAAACCTTCATGCTCCTGCTGCACACGCTGTCGCGCCTGACCTTCTCCGATCAGCCATGGCGGCCGCTGCTGACTGGCTTTCTGCTGCACTTGTCGCAAAGCGAAGGATTTGTGCCGCGCCTGCACCACTGCGTCCACTGTCAGCGGCGGATTGCGGATGGCGAATCGACGTGGTTCGACCTGACCGAAGGTGGGCTGGTCTGCCGCGACTGCCGCCAGCCCGTTCATGTGCCGATTTCAGCGGCGCAGGTGAACTGGCTGCGAACAATGCTGACGACGGGTTCCGCCGGATGGGTGGATTCGCCAGAGATGATGGCGCCGTACCGCCTGATGCGGCAGTATATCGAACTGCGGCTGGACAAGCCCGTGCGCAGTGCGGCGATGCTGCCCAAAGAATGATAGCGCAAAGACGGCTTCCAATCCCAAAATCACGGGACTGGAAGCCGTCTTATTTGGCTATTCACGGA
>ULXW01015403.1_pt1 | contig 12845 bp, 10 predicted proteins | sample 1961661 | NCBI WGS metagenome assembly ULXW01 (sample SAMEA4835849, study PRJEB28245) | human gut metagenome | biome: gut microbiome; material: fecal sample | place: Denmark | collected 2008 | reverse complement strand
TTGTCCGCCACCGTAACCGGGACGGTTATGCGCGAGAGCACCGGGATGACGCGGGTTGTAGGGACGGCTCCAGCCCGGGCCCCATCCGGGGCCCCAACCGGGCCCCCAGTCCCATCCGGGGCCCCAACCCCAGCCGGGTCCCCAACCCCAGCTCCACGACGGGCCCCAGCCCCAGCCGGGCCCCCAGGCCCAGTTCCACGACGGGCCCCAGTAGGAGTTCCAGCCCCAATAGCTGCTGTAGCTCCAGCCCCAGGGGCTATAGGGTGAATAGTAAGGCCAGCCCCAGTCGTAATATCCGGGTGTATTGATAATTATATTGATGTTTGCCGGCTGGGAATAGTAGAGCTGGGCAAGATCAGCGTCTGACGAACCCACGACCACATCAGGATTATAGTATCGTTCAATCTGACGGGTACAGTTGAAATCTACAGCGGCGAGCGAGTCGGCGCGCTGCATGGCATCGCTGACGGTAGTGTCGGCCGGGGCAAAAATGCCGCGGCGGTTATATTCGTCGACACTGCGCGTCGATCCGCTGTCGAAATTATAGGTATCGGCGGCAGGATAGCTGGCCGGAGCTGTCGGCTGAGGCTTCGGCGCGCTTTTCTGCGGTTCGGAGCTGCCATAGATGTCGTCGTAGATATCCTGAGCAACGGCAGTCTGTGAGAATGTGCCGGCTCCGAGCAAACATAATGTTGCTTTGAAAATCAATTTGGCGTTCATCGTTTCGATATATTCGTTATTTGTTTCTTAGACAAGGAGCTGAGCCGTTGGTTTAACAGCCCGCTATCTCAATAACCACAAATGTAGCATTTTTCCTATTACAACAACTATTTTTCACCTTTAAATAATTATTTTTAACTTACCGCAATTATTATTGAAAGAAGAGAGAATCGTTTTCGGCCGATTTTTTGTAATTTTGCCGCGATTTAGATAACCCTTACAAGTATTAACCATTCGTTTCAAACATCAATTACATGTCTTTACTACACAAGATTTGCGCCGCGGCGGTCTGTCTCTTCGCCTCGGCAACCGCTAATGCCATTGAACCGTCGGGGACTCTGCCTGTCATGACGATCACAACGGAAAACTCCCAGGCCATAACCTCGAAAGAAGATTATGTCAGCGCTACCTATTCGATCGACCCCAAGGGAACCGACGTCGAGGCTTTCAGCGGCGACCTTCAGATTCGCGGCCGCGGCAACTATACATGGACAGGATTCGACAAAAAGCCCTACCGCATCAAGCTCGACAAGAAAGCCGGGCTGCTCGGAATGAAAAGCAACAAACACTTCGGACTGCTGGCCCATGCCGACGACTCGCGCGCTTTCCTGCGCAACCCGATAGGATTCTTCATCTCGAAAGCTGTAGGACTCGCATGGACGCCCGACATGCGCCCCGTCGAGGTTATTCTCAACGGTGACTATATCGGGCTCTATTTTCTGACCGAGCTGATCCGCGTCGACAAAGACCGCGTTGACATCTATGATCAGGAAGACGAAGAGGCCACCCCCGACCCTACCGGCGGATGGCTATGCGAAATCGACAACTACGAGGAAGCTCCCTCAGAGCAGATCACGATAACCGAGGGGGACGGCTCTCTGATGCGCATCACCCACAAAAGCCCCGAGATTCTCAACGCCGAACAGGAGAAATTCCTACGCGACCAATATGAGGCGATGAACACTGCCATCTACAATTCCGATCCGGCCAGCACCGCGTGGTCTGACCTCATCGATGTAGCTTCGGCAACCCGCTTCTATGTCACTCAGGAGATTACCGACAACTACGAGAGCTACCACGGAAGCTGCTATATGTTCCGCGACCGCGGCGAGGACAAGAAATGGAATTTCGGCCCCGTATGGGATTTCGGAAGCACGCTCGCTGACGAAAACAGCCGCCTCTTTATCTGGCAGGGACGCGAACACCATCAGCATTGGATCGAACAGATGAACAAGTTCACCAGTTTTCAGGAAGAGCGCAATGCCGTAATGGAAGATTTCGCAAAGAACCACTACGACGACCTTATGACTTATATCGACCAGTTCATCGCCCAAATCTCCGACGCCGCTGCCACCGACGCCCAGCGCTGGCCGAAATACGGCAACACCGACATCCCTTATCAGGTCGAATACGTCAAACGGTTCCTCAAAAACCGCGTCAGCTACCTTATGTATGCCTGGGGCATGAGCGAAGAGATGCCTGCCGACATATATCTTCGCGGCGAGTTCAACGGATGGGCAGCCGAACCGCGCTATCAGTTCCGTTCGACAGGCGACAATATCTATCTTCTCGACGACGTAACGCTCGACGGCATTTTCAAAATCGGCTCATTCGACTGGACAACGGTAGATCTTGGAGGCTTCGAGGACAACAATACTCTGCAGCCCGACCAGCCGTACACTCTGAATCCAAAAGGCTGCAACCTGACCGCCACAGGCACATTCCCGTGCGTCAGACTCGTCTACGATCCGAAAGAGCCTGAAAAGGCCACACTCGAACTGCTGACCAAGAAGGACGGGCTCGATGACGTCACTACCGGCGCGGTTTTCGAAGTCAGCGGAACGACAATAGCCTCAGCCGAACCGTTCAGCGTCTACGACCTCAGCGGACGCTGCGTAGCCCGCGACGTCACAGCCGCCACAATGGCTCCCGGACTCTATATCGTCAACGCCGGCGGCCATGTCGCCAAAATCGCTTTAGGCAGATAAGCGAACCGGACTTATACTACAGAAAACAGCCCCGCCGGCATCAAGCCTGCGGGGCTGCTTATTGGTTGCTGAGCAATCAGCCGTTGTAGCTGCGGAGGATTCCGCGCTCGCTTGCGCGCACGAAATCGATTATGCGGTCGCGTATCTTGCTTTCGGGAACAACTTCACGGATTGTTTTCAGAGCGTCGCTGTTATTCATGCCGCTCATGAAAAGAAGATGATAGACATCCTGAATCTCACGGATTTCGTCGGTCGAGAATCCACGGCGGCGAAGCCCCACAATATTGATTCCGGCATAGGCGATAGGTTCGCGGGCAGCCTTGATATATGGGGGAATATCCTTGTTGATGAGCGCCCCGCCCTGAATCATAACGTAGGCTCCGATATGACAGAACTGGTGGATAAGCGATCCGCCGCCGATAACGGCGCATTCATCGACTTCGACCTCGCCGGCAAGCTGAGTGGCATTGCTCATTATGACCTGATCGTGGACGCGGCAGTCGTGGGCGACATGGCAGTAGGCCATTATAAGGCAGTCGTTGCCGACAACGGTAGTACCTTTCGAGGCAGTGCCACGGTTTACGGTCACACACTCGCGAAGGATGCATCGGTCACCGACAACGGCAGTGGTCTTCTCGCCCTTGAACTTCAGGTCCTGAGGGATCGCACCGACAACCGATCCGGGAAAGAGCGTGCAGTCGGCGCCGATTGTAGCGCCGTCCATGACGTTGACATTGGAAATAAGGCGTGTGCGGTCGCCGATGGCAACGTCGCCCTGAATATTGCAGAAAGGGCCGATCTCGACATCCTCGCCCAAACGGGCCGCGGGGTCGACATAAGCCATGGGATGAATCTTAACCATCGTTATTTGTTTTTGATGACCTGAGCCATGAACTCACACTCACACACGATTGTCTCGCCGACAAAGGCATAGCCTTTCATTATGGCGCAGCCGCGGCGCAAGGGTGTCATGAACGAAACGTGGAAAATGAGTGTGTCGCCCGGAACTACTTTCTGGCGGAATTTGACATTGTCGATCTTCATGAAGTAGGTCGAATAGCGCTCGGGGTCGTCGACACACGAAAGGACGAGCAGACCGCCGGTCTGGGCCATGGCCTCGACCATCAGCACACCCGGCATGACAGGCTCCTGAGGGAAATGGCCTGTGAAGAATGGCTCGTTGGTCGTCACATTCTTGACGCCGACGATATAGCCCTCCCCCATCTCGATGACCTTGTCGACAAGGAGCATCGGATAACGGTGAGGCAGAAGAGTGCGAATCTTGACATTGTCGAACAGGGGCTCTTTGTTGGGGTTGTAGACGGGAGCCTGAATTTCCATGCGCTTGATTTCGCGGCGCACTTTCTTGGCCAGTGTGGTGTTGATCGTGTGGCCGGGGCGGGTGGCGATTACTTTGCCGAGCAGCGGACGGCCAAGGAGAGCGAGGTCACCGACAAGGTCGAGCAGCTTGTGGCGCGCCGGTTCATTGTCGTGGGTCAGAGGACGGTTGTTGACATATCCGAACTCCTTGACATCTTTGTGGGGCACATTCATCAGATCGGCCAGACGGTCGAGCTGTTCCTGACTCATCGGCGAATCGTAGATAACGATGGCGTTGTCGAGATCGCCCCCCTTGATGAGATTGGCGTTGACAAGCGGCTCTACCTCACGCACGAAGACGAAAGTGCGGCTCGAAGCAATCTCTTCGGCGAAGTCGTCAAGACTGTCGAGAGTGGCATACTGATTGGCGAGAACCGGCGAATCGAAGTTCACCATGACGTCGACGCTGAAATGGTCGTCGGGAAGAATAACGATCGACGAGCCTGTTTCCTCGTCGCGCACCTCGATTTTCGACTTGACGCGATAATAGTCTTTTTCGGATTTAAGCTCCTGAAGGCCTGCCTCCTTGATTTTCTCCACATAGATTTCGGCACTTCCGTCGAGAATAGGCATCTCGGGAGCGTCGACCTCGACGATGACATTGTCGAGGCCCATGGCAAAAAGAGCGGCCATGGAATGTTCGATAGTCGAGACACGCACATCGCCGCGGGCGATGACGGTGCCACGGTCGGTAGCCACGACATTCTCCGCCACGGCGGGTATTGCGGGCTGCCCTTCAAGATCGACGCGACGGAACTGATAGCCGTGGTTCTCGGGAGCCGGTTTGAAGGTAGCGGTGATGTTGAGGCCGGTATGCAGACCTTTTCCGCTGACGGTAAATTCTTTTGCGAGTGTGAGCTGCTTCATTATGAGTTTATTTATTTGTTTTTCTTGAGTAGTTCGACGTCCTTGAAAAGGTCGGGAAGTTTCGAAAGATAGACCTGAAGACGCGCGTATCTCGGGAAATCGACGGCCGGCGAACCCATTATACGCCTGCGGGAGGCCACTTTGCCAGGCACTCCGCTTTGTGCGGCGATCTGGACTCCGTCGCCAATCTCAATATGTCCGGCAATGCCGACCTGGCCGCCGAACATACAGTTCGCTCCGACTTTCGTAGAGCCGGCGATACCTGTCTGCGACGCCATGACAGTGTCGTGGCCTACTTCGCAGTTATGGGCTATCTGAATGAGATTGTCGAGCTTGACGCCGTGACTGATGCGGGTAGAACCCATCGTGGCGCGGTCGACGGTTGTGTTGGCACCGATCTCGACATCATCCTCCACGACAACATTGCCCATCTGTGGAATCTTGGCGTAAGAGCCGTCGGGCTGCGGGGCAAACCCGAAGCCGTCGGCGCCTATGACGACACCGGAATGAAGAATCACACGGTTGCCGATGCGGCAGCCGGGATAGACTTTTACTCCCGGATAGAGAACTGTGTCTTCACCGACCATGGCTCCGTCGCCTACGTAGGTCTGTGGGTAGATCTGCGCCCGGCTCCCTATTTTCGCTCCCGGGCCGATATAGGCGAATGCACCGATATAGGCGTCGGGCGAAACCTCGGCGTCGGGCGAAACAAACGACGGCTGCTCGACACCGCTACGGCGGTTCGAGGTCATTGCCGAGACCATGCGCATAAGCTCGGCCACGGCGCTGTAGGGGTCGGCGACACGAATCAGAGTGGCCTTGACCGGATGCTCGGCGACAAAGCTGTCGGCTACGAGAACAACACTCGAACCGGTCTGATAAATATAATGGGTATATTTGGGGTTGGCAAGGAAAGAGATCGCACCTTCGTGCCCCTCTTCAATTTTGGCGAAGCTGTTGATAACAGCGTCTTTATCGCCTTCAACGCTCCCGTTTATAAGCTCGGCGATCTTGCCGGCGGTTATTTCCATTTTTATACAGTATAAATTGTTTGCAAAAATACGGCAAAAAATCCAATCGCCGAAATATACACACAAAAATCGGGACTATAAGACAATTCAGTCCTACGGGCCCGATAAAATTTACTGTGCGGCGGGACGCTGGTAGCCGTCCTTATTGCAGCGCTTTGTCATCTTCTCGATACGTTTTTTAGTATCGGGATGCGAAGAGAAAAGTTTCTGAACATAGGAAGGGGAAGCCTGACCGTCGCTCATCGAATTGAGTTTTTCGAAAGCCATGACCATTCCCCAGGGATTCCGGCCGTTGGCGACGAGGAAATCATAGCCGCAGTCGTCGGCTTCGCTTTCCTGCTTCTGAGAATATTTGGCATTGACAAGCGACTGAGTCAGAGAGCCGAGCTGCGACTCGGTCAGCGCGGCGGCTTTTCCGCCTGTCGAAGCGATTCCGTCTTTGAGCGCGCCGGTGAGAAGCTCGGTGCGGAATGCGTTCTTGGAATGATGTTTGAGCACATGGCCTATCTCGTGGCCGATAACGCCGAGAAGTTCGTCGTCGTTCATCTTGTCCATCAGGGCCGCGAACACTCTCACGCTCCCGTCGGGGCAAGCAAAGGCATTGACATCAATTACGTTATAGACCTTGAAGTTCAAAGGAATGCCGTCAGCCTCGGTTATTCCGGCTGTCAGCTTGCGCAGTCTGACCGTGTAGGGATCGTTTTCGGGGAGCACGGGATTGTGCGTGTCCATCCAGTCGACCGATTCCTTGACGTATGCGGCCATCTGCTCGTCGGTAAGGGTCAGCGCTTTGCCGGCTTTCAGAGCTCCGCCTACGGCTTTGCCGAGATTGAACTGAGCCGTTGCCGGGCTGACTACAGCCGTAAACAACAGAAGAACGATAAGTTTACAAACGGATTTTCTCATAGTTACGTCTTTTCTATTTCTTATGATTATTCTGTTTCGTTCTGTTCACAATGCTTCCCCGGAAAACCACCTTCGCTCCCAGAGCGCCGGGTGCTACTGTAACTCTGAAACGGTCACCTTTGTGCGTGTCGAGCGCTTCTTTGCCATGAAGCTGAAATGTTGCCAAATGTCCGTCGGAGAGCCGCAGATCGGCGTAAGGGACATGATAGGTTCCGTTCGAGGTATAGACTCGCCGGCTTATCCGCTTTGTCCGCTGGCGCTCCTTGTAGTATTTCTTTTCTACAGCGGCCTCGATCACTTCCGACCGGCTCTTGTCGGCGCCGAGATAGTTGAGGCCATAGAACGCACCGTCGATCACAACCGTCAGCACACCGATCCATGCCACAATACGCAATGCCGAAAGCCGGAAATTCAGAACAAGCTTGTCTTTATTGGCAAAGACAACTCCCGGAGCCGCAGCCACGGCAAGCGAGCCCAGACCTATAAGCCAGGCATTTGCGAGGGTAAGACTGTGAAGCTAAGCGAAAGATAATATACCTGCGATGATGAAAAAGACGACGATTGTACGGCCAATAACCGTCTTGAACTTTGAATTCATACCGCAAAGTTACAAAATTTTTCCGCGAAAAGAGTACCTTTGCCGCCGATGACACTTATCGACAAATATTTCCCCGGACTGACCGAGACGCAGCGCGCCCGGTTCGCAGTAATGCTCAGGCTCTACCCCGAATGGAACGAGCGGATCAACGTTATCTCGCGCAAAGACATCGAGAATCTCGAAGAGCGCCATATTCTTCATTCGCTGTCTATCGCGAAGTTCCTGACGCCGGTTCCCGGCACCACTTTTCTCGACATGGGAACAGGAGGCGGATTTCCCGGAATACCGCTGGCGGCACTGTGGCCCGACTGCCGTTTCCATCTTATCGACCGGATCGGCAAAAAGCTGCGTGTGGCGCAGGCTGTGGCTGAAGAAGCCGGTCTGACCAACGTGACCTTCCAGCACGGCGATCTCGGCGAATGCCACGAACGCTTCGACTTCATCGTAAGCCGCGCCGTCATGTCGCTCGACAAGCTCGTGCCGCTCGTTCGCCGCAACATAGCTCCGGCTGACCGCAACGGTTTCCCAAACGGACTGATATGCCTCAAGGGGGGCGACCTCGGCTCAGAAACCTCGTCGGTCAAGGCGCCCGTAATAGTTGTTCCGCTTTCCGACTATTTCACCGAAACGTTTTTCTACACAAAAGCGTTAGTATATGTAGATCTAAGCAACAACCGCAAGAAATGAAGATACGCCAGTTTGAATTCAATATGTTCGGGGTCAACACTTATGTGGCCTGGGACACCGCTACTCTTGATGCAGTTGTCATCGATCCGGGCATGATCGACGACAACGAATGCCGCCGGTTCGACAGTTTCATCGCCGAACGCGGTCTGAAACTCACCCGGATGCTGTTCACCCATCTCCACCTCGACCACACATTCGGCTCGGACTATATTGCCTCGCACTACGGACTGAAAGCTGAAGGACATGAGGCCGACGGATTTCTCGGCGAACAACGCGCGAGTCAGGCCGCCATGTTTCATATCAGCCGCGAAATGACATCTCTCAAGCTCGACAGGTTTATCGACGAAGGTTCTATTGCCGTCGGCGACGACAGTCTTGAGGTTCTCCACGTTCCGGGTCACTCGCCGGGCAGTGTGGCTTACTACAACCGTTCGGGTGGATGGGTCGTCACGGGCGATGCTCTTTTCAAAGGCTCGATCGGGCGCACCGATCTTCCTGGCGGAAACCACAGCGAGCTTGTCGGAGCTATCCGCGAAAAGCTGCTGACGCTGCCCGAAGAGACAGTGGTTCTTCCCGGCCACGGCCCGGCGACGACCATCGCCGAAGAGCTGCGCTCTAATATTTTTATCAGGTAATCGGGCAGTTCAGAGGCCGAACGGATCGAAATCGTCGACGGGAGGAATCTCCGGGGCCTCAAGAGCGGCGATTATGTTGCGCAGTCGCCGCTCAAGGCTGTCGGCCATGAGCTGTGCCTGCATAGGCGTAGCCGCCATTGCCATAAGGTCAGGCATATCGGGAATGTCGTTCAGAAACTCTTTTGCACGCACAAGAGCCTCGTCGCGACGGTCACAGCGCACGAGCGACATGACCAGAGCGAGGCGAGCCACAGGCAGATAGCTTTTACTCTGAGCCTCGAGAACCTTGAATATACTTTCTATCGCCCCATAGTGGCCCGAACGGTAGACTGCCTCAAAAAGGATGTCGACCCCGGCCGGAGTCGCGATGTCGCGCGACGCCGCTTCGTTGAGAATTACCGCCGCAGCGTCAGGGTCGGTCGTTATAAGGCTGAGCGCCCACGTATTCCAAGGTATAGAATCCTTAATACCGTCGATATGAGGCTCGACAACCGACGTCAGACGCTTCTCGAACCGGTCACCGGCCCCCATGAGAGCCAGAGTGGTCAGCATAATCTGATCATCGGGATGCTTGTCGAGATAACGGCAGGTTTTGTCGATTATCGAATCAGGGGTCTCGTAGTCGGGCGCAACGACGTGATAGGCATGCATATAACGCGAATCCATATCGGGGCTGAAGCCGCGTTTGAGAAAGTCGTATGCCTCTTTCGAGCAGCCGTCGCGGCTGAAAAGCGCATAACCTTTCAGTCTCAGCGATTCAGGTGCCGACGGATCGACAGCGAGCGCATAGTCGGCGGCGGAGACTGCCTCGTCGTAGCGGCTCAGCTCCACGAGGATGGTGGCCTGAATCTCCCAGAACTCCACGTTGAAGGGTTCGAGCATTGTCAGCTCTTCGGCCATTTTCAGAGCAGTTGAGAAATCGTCAGCCTCTCTGGCATAGTTGACAACCTCGAAAATAAACGTGACCGGCGAGTCGCAGCGGTCGGCAATGCGCCTGGCATTGCCTGTCATCCATGCGTAGCCTGAATCATTCACCGAAGCCGTAGCGGCAATCTGAATAGCCTCTTCGTCAGTCAGCTTGTCAGCGAGAGTGACGAGGAACCGTTCGAGCTTCGGAGCAATATCGGCGCCTGCGGCCCCCTCCATGCGTATTTTCAGCAACCGTCCCAGAGGCGACAGCTCTCTCTGGTTGCGGAGCCTCGATTCGACACCGCTGTCAATTCCGAGATAATAGTAGAAATAGTTGCGGCGGTCGGCCATCTCGACGCTGTCGGGGAACATCCTCGCCGCATACATGAGTGCCTCGAGGCGAATGAAATCGTCGTTGTTGTCGGCGGCATAATCGTAGATGTCGATTATGTCGTCTTCGTCGAAATAGGCGCTTCCGGGCTTCGAAAGCGAAGCCCGGAAGTCGTTATAGAGTTTTTCGAGATTGTTGTCGTTCACTTTGTTACTTCTTGATTTTCTCCCAGGAATCTTTCAGTGCGATAGTGCGGTTGAATATAAGATGTCCGGGCTTGGAATCGAGGTCGGGAGTGAAATAGCCGATGCGCTGGAACTGGAACGGGCGGCCTGCAACTGCGTTTTCGGCCAGGAAAGGCTCGACTTTAACGCCTTCTTTAACCACGAGCGACTCGGGATTGAGAAGTTCGCGGAAATCCTTGTCGGAGGCCGACGGATCTTCAACAGCAAAAAGGCGGTCGTAGAGGTTCACACGGGCATCGACGGCATGAGCTGCCGAAACCCAGTGGAGAGTGCCTTTCACCTTACGCATACTGCCGGGCATTCCGCTGCGGGTTTCGGGATCGTAGGTGGCGAAGATAGTGGTTATGTTTCCGTCGGCATCTTTCTCGACTCCGGTACACTTTATTATATAAGCACCTTTGAGACGAACCTCACCGTCGGGAGCGAGGCGGAAGAATTTCTTCGGAGGATTCTCCATGAAGTCTTCGCGCTCGATATAGAGTTCGCGCGAGAAGGGCATTTCGTGGGTTCCGGCCTGCGGATCTTCAGGATTATTCTCCATCTCGACCATCTCTGTCTTGCCCTCGGGATAGTTGGTTATGACGAGTCTGACGGGATTCACCACAGCCATGCCGCGCGTAGCCACACGGTTGAGGTCGTCGCGCACGGCGTGCTCGAGCAGCGAGATCGAGTTCAGAGCCTCATATTTGGTATAGCCTATGAGGTCGACGAAATTGCGTATCGACCGGGGTGTGAAGCCACGGCGGCGCATACCCGAGATTGTCGGCATACGCGGATCGTCCCAACCGGCAACCAGACCCTCTTTGACGAGCTGTAGCAGCTTGCGCTTCGACATGACGGTATATGTCAGGTTCAGACGGTTGAACTCGATCTGTCGCGGGCAATAGCTCTCGTCGGCAAGCTCTTTGACGAAATATTCGTAGAGCGGACGATGGGGCACAAACTCCAGAGTGCATATCGAATGGGTGACCCCCTCGAAATAGTCGCTCTGACCATGGGCGAAGTCATACATCGGGTAGACCTGCCAGGTTGTTCCGGTGCGGTGGTGGGGTGTCTTGATGATGCGATACATTATGGGGTCGCGGAAGTGCATGTTGTCGCTGGCCATGTCGATCTTGGCGCGCAGCACGCGGCTCCCCTCGTCGAACTCTCCCTTGTTCATGCGCATGAAGAGATCGAGATTCTCTTCGGGAGTGCGGTCGCGATAGGGGCTGTTCCGACCCGGCGTTGTCGGCGTTCCCTTCTGGGCGGCGATCTCTTCGGATGTCTGGTCGTCGACGTATGCCTTGCCCTCCTTGATGAGGCGCACTGCAAGATCGAAGAGCTGGGGGAAGTAATCACTCGCATAATATTCGCGGTCGCCCCAGTCGAAGCCGAGCCAGTGGATATCGTCGCGGATAGAATCGACATACTCGACATCCTCTTTGACGGGATTGGTATCGTCGAAACGGAGATTACAGGTTCCTCCGAATTTCTCAGCAACGCCGAAGTCCATGCAGATGGCTTTGGCATGGCCTATGTGAAGGTAGCCGTTCGGTTCGGGCGGGAAACGCGTGTTGAGGCGTCCGCCGTTCTTGCCGGCGGCAAGGTCGTCGGCCACGATCTGTTCAACAAAGTTAAGGCCACGGCGCGGTTCTTCGGCAGTGGCGGCGGTATCTTTTTCCTGTGTCATAACGGTATAGGATCGTTGATTTCGAATTAAAGCGCAAAGTTAATCAAAATCTTGTAATTGAGTCATCTCCCCGGCTGAAAAAAATACAATCAGCGGCGCATCAGACGACGGGCCAGACGACGAAGCTTGACCCAGACGGAAATCGGTGTCGAGGTGAAATCGGCCGACATCGCGGCAGCCATCGTAGCGTCGAGCTCGGGAGCGTCGCCGAACTGTTCGGGATAGATGACAACCAGATTGTTACGCGAGAAATTACGCTGTAGGAACTCAGGCAGTTCCTCGAGCTCCGGACTGAACGAAACCGATGCGCGGCGGGCGTTGACAACCACAAACAAATCGTCGTCGAGAATCTTGTTCGACATCAGAACAAAGTCGTCCCAATCGTCAAGGCGCACATATTCGGCGCGTATGGCAAACCGGCCGCGGGCAATGACAGCCCGGACAAAACCTGTCGTAGCCGGGTGGCAATGGAAGATTATGCGGCAGCCGAGCTGCGAGGCTATCATGGCCATAGCCTCGACCCATCGCGGGAAGCCGGTCTCGAACTCGGCCTTCGGAGGCACAGCCACAACGATACGGGTGACCGTGTTTACGGGGATATAGCAGCGGCTGATAACAATCATGCGGTTTGTAGAACGCACAAGCTGCTCGATTTTCTGGCCGAAAAACGAGTCGGTAATACGTGTGCGGCCATGCAGACCTATTATTATTTCGCTTATGTCGCGTTCGGCCACGGTGTTCAATACCCCGGCAGTTATGCTGACATCGTAGCGCTCTATGGGAATGAGGGTCGAATCAACAGCCGCAGCGGCTTTTTCAGCCACCGACAGCGCATTGCGGCCGATAGCGCGCGAGGCATCGGAATGGTCGGAACCG
>ULXW01035221.1_pt1 | contig 12883 bp, 8 predicted proteins | sample 1961661 | NCBI WGS metagenome assembly ULXW01 (sample SAMEA4835849, study PRJEB28245) | human gut metagenome | biome: gut microbiome; material: fecal sample | place: Denmark | collected 2008 | reverse complement strand
CGCGCCGCTTCTGATAAGCGTTTCGGTGATTTCTAGCGCTTGCTCGCCACTGTCGGGTTGGGAAATGTAGAGGTCGTCGAGGTTTACGCCGAGTTTGGACGCATACACGGGATCGAGCGCATGCTCCGCGTCTACGAATGCCGCCGTGCCGCCCTCTTTTTGCACTTCCGCCACGCAGTGAAGCGCAACTGTAGTTTTACCGGAAGATTCCGGTCCGTAAATTTCAATGATTCTTCCCTTCGGAATACCGCCGATGCCGAGTGCGACGTCAAGCGTCAAACATCCCGTGGAAATCGCTTCGACTTTGGGGATTTCCGTTTCGCCAAGACGCATAATCGCGCCCTTGCCAAAGTCCTTTTCTATCTTTGCAAGAGCAAGTTGCAAATTGCGTTCCTTATCGTTAACCGCGGACTTATCCTGAGTTTTGTCTGCCATATTGTTTCTCCTTTATATCCTTTCGCCGAGTTGACGGCAAATGTTTTCTTTTTCTATATTATGCGGCAATCCGTGTACCGAAATCGGTACATCAAAGGCGCAAAATATCCCCTTTCAGATACCTTATGAGGTAAAACAGCGCAACGTTTGACGTCGCACGTCTTATCTCGTTGCGGCTTCCCGAAAATCTACGCTCGAACACGGTGATGAAATCTCCTCCGCCCACGCCTATATACACAAGCCCCACGGGCTTTCCTTCATCGCCCGTCGGTCCTGCGAGACCTGTGGTTGCAAGTGCGATGTCCACCGGACGTTTGCAAAGACCTTTCACCATTGCGTAAGCCGTTTCTCTGCTCACCGCGCCATAGTCGGCAAGCACGGATTTCGGCACGCCCAATCTTTCGACTTTCGAGGCGCGATTGTAGCACACTATGCCCTCGTAAAAGTTTGCGCTGATGCCGGGAATGCCCGTAAGGCGCGAGCAAATCTCTCCGCCCGTCAAACTTTCGCCTACGGCAAGCGTGCGATTGTTCATTTTCAAGAGTCTTGCGGCAATCTCTTCAAGCGAGCCTTCCGTTGCGGAATAAACTTCCTCTTCGAAAGCGTTGTACACTCTGCTCTTCACCGTTTCGAAAACGTCGCGTTTTGCGCTGCTCGACATGCCTATCGTTGCGTCAAGGCAATACTCCTCAACCGAAAAATTCACGCCGAAACCCTCGAATTTTTCGAGGCGAGAGAGGATTTCCTCCTTGTCGAGTCCGCAAATTTTGACTATTTCTTTTATCATTTTTTCGATTATCTAAACGGATTGTTTATGCAATTATTCTGCTTTTTCTTCTTGCGTAGATTGCTCGTTTTGTTCGTTTTCGCAAGGCTCGTCGTCCTGTCTTAAAACGTGCTTGTTTTTAAATACGTAGTTAAGTCCGCTGTACACCGCAAAGAATGCGCCGATATAGAAGGTTATCGTGCCTATCCAACCGAGTACGGGATGAAGTCCTGCAAGCATGAGTATCGTAACTCCGACGTCCAAAAACACGGTTTTGATTTTGCCGTAGATGTCCGCCGCAAGCACCAAACCTCTGGACGCCGCAATGGAGCGGAACACGCCTATCATAAGCTCTCTTGAAAGGATGAGCCCCGAAAGAAGCGCAATGACAAGAGCGTTGTGCGGATATACGCCGTTCATCGAAAGTCCGTCGCGGAACAACACGATGAGGAACAACATAACGACAATGACAACCTTGTCCGCAAGCGGATCGAGAAATTTGCCCAGCATTGACACGGTGTTGGTCTTTCTTGCGATGTGTCCGTCAACGAAGTCGGTTGCGCAGCATATTGCAAACAACGCAGCGGCAATGACTATGAGCGCGATATGCGCGCCTTGCGACACTCTTGCAAGCTCTGCCGCGATAAACATGGCTATGGTTGGTATAATCAAAAATATACGCGCTATCGTGATTTTGGTTGCGAGCGTGATTTTCATTCTATCACCTTCCCTACAAGGTCTATGCCGTCCGCACCCGTGATTTCGACGGTGTAAAATTCGCCTATTTTCACTTCCTCGTCCGCACTGAACAGCGTCACGTTGTCGATGTCGGGGGCTTGCGTTTGCGTTCTGCCCACAAACGTTTGCTTGTCGTAATCGATATCGTCGTAAATGACCTTGACTTGTTTTCCTATAAGTTCTTTATTGTGAGTTTTTATAATTCTTTCTTGGACGGCGGCAAGTTTTTTCGCTCTTGCTTCCTTTACGGATTCGTCGATATGTCCGTCGAGTTTGTCTGCCGGAGTGCCATCTTCCCTCGAATACGCAAAGAATCCCGCATAGTCGAATTTGACCTCTTTGACAAACTTTTCGAGTTTTTCAAACTGCTCCTGCGTTTCGCCGGGAAATCCGCAAATAAAGGTGGTACGCACTGCGATTCCTGCGTTTTTGAGCTTTGATATAAGCTCTCTAATGCTCTTTTCGTCGGTTCTGCGATTCATCCTTTTCAGCACTTGGTCGTCAATATGTTGAAGAGGAATATCCATATATTTTGCGATTTTCGGATTGTTTTTGACGTATTGGATGAGCGTATCGTCCACCATTTCGGGATAGAGATAAAGCAAACGAATCCACTCGAAATCTAACTCGGACAACTTGTCCAAAAGCTCGATAAGATGTTGCTTTCCGTCCAAATCAGTGCCGTATCTCGTCACGTCCTGCGCAACCAAAATGAGTTCTTTCACGCCGTCGTCGGACAACTTTTTCGCTTCGCCGAGCAAGTCTTGCATCTTTTCGGAGCGATACTTGCCCCTTATTGACGGAATCGCGCAATAAGTGCAATGATTGCTGCATCCGTCGGCAATTTTGAGATAGGCGTAGTGATAAGGCGTAGTGAGCACTCTACCCTCGTAAAACTTGTCGAGATTGGCGCAACAAAGCACCTTTTCACCCTCTTCGACGTCCTCTATGGTATTCAAAATTTTGTCGTAGTCGGCAATGCCCAAAATCGCGTCCACTTCGGGAAATTCCTCTTTGAGAGTGTCGGCATATCTTTGCGCAAGGCACCCCGTAACGATGACCTTTTTGCCCTTCGAGGCGGTTTTTGCCGCGATTGCGTTCAAAATTTCGTCGATTGATTCCTCTTTCGCCTTGTCGATAAAAGCGCAGGTGTTGACGATGATTACGTCCGCTTCTTCTTCGCTTCCCACAAGCGTATGTCCGCCGCCCACAAGACGAGAAAGCATCTTTTCGGTGTCTACTCTGTTTTTATCGCATCCGAGCGATATTGCTCCGATTTTCATTCCTCGTCCTCGCTTTGAACAGTGGCTTTAAGTTCTTCCAACTCCTCGTAAGTGATGTTGACTTTCTTCTTTTTGGGATCATGCTCGTCGGGAGTGAGATATCCCATAAGATCCATTTTGTCGTAAATCTTTGCGGCTTTCGGCCAGCCGAGTCCCAAACGACGTTGCATAAAGGATATGCTGATAGGAGCGTCTTGCTCTTCTCTAAGCTCTATGCCGAGTTGCAATGCGTCGAACAATTCGGGCGGAATTTTATCTCTGTCCGCCGATTTGGCGTCTTTGGATTGAGCAGGCTTTTCTTCCTCTTTATCCTTGAAGATTGCGTCTTTGATGTTGTTGTCGAAGTATGCGTCGTTCTTATCCTTGACGAAATCGACGACTTTTTTGACTTCTTCGTTGGATATAAACGCGCCTTGCATACGCTCAAGGTCACTTGCGCCCGGCATCATATACAGCAAGTCGCCGTAGCCGAGAAGTTTGTCCGCACCCACGGTGTCGAGAATTGTTTTGCTGTCGAAACTCGACGTAACCTTGAATGCGACTCGGCTCGGGAAGTTGTTTTTGATAGTACCGCTGATGACGTCGACGGACGGTCTTTGCGTTGCAAGCATAAGATGAATACCCACGGCACGCGCAAGTCTTGCAATGCGGTTTACGGTGTCCTCGACCGCCTTTTTGCCTGTGGACATGAGGTCGGCAAACTCATCGACGATAATGACGATTCTCGGCATCTTTTCGTATCCGTTCTTTTGGCAATCGGCGTTGTACTCGTCAATATCTCTGTAGTTGACGTCGGCAAGGAACTTGATACGTCTTTCCATCTCGCTTATCGCCCAGTTGAGCGCGCGGATAGCTTTGTCCGTGTCGCAAATAATTTCGTCCATAAGCAAGTGCGGAATGCCTGCGTACACGCTCATTTCTATGCGCTTGGGGTCGATGAGAATAAGACGCACGTCGTCGGGAGACGCCTTATAAAGCAAGCTGACGATAATGGAGTTTATGCAGCAGCTCTTGCCTGCGCCGGTTGCACCTGCGATGAGCACGTGCGGTAACTTTTTGATTTCCACGACCCTTGATTGTCCGTACAGGTTTTTGCCGAGGGCAAAGGTTGCCGGAGCTTTTGCGTTGTTAAACTCGGGCGATTGAATGATTTCGCTGAGGTTTACGTTTCTTCTATGCTTGTTGGGCACTTCGATACCGACCGCATTCTCGCCCGGAATAGGCGCGATGATACGCACGCTGCCAGCTTCCATCTTCATTGCGATATCGCTTTCAAGAGAAGAAATATAACCTATCGTTCTGCCCCTCGGCATCTCCACGCGCAATTTGTACATCGTAAACGTCGGACCGACCATGATGTCGATAACCTCGCCCGTTATGCTGAAAAACGCAAGCGTATTGATGATTTGTTCTTTCTTTTGCTCGTAGTCCTCGTTCTGATCGATTTCGGGAGCAGGCGGATTGAGCAAGGAAATGGGCGGCGCAACGTATGGACGCTTGGGCGACGCTTGGGATATGGCTTGATCCATATTCACTTGCGTAAGACGCGCATCGCTCTTCTTGGGAGTTTCTTCCTTTTGGATTCCGCGCGATTGAGAGGCTTTCATCTTCTCTTCTCTCATGAGAGCTTCTCTCTCGTATTGTCCCACTTGGGGAGTTTCTTTGATTGCTTGTTTTATGTTTTGAATACGAGCTTTAACCTCTGCGTTTTCAATGTCTTTTGCAGAGTTTTTTGCGATTGCGGTCGTTGATTGAATTGCCGCTCTCGACATATCGCCGCCCGTAACTTTTTGTTGCACGGGAGCGGGTGCGCTCGGATTGTCGCCGCCTACGGTCTTGTCCTCGTCAACGTATTTGGGGCGTTGATTTTCAAGCGTGGCTTTGCTCGTTTCGTACGTTTTTACGGGCTTGGTTTTGCCGATACCGCCAAAGAAATTGGTTTCCGTCTTTTCCTCTTCGACGGCGGTCTGCGCAAAGGCTCTTGGCAACTTCGCTTCGCCTTGCACGGGCTTGTATCCGCTTCTGTCAAGCTCGTCTATGCTTGCCGCTTTCTTGGGAGCGACGACGGGAGTTTGAGCGGTTTGAGCGGATTTTGCAGGTTGACTCGGCGCAACGACGTTGTTTTCAACTGCTTTTTGTGGTGTCGTTTGAGCGGTATTTTGAGTGTTTTCGCCCTTTTCGCGAGCGATAAACACCATATCCGTTTTCGGCTTTTCGTACGCCTCGGACACAATCTCTTCTTTGACGACGGGCTTTTGTTCTTCTTCACCCGAAATGGCTCTGTTGAGTGCGCCGAGCATACCCACGTTCACTTGCTGTTTGGCAACCGAATCGTTTGCCTTTTGAATGGTGGAATTGATTGCTTCCGCACCGTCGTAAGTCTTTGTCGGTTTTACGACTTCCTTCTTCACAGGCTCTGCGATAAGACACGCTTCGTCTTGTTGTTCCATATGCACGCCTGCCTCGAATTCGGGCTTTGCGTACATTTGACCGAAGCGTTGCGTTTGTTCTTGTTTAAGCGCACTGAAATCGCGCTTGAAATCGAGCGGGGTTTGGATTTTGCTCGTTGCGGAGGCTTTTTCGCTCGTTTGAGAGGTTTGCGAAGTCGTAGATTGCGGCTCGGGCTGAACGGCTCTGTATCTCGACATAAAGTCCTCGCGGATTGCGCTTTGCGTAGCGTCCACTCCGAGTTTGGATTTAAGTTCGTTTCTTCTCACCGCGCTATACGGTGCGCTCACGCTCGAAAGAGCGTTGTTAGGATCTTTTACGGTGTCGAATCGTGCAAGATTGTCGTTGCTGGGGCCCGAACCGAAAAGAATATCTCTTGCAATGCCTCTTGCGGAAAACTTGTCCTCGCCGACGGGTTTTATGGGACGTTTCACGTCGTCCTCAACCGTGCCTTGCGCATTGGGATAAAGCGGATTGAACGAGTCGAGCGGACTGTATCCTTCCGCTCCGAGAGCTTTTTTGTTGACTTTTTGTTGCAACGGATCGCCGGGTACGTCCACAACGTAGAGTCCTCTGCCCGTCCCTGCCGTGTTGAAATCGGTGATGGTGGGTGCGCTTTGCGCCTCGACAAGAGGAGAAGTTTGCGCCGTTTGCTTTTCCTTTTTGGAGAAGAAAGAGCGTTTTTGTTTTGGAGCTTTCAACTTTTTGTCGCGTTCGCTCTTTGTTGCGACGGTGTACGTCACGTTACGTTTGATGGACGGATAAATCGCAAAAAACGCAAGGATAAAGAATGCCACGCACGCCGCAATCAATGCGCCGACGGAAGTGATGACTTTCATGAGCGGATATGCCGGGACGCCCAAAAGCATACCGCCTGCGGTGTTGGTATTGTTGTAGCACGCAAGCAAATACTCAGCGTAGTTTGCGCCGACGATGTGCGTGCTTGACGTGTAAATTTGAAGAGCAAAAATGCCGAGTATAAGCAATCCGAAATAAGTCAACGCCTTTGATAAACGCATTTTGGGACGCACGTTGAAAGTGACGGCAATGCCGATGATGAGTCCCATGAGCGAATAGGCATAAGCCGCAAGCCCGAAAAATCCGCACAGGAAAGAATACACCATTCTTCCCACGCCGCCGAGCGCGCCGACCAATGAAAGAAAGCAGAACAACGACACGATGATGACCAGCACCCCTGCCGCGATTCTGTTGCCTTTGTTTGCTTTTGCTTGTCTTGTATCTGCCAAGGTAAACCTTCCCGATAATATATAATATTAGTATAAAAATTATACCACAATGCAGCGCGTTTTACAAGAGAAAATGTCAAAAGGTTTTTCTAAATATTTCATAAAGAAAAACGTCTTTTGCCGCGTTTATGCGGCAAAAGACGTTTTTTCGATGGTCTAACGCTATTTTTTCATTATTTTCAATATGTCGACGTCGTCGTTCGGAGCGACTATTGACGAGCACACTTGCGAAAAGTCGAAAATCTCTTTTGCGGTTTTTTGCACGTCCTCTTTGGTGACTGCGTCGATGTTTTTTATCCTCTCGTCAAAGTCGTAAAGTTGCCCCGTTTGCACGGCGTGCGCACCGAAAGTACGCATCATTGCCGAAGTGCTTTCCTGCCCCAGAACGAGAGCGGTTTTGACTTGTTCCTTCCCCTTGTTGAGTTCCTCGTCGCTCACGCCTTTTTCTATGAGGAGATTTATTTCGTCCCTTATCGCTTCCACCGCTTTTTCGGCGTTATTGGGGCTTGTGGACGTATAAACGATAAACGCGCCGTTGTTCTGATACGAGGACGGATAGCCGTAAATCGTGTAGCAAAGTCCAAGTTTTTCACGCACGCTTTGGAAGAGCCTCGACGACATTTCCATGCTGAAAATTATCGTCATAAGTTGCATTGCGTTGCCTCTTATATCGTTGTACGGATAGGACGGAAACGCAAATGCGATGTGCGTTTGTTCTATATCCTTTTTACGCTTGCATGCATGCGAATGCGCAGGGCGCGCGGCAACGGGTACGTTTTCGTAAGGCACGTCCGAGACGTATTTGTCCTCGAAATACTTCTGTGCGATGGCGATTGCTTGTTCCTCGGTGAGATTGCCGGCAATAGACAGCACGGTGTTTTTTGCGACGTAGTGCTTGTCGTGATAATCTTTGAGCGTTTGGCTCGTCATCTCTTTGAGCGTCTTTTTTGTGCCGAGAATTGCTTTTTCAAGCGGACAACCTTTGAAGAAAAGGCTCAGAAGTCGCTCTAAACAGAGGTCGTCGGGCGTATCTTCGCTCTCGTTTATCTCTTCGATGACCACCCTGCGTTCCTTTTCAAGTTCAACGGGGTCGAACGCCGGATTGAAATACATATCCGACAGCACGTCGGCGCACTTTTCAGCGTTGGTATCGAGAGATACCGTGTGGAAACATGTGTAGCTCTTTGCGGTGTAAGCGTTGATTTGTGCGCCAATGCAATCGATTTCGTTGACGATGTCGAATGCGCTGCGTTTTGTCGTGCCCTTGAACACCATGTGCTCGATAAAATGGGAAATTCCTGCGTTTTCGGGTGTTTCTTTCACAACGCCCGCGCCCACGAATACGCCGATAGCCACCGACCTTACGGCAGTGTTTTGCACAAATACAAGTTTCAATCCGCTTTTAAATTCAATCATTTTTTGCATACGGATATTATATCACATAGTTTCAAACTCGCAATCATATTTTATGGTATGAGTGAAACGAGATTCCGCAATTTTTGCGCAAATTTTGTCATAGTGTCAATACTTTTGCTTGTTTTCGGCGTATCTTTCGTGGCGGCGTACCCCGTCGAAGACAAAATCGAACAAGTCAACAACGCCGTATATAACGGCAAAACCGACTGCGGAAAAATCGCGCTTACGTTCAACGTGTACGAGCGCGCCGACAACGTGGCAAAGATTGCCGAAATACTTGACGAATACGGCTTCAAATCAACGTTTTTCGTCGGCGGATGCTGGGCTGCCAAAAACGGCGATACTCTCTTAAAACTCGCTTCAAGCGGTCACGAAATAGGCAATCACGGCTATTCCCACCTCGACCACGCAAAGCTCTCTCGAAAACGAAACGAAGAGGAAATCCGCATAACGGAAAAGGTGATAGACTCGTCCCTCTCCTCCCTTCCCGATTACGCAAATTCAAAGCTTTTCGCACCGCCGAGCGGCAGCATGTCAAACGCTATGTTCGACGCTTGCAAAGAACTGGGCTATACGGTGATTATGTGGACGCGCGACACGATAGATTGGCGCGACCATAACCCCGATTTGATTTTCGAGCGCGCGACGAAAAACCTGAAAGCCGGCGACATAATCCTTATGCACCCAACCGACGCAACCGTCGCCGCCCTACCGAGAATTTTGGAATATATAAAATCTCAAAACCTAGTCGCAGACACGGTGAGCAACGTGATTGAAAAGTAATGCTCCTAAAATAAACTCTGAAAATAACTTCCTCACTCTGCGAAAGAGCATATTCTTTCAAAAGTCCTAATCAAGAAGTTCTTTTCCAAAGTCGCCAATTAAATGCATAACGCGAAAACAGCCCCTTGAACCAAAACCCAACGTACTTGAGCGTACGTGATTTTGGGGCAAGGGGCTGTTGACAAAGTTAGGCGTTAATTGGCGGCTTTAGAAAGAACTTCTTTAAGACGCAAATCAACTCTATGCTTCTCGTCAATCTTGATAACCTTGACGAGAACGATGTCGCCTACGTTCACGACGTCGGTGACCTTTTCGACGCGTTGATCGGAAAGTTTGGAGATGTGAATCATGCCGTCTTTGCCGGGAGCAAAGTTGACGGACGCACCGAATTGACCTTTGTCGTTTTCCATGATCTTGGTGACTTTGCCTTCGTACACGTCGCCGACTTCAACGTCGCGGACGATGTTTTCGATGATGGTGCGAGCTTTTTTGATTGCCGCGTCGTCACTGGATGCAATGAAAATTGTGCCTTCGTCGTTGATGTCGATCTTGACGCCGGTGTCCTCGATGATCTTGTTGATGGTCTTTCCACCCGTGCCGATGACGTCGCGGATCTTGTCGGGATCGATTGAGAAGGACACGATCTTGGGAGCAAACTTGCTGAGTTCCGGTCTCGGTGCGGGAAGCGTTGCGAGCATCTTGCCGAGGATTTCGAGTCTGCCGAGTCTTGCTTGTTCAAGAGCGCGAGTGAGGATTTCTTCGTCGATGCCCTTGATCTTGATATCCATTTGGATTGCGGTGATGCCTTCCGTCGTACCTGCGACTTTGAAGTCCATATCGCCGAGGAAGTCTTCAAGACCTTGAATGTCGGTGAGCACTGCGACTTTGTGGCTCTCTTCGTTCTTGATAAGTCCCATTGCGATACCTGCGACGGGTGCTTTGATGGGAACGCCTGCGTCCATAAGTGCGAGCGTGCTGCCGCAAACGGATGCTTGCGAAGTCGAACCGTTGGAGCTCAAAATGTCGGATACCGTGCGGATTGCGTACGGGAACTCTTCTTCGGAAGGAAGCACGGGTTCGAGAGCGCGTTCTGCAAGTGCGCCGTGTCCGATTTCACGACGACCGGGGCTCTTGAGAGCCTTTGCTTCGCCTGTGGAGTAACCGGGCATGTTGTATTGATGCATGTATCTCTTGTAGTAATCGTCGTCAAGACCTTCGAGCTTTTGAGCTTCGCTTATCGTGCCGAGAGTGCAAGTGGTGAGAGCTTGAGTTTGTCCTCTTGTGAACACTGCGCTACCGTGAACGCGCGGGAGCATACCCACTTCGCACCAGATAGGACGAATTTCGGTGAGCTTTCTGCCGTCGGGACGCACGCCGCCTTCGAGAATCTTTGCACGCACTTTTTCTTTCTTGAGATAGTAGAGGCTGTCGAGGATAAATTTGGTTTTCTTGGGCTCGTCGCTGAAGTCGTCTGCAAAGTGAGCAAGCACGTCAACGTTGAGAGCGTCTTCTCTTTCTTCTCTCTCATAGCGGTCAAACGCTTCGAGGACGTAGTCCATTTTTTCGTTTGCGTACGCTCTGACAGCTTCGTTGATGTTGTCGGGGATATGTTCGAGATCCATATCGAGTTTGGGCTTGCCGACTTCTTTTTGGATTTCTTCGATGAAAGCCACAATCTTTTTGATCTCTTCGTGACCGAACATGATTGCACCGAGCATTTCTTTTTCGGTGATGACGTCTGCGCCAGCTTCAACCATCATGATGGCGTCTTTCGTGCCGCTGAGGTTGAGAGTAAGGCGAGATTTTGCGCGTTGTGCGCTGTCGGGATTGATGACGTACTCGCCGTCCACCATGCCGACCACAACCGAACCCGTAGGACCTGCCCACGGAATGTCGCTTATAGAAAGTGCGACGGAAGAACCGATCATGCCGAAAACTTCGGGCGGAATGTTGGTGTCAACGCTCAAAACGGTTGCAATGACCGTAACGTCGTTGTAAAGTCCCTTCGGGAAGAGCGGACGAATAGGTCTGTCGATAAGACGAGAAGTGAGGATCGCTTTGTCGCTTGCTCTGCCCTCTCTCTTTTTGAATCCGCCGGGGATTTTGCCGATTGCGTACATTTTCTCTTCGTAGTCAACGCTCAAAGGGAAAAAGTCCATACCGTCGCGGGGTGCTTTGCTCATCGTTGCGTTGACCATAACCACGGTGTCGCCGCAACGCACGATGCAAGAACCATTGGATTGTCCGCAGTATGCGCCTGTTTCGACGGTCATTTCTCTGCCGCCTACCGTTGTCTTGAAAATTCTTTTTTCCATAAAATTTCTCCTTCTGGGAATTCCGTCATTCCCGTATTATCCGCAAAAGCGGTTTATTTTTTTATTTTTACCGCACGATTGTGCGATTATTCCAAAAAAAACGGGTGCAGTTAAACCACACCCGATATTTTTTACTTTCTCAAACCAAGAGCAGATACGATTGCACGATATCTCTCGATGTCCATCTCTTTGAGATAGTTGAGAAGACTTCTTCTGTGACCGACCATCATAAGAAGACCGCGACGGCTGTGATGATCCTTGGGGTGATTCTTGAGGTGTTCGGTGAGCTCTGAAATGCGCGCCGTCAAAAGAGCGATTTGAACTTCGGGAGAACCCGTGTCGCCTTCTTTGCGAGCGTACTTTGCGATGATTTCTTGTTTCGTTGTTTTATCCATTGTTTTGCCTCCTTCGTTGGATAAATAATTCGCTTTCAACCAAGTAGCGACTCGGAGTTTTGTCGCAACCTCGTCGGAAGTACAAATGCATATTAGCACATTCTCAAAGCGTTGTAAAACGTTTTGCGGTTTTTTATAAAAATTTAAGATATAAATAATTTTGATTTTATTATTCAAAACAAAATCGAAGTGCCCCCCTTCCTCAGGTGTTTCCCCCACCGCCGTTCCCCCTCTTCATAAATTTGAGGGAACCCACGGCGTCCGCTCCGCGTGGGGCAACACTCGGTGCTCGCACAGAAAAGTATCGTTCCCTTATTATGCCACTCGTTCACGGGCGAAAAAATCTACACTCGCTCGTTCACTTGTACAAAGCGTCACGCTCGACGCTCGCTTCCTCGCCGCCATTGCGGCTCGCGTTCCATCTTAGAAAATATTTCTATTATAGTAAAAACTTACGTTGCCGTTCCAACATTTCATCGATGTGTTTTATGTATTCTATCGGCTCTTTGTAGTTTGCGCAACGAGTGATGAGATTTATCTTTTTATTCCACTTTTTCGAGATTCCGTTGGCTCCGTTTGCAATGATGGAGGTATCTTCTTCCATGATGTCGATATTGTAAACGCACGCTTTTTTCGGCTTTGCGTAGCCCACGTTTTCGAGGTTGCCGCTGGTGTATTTTTGACGATACATATAGTACGGATCATACCCTGCCGAAGTCAGTTTTCGATAGGCGTAATCCACCATTTGCGACGCGGTTTCGAAGTCGGTGTTGTCGTAGCCCGCCTGTTTGAGCGCAGAGCCTTTTTTCATATAAAGCGTATGCACCGTGACGTTTGCCGGATTGAGTGCAACCGCAATGTCAACGCTGCGTTTGAAATCGTCGATGGTTTCGCCGGGCAAACAGGCAATCAAGTCCATATTGACGTCAAACTTGTCTTTGACAAGCATATAAGCGTTGTAGGTGTCCGCGCTTTTGTGCTTTCTTCCTATGATTTCAAGCGTTTTGTCGTTGAAAGTTTGCGGATTTACAGACACTCTGGTTACGCCGTGTTTTTG
>ULXW01013167.1_pt1 | contig 12928 bp, 8 predicted proteins | sample 1961661 | NCBI WGS metagenome assembly ULXW01 (sample SAMEA4835849, study PRJEB28245) | human gut metagenome | biome: gut microbiome; material: fecal sample | place: Denmark | collected 2008 | reverse complement strand
CGGCTGCCGCATCCGGCAACCCCTCCGAGGACGCTGACGCAGTTACCGAGGAAGAAATACGCCTTATGGTGGACGCAGGCAATGAAACAGGCTCTATCGAGTCCTCCGAGCGTGAGATGATAAACAACGTTTTTGAGTTTCATGAGCTGTCGGTCAGCGATGTTATGACCCACAGAACGGATATCGTTGCGGTGGATATAGATGCCGAGATATCGGAAGCGGTATATACAGCCATAAACAGCGGCTTTTCACGCATTCCCGTCTATAGAGACAATATAGATCACATAGAAGGCGTGATATACGTCAAGGATCTTCTGTGCCTTATAGGTACTCATTCATCTGAAAGCATGACACTGAAAAGCTTTCTGAGAGATGCGGCTTTCGTTCCCGAAAGCTGTATGTGCGGCGAGCTGTTCAAGCGCTTCACCGCCAAAAAGCTCCAGATGGCTGTTGCCGTTGACGAATACGGCGGCACCGCAGGTCTTGTCACCATGGAGGACTTGGTCGAGTCCATTGTGGGCAATATCCAGGACGAGTACGACAATGAGGCTGAGGAGATAACCAAAATATCCGACAATACCTATACCATAAGCGGCACCGCTGACGCTGCCGACGTTATGGAAACTCTGGGCGCTCCCCTGCCCGAGGACAGCGAATATGACACAATGAGCGGATTTATCACCGACCTGCTGGGCCGTATCCCAGAGGACGGCGAGACCCCCTCTGTCATCTACAAAAACATCACCTTTACAGTGCTTCTGGCGGAAGATATGAGAATCGTCAGAATAAAAGCGGTAATAAATAAAGAAGAAAAGGAGATAGAAAAAAATGATGAGATCAGCAAAGAGCAGAAAGATTAGTGCGGTAATGGCATTCGTAATGTCTCTTTCCGTGCTGGCTACAGGCTGCCAGAAAACCAGTGAGGATACAGGTAAGCTCCCCTCTCTCGATGAGGTAAGCATAACTACCGCCGAGACCGAGGAAACAGACGTTCCCGAGGTAACTACCGTTCCCACCGAGACTACCACCGAAGCCACCACTACCACAGAAGTGACCACAGAGGAGACTGAGGAGACCACCGCTCCCACAGAGACCACTCCCGCCGAGACCTCCGCAGCAGAGACCTCCGAGACCAGTGCACAGACTTGGAGCGAGACCGAGATGTCCGCCACAATGTACGTTACCGAAAACTGCTACTCCAGAGAAAAGGCAATAATCGGCTCCACACCTATCTCCCAGCATTACGCAGGCGACACCGTTGAGGTCGTAGCCATCACCGACACCGAATACTATAAGCTTGCCGAGGGCGGATTTATCCACTCCGACTATCTTTCCGATACAAAGCCTGTTGTTACCACAGCAGCTACCACCGAGGCTCCCGCAGATACCACAAAGTCCGACAGCGGAAACTCCGGTTCCGACAGCTCTTCTGACAGCGGTTCTTCCGAGAACTTCAACGCCGGCGGCGATCTTGATGATGCAAACTACAAGGTAAAGTCCTCCTCCAGATACGCTTATAAGCAGCTCAATGCTACCGAGCAGAAGCTCTATAACAACATCATTTCTTCCGTAAAGAGCCTGAACAGCGTCGTTGACGTTCCCTCCGGTCTTACCACCGATGATGTTGTAAGAGTATATACCATCGTTTACAACAATGAGCCTCAGCTCTTCTGGATGGGCGGAAGCCTTTCCGCAGGCACATCAAGCGCCATCATCTCCTTCAAGACCTCCGACAAGAACGAGATAAAGGCAATGCAGAAGGAGATCGACTCCGCAGCTGCAAGCATCATCTCCAAGGCAAACAACTACAGCGGAACAGTTTCCAAGCTCAAGGTATTCTATGATTCGATCGTCCTCAAGAACGAGTTCAGCAAGTCCGATTCGGGATACAACTGCTCCATCTACAACGGTCTTACCGGCAACGGCGCTCTCCAGTGCGCAGGCTATGCAAAGAGCATACAGTACCTCTGCGACCTGGCAGGCATTGAAAGCACAGTTGTAGTGGGAACCGACAAGAACGACAACTCCCACGCATGGAACGTTGTTTACTGCGAGAACGGCTACTACAACCTGGACGCTACATGGGGCGACCCCATCAACCACTTTGATTCCAGCTACGTTCAGTACGAGTTCTTCCTCGTTCCCGATGCTTGGATACATAACATCACCCACTACAATGTAAATACCATGGTAAGAGGAAACGGCAACAAGATCCACCTTTTTGACCCTCCTGCCTGCACCAAGGAAGCATGCAACTACTTTGCAGCTTACAACAAGCTCTACAGCACCAAGTCCGAGGCTGAGTCCGCAATGTACGCAGCTATTGACGATGCAGCAGCCAACGGCAAGAACGTTGCCGAAATAAGAGTTACCGACAAGTCCATCTATGACACACTTATGAGCGACGATTACTTCAGAACATTCCAGAAGTACGCAAAGAAAAACCACTCCAACGTTACAAAGCTTATGAGACAGAGCTCCTTCACAGGCGGCGTTTACGTTGTACACTATGACCTGGTATATTAAAAGAGAAAAAGAACAATAAAAAGGAAGGTAATTTCAGAATGAATAAAAGAATAATGGCATTTGCAGCAGCTGTACTCATGGCAGCTTCCGTATTCACAGGCTGCGGCAGCAAGACTGAGGACGATGCTCAGGCGCAGACCTCCGTCAATGTTATCGAAAACGGCACCACTGCTCCCAGCGGCGAGGAAGTGACCACAGCCGAGGGCGATTTCTCCGACCCCGCAGCTCAGCTGGGCGTTGAGACACAGCCCGGCGATGTTCCTCCCGAGGACGCCGAAAATCAGGAGACCACTCTCCCTCCCAACCATGAAGAGATCATCAACATGATCCAGAACGGCGGCGGAACGGGCACCACCAAGGCTCCCATTCTCAAGGAGTACAACGTTGACTGCACTACCCGCTACGGCTATAATCAGCTGAACGATGCCGAAAAGGAGCTTTACAAGCAGATACTTGAAGCTGCAAACTCCATCAGAACAAGCCTGAGAGTTGACGACAGCGTTACCGATGAAATGTGGATAAAGGTTTACGGCTGCGTATATATGCAGGAGCCTCAGCTTTTCTGGCTCTCCTCCAAGAAGGTATCAAAGGGCAAGCTCTGGTACTGGGAGATAGACCCCGAGCTTATCGCTTCCATGCAGAAGGAGATCGACGCCACAGTCAGCAAGATACTTGCAGAGGCTGACGGCAAGTCCGATTACGAAAAGCTCAAGGTATTCCACGATTACATCGCACTCAACAACAACTTCGTCAAGGAGTCGGGATACAACCAGACTATCTACGGTGGATTTGTAAACGGCGAGATACAGTGTGAAGGCTACGCAAAGAGCATTCAGTATCTCTGCGACCTTACAGGTATCGAAAGCACCGTTGTTGTAGGCACAAACGAGTCTGGAGACTCCCACGCATGGAACGTTGTAAAGGTTGACGGCAAGTGGTACAACCTGGACACCACCTGGGACGACCCCATTCTCTCCAACGTTGTCAAGACCAATATCAGATACAGATACTTCCTCGTTCCCGACGAGTGGATACACAACAAGTCCCACTTCAATGTAAACAAGAAGACTACAGGAACCCAGGTGACTTATTTCACTCCTCCTGCCTGCACATCTGACGATATGAACTACTTTAAGGTAACAAAGCAGCTCTATTCAGATGAAGCTTCCGCAGACACCGCTCTCAGAGCAAAGCTTAAGGAATGCGCTGCAAGCAACACAAGAGCTGTTGAGATAAGAGTCACAAGCCAGGCTGTATATGACGCTGTTACCAAGAACCTGAAGGATTACGCTTCATGGATAAAGAGCGAAAACTCTGCGGTAACATCCGTTTCCTCCAACTGCGACCCCAACACACTGGTGATCGAGCTTGACCTGAGCTTCTGATAGCTGAAAATTACGGAGACGGCATGAAAACACACCAACGAATTGTTATCGGCGCACTGCTGTTTGTGCTGACGCTCCCGAATCTGTCAGGCTGCTCAAGAATTAACGAGGACTATTCATTGTCCGAGGCCGTTACTTCTGCGGGCAGCCTGTCTGCTATTACGGGCAATGACCGGCGGTATATCTACAGCTCACTTTCACCAAAGGAGCAGCAGATGTATGATATCCTGCAAAATGCAGCGGAGAATTTTCAGCCTCAGGCGGTGTTCCCCGAAAAGCTCCCGCCCGAAACGCTGAAAAAGCTGTTTCTGGCAGTGTATTATCAGGAGAATATCTTCTGGCTCACCAGTAAGTTCTACCGCCCCGACAGTGACAGCGACACTCTGCGGCTCACTTATCGGTATGACGAGGAGGCCACTCATCAGATGCAGGCGGATATCGGTAAAACATCGTGGGAAATTTCCTCAGTCTTTGATGAAAGCACATCTGACTACGAAAAGCTGAAAGCCTTTCATGACTACATTGTCCTGAACTGCACCTTTTCCGATGATGAAAATACGGATACCACCCTGTACGGCGCTCTCTGCGGCGGATATTCCATGTGCGAGGGCTATGCAGCAGCATTCAATCTCCTTTGCCAAAAGTCGGATATCCCCTGCGTCACCGTAACGGGAACAGGCTCGGACGGCGCTTCCCACGCATGGAACAAGGTAATGCTGGATGGCGAGTGGTACAACGTTGACTGCACATGGGACGACCCCATACTCGACCCGCCCGACGAAAATTTTATCCGTCACTACTATTTTCTGGTAAGCGACAAGGATATTGAGGGCATTACCCATTTCCCCGACAATACGTACTTTTCATATCCGGAATGCAGTTCCGACAACAACTATTTCAGGCGTGAGGGACTGTATGCAGATTCTGCCGACAGCGGCATAGCACTGCTGTCATCAGCTGCGGCAGATGCAATTTCAGCAGGGCTTACCGATGCGGAAATAAGATTTGCCGATGAAAAAGCGTATTATTCCGCCAAGGCAGCACTTTTTGACAGAAAAAAGATACGGCAGGTACTGGAATATGCGGACAGCCGGGCAGATAAGCCTGCCGACAAAACGGTGATGACCAACAAATACGTCCGCTACTGCAATGACAGCCTGCTGATAATCCATATAACGATGATCTGCGAAGATACAAGGTAAATGCAATGATAAAAAGAAAAAGAAATGCCGCTGTCATAGCCGCTGCACTTATGGCGGCAACGATGCTGGGCGGCTGCGACACAAACGATAACACTCCGCTTCCCACCGATACCGTAACCGAAACTCAGGCGGAAACATCTGTAACAACTACAACAACAGTCAGTGAAAAGCCGCAGGAGACCGCTGTTTCCGATAGTACCGAGACTGTGGCAGAGACCACTGTGCCGGAAAGCACCGCCGCTAACGAAACACCCGAAACAACAGTTTCGGAAAGCGAAGCTCAGGAAGAAACATCTGAAACTACCACTGTAAGCATCGCCGTTGAATCGGAGACCGTTTCGGAAGAATCAACGGAAAAAGATATGGACTGGTCAAGCTCAGCCATAGCCTTTTCCGCTGCGGGCAATCCCGTATATTTCCCCGCAAACGGCGAAAAAAGCCCCTACACAGGCAGAAAGACCATCGACCACCCCTACAGCTATTACACCCTGAACGACAGGCATCAGAAAATATACGACGAGCTTGTAACAGCCCTGCTTGACTGCGAAAGCAGCATAAAGTTCAGCTATTACGACGAAGTAACCTTCGATGACCTTTTCAGCATTTATCAGCTTATCTACAACGATGAATACAGGCTTTTCTACATCTCTCCCACCATCGAATACACACAGGACAAGACCACAGGCTTTGTGACCCAGATGCGCCTGCTCTACAATTATGACGCTGATGTTATCGCCGACATGAAAGCGGAGATCGAGGAGGAAGCTGAAAAGATACTTTCCCAAATAACCCCCGACATGAGCGATTATGAGATAGTAAAGCTTTTCCACGACTCTGTTATAATCTCCTGCAAATATTCGGGCGAGGCTGAAAATCCCAACACCATTTATGGCTGCCTTGTGGATAAGGAAGCCCTTTGCCAGGCGTATTCCCAGACATTTACCTATCTGTGCCACCGTGCAGGCATAAAAACGCTGGTGGTGCTGGGCGTTGCCAACGAGCCGCATATGTGGAACATCGTGGAGATGGGCGGCGATTATTATCACATCGACCTTACCTGGGACGACCCCGACAGATCACGCAATCCCGACTCGGTGCGCTATGATTATTTCGGACTTACCGACGAGCGCATAAGAGAGCTTCGTCAGGTAGATGACTATGAGTATGAAGTTCCCGCCGCAAACGGCACAAAATATCAGTATTACAGCTACAATGACCTTGTTGCCGCCGATACGGAGGAAGCCAAGGCGATAATCACCCGTGAAGCCCTCAAAGCCGCAGAAAACGGCAGCTCAACAGTTCAGTTCATGTGCGCAGACAGCGAAGCATTTGACGAAATAACCTCAGCCCTTTTCAGCAATGCGCAGGGCAACGTAATAACCGTTCTGGAAGCGGCAAAGAAGCAGGCTGCAAGGCTTTTCAACACCGAATCAGTTTACCACAACAGCAACGAAAATACCCTCACCGTAAAAATATTCCTTGATTACCTTGATTGACCACGGAGGCTCCCGAGATGCAAAGCAGCGGTATCTACAACAGAATAAAGCTGATACTGGCAGCGGGCATTGCCATTGTTCTGTCTGCCTGCTCCCGGGAAGGAGTCCCCGACACAGGTGACGTGAGCTACACTATCATCTCAGGCGGAACCGCTGTGACCACGGAAGCTCCCACCGAGACCGAGGATATCTACGCCGATGTTTCCGATACGAAGCTGTATATTCCCGAACACATGGTCACAAAATACGCTTCCCTCGATTACGACAAGCGTATGCAGGACGTTTACGATGACGTGGTGGATACCATGCAGAATTTCCGCACCAAATCCTACGTTCCCCTGACCATAAGCACCGAGGACTACGTTAAGGTGCTGGAAACAGTCCGCTGCGAACAGCTGATGCTATTCTATCTCCAGAACCGCTACGCAGGGGATTTTGACAGCACGGTGCAGACCTATGAGATGAACTTCTCGTATAAGTACAGCATAAAAGAAGTAAACATCATGCTTATGGAAACGGAAAAGGCGGCAAAGGAGATAATGACCCTCACCGACCCGTCCATGTCCGATTATGAAAAGCTGAAAATTTTCCACGATTACCTTGTGCTCAACGTGGAAAGCTCCACCGATGACCCCACTGCCGATTCTATCTACGGCGCTCTGGTAAATAAAAAAGCACTCTGCGAGGGATATGCAAAGGCTTTTTCCTACCTGTGCAATCTGGCAGGGATAGAAAATATGATAGTCACAGGCTATACGGACGTTGACCATATGTGGAACATGGTAAAGCTGGAGGGCAAGTGGTATCACATAGACGTGGGCTGGGACAAGCCCTCGGCGGCGCTGTCGGAAAGATATCCCGACATGGTGCTATACCAGTATTTCCTCTCGGAAGACTCGATAATGGAAAACAACCGCATCATAAGCAATATGCTCTGCGACCCGCCTGTGGCGGACAGCTCCGATATGTACTACTTCAACGTGGAAAACAAGTATGCCGAGACCTACGATCAGGCGCTGGAGATAATAGAGCAGTCCTGCCGCCGCTGCATAGATTCGGGAGAAAAGTATTTCATGATAAAGCTTGACTCCTCAAATCTGTATCTGCAAACCACCTCCGACCTGATAAAGCCCGACAGCGAGGGCGTGACGGACATTGACAGGATAGTCCGCTCCCTTAATTTCAAGGGGCAGATAAGCTATATTGACTATTACAAGGCTTATCGGATAATCATATTTGTATTGGAATAAGCGCTCTATGGGTCTCATAGAGCGCTTTTTTATAAGTAAAGCGCACAAAACAAAAATCGCTCTCTGATACTAATCTTCAATCAACCTACAGACAAATCCTCGGCTGAAATAAGCCCATTCTTCGTCAAGCTCCCTTGCCGGGCGGCAAGCCCGCCTGCGGTCGCTTTCCTTGACTGGTCTTATTTCATCTGTCGGCTTTGCCTATAGAGCGATTGAAGATTAGTATGAAACGTAAATCCAGAGAGCGATCTTTATATATTCGACATTATATTCATCATAGGTATCAGAACCGTAAGCATCATGATACCCGCCGCTGCGGTGAGTATCACCGTCAATATAGGCTCTGCCGAGTTGATGATCCTATTGATTCGTGCGTCCGCTTCTTCCGTAAGTCGGGCGCTTATTTTCTGCCATGCTGAGTCAAAAGAGCCTGAGCCGTATGATATCCGCAGTGTCCGTGAATAAAATACAGGCAGCAGCTCCGTCTGCTCCAATGCGTCCGAAAACGGAACGTCATTCATTAACAGCTCTGCGCATTTTTCTATCTGCTCGTTCACCCACTTGTCCGATGATATCCCCTTTACGCTGCAAAGTGCCTCCGCAGGGGCAATGCCGCTGTTTATCATCATGCTGACGGCGTTTGCGAACTGCGCCGATGCTATGGTCCGTGAGGCTGTTTTGGTAAATGGCATCATTGAGATAAAGCCCGATGAAAAGCTTTCCTTTTTTGCTTTCCAGATAATGAACATCACTCCCGCCGCAAGCAAAAGCACCGCACATATAATAAGCATCACTGTGCCTGCCGCCGATGATATCCTTACGCTCCTGCCGATAACACGGTATATCTCAGGGTCAAAGTCGGAGAATATCTGTGCAAACATTGGCAGCACTTTAAGGGTAAGCACCGCAATGACAACTGCCGTCACTGCCAGCATTATAAGGGGCGAGACCACTGCACTGCGCATTTTCTCCCCCAGCTGAGCTTCACGCTCGTAATATTCGGACAGTTCTTTCAGCGCCTCGTCCAGCTTGCCAGACATTTCCCCTGCCATGACCGCCTTTATGCAGTAGCGTGGAAATGCTCCTGTTTCTTCAAGAGCGGCATAAAAGGGCTTTTCCATTGAAAGGGAATTTGTCACCGCCTTGAGCAGCTCTATTGCCTCGGGAGAGCTGTCCTTCATCTCCGATGTGATAACGGTAAGCCCGTCATATATGGGAACGCCCGAATCCAGTATCACCGCCGCCTGATAGCAGAAGTATGACACCTCATCGGCAGTCAGCGGACGTATTTTTTTTGACATATTATTCCCCCTTTCGCATATCAGTAATAGTAAACAGCGGAATAGCCGTCCTTGTCGGACATATATTCAGCTGCATCGCTCTTGTTGTCGGCGCTGGCGTAGAATGTGGGGTCAAGCAGATTCCACTTGTTTTTCTCGATGAACAAGTCCAGCGTGACCCAGCCTGTTTCCTTTGTATAGACCTCGTTCCATGCGTGGTACATATTTCCCTGAACGTAGCCCATGACCAGCTTTGTGGGTATGGACTGCGAGCGGCACATCGCCGCAAAAAGGGACGCATAGTCAAAGCAGATGCCAGTGCCCTTGGCAAGAGTGCCGTCGGGGTCGGGGATATATCCGCTCTTTACCGATGCCGCCAGCTGCTTATCATACGAGATGTTGTCGGTGACATATTTAAATATGGCAGCGATCTTTTCAGCATCACTGTCACAGCCTGCGCAAAGCTCTGCAGCCTTTTTAACGCAGTTATCCGACTGGCTGAAGCTGATGTACTGGGAGGGCAGAAGATATGGGCTGAAATCGGAAACCTCTGCCGAAAAGCTTTCGTCAAGGGCAATGGCATAGGTCTTGCCCGATATATTTTCCAGCACCTTTACGTTATATTCGCCGCTGCCCGACTGCAGTGGATATACTGCGCTGCCTGAAAGTCCGTAGTCATAAACATTATCCCCCATAGTTATTCTTACCTTAACGTTGCTGCACGAGCCTTTGTAGCTCACCTGCACAACACCGCTGGCGGCATCGGATATATCCACGGAAGCAATGTCATTTTCCAGGGTTTTTGCCCCTGTAAAGTTGCCTGTGGCAATTTTGGGAACAGTCACTTTTATAGGCTTCTCCTCTGCGCTGCTTGTCTTGGCGGAGGAAAAGGTGACAGTCTCGCTGCGGATATCATATGCCGCAGTTTCACTGCTTTCGGCAGTGGTTTGTGTTTCGGGCGGAGACGTGGTTTCGGAAGTCTCTTCGGAAATTTCCGATGAAGTTTCTGTGGAAATATCAGAAGAAGTTTCCGTTGTGATCTCACTTTCCGATATGCTTTCTTCCGAAACGGGATATTCCTCCGTAAGTATCTCACGGGCGGTAGTTTCGTCAATTATCTCCGTGGCAGATGCTTCTGCAGAAGTTAAAGCTGCTTCCGATAAGACATCGCTGTTACCGGCCTCACCGCATGAGCATAAAAGAAGCGCAGCCGCAAGCACGGCAATTTTCTTTACCTGCATATTGACTGCGCCTCCTTTAAAAAGCAGTGATACTGCATAAATGCAGTATCACCTGTTTGTATTATTCCATCTTATCAATAAATTCAAATCTGGGCTTGATGTTGCCGTGGTCATTTACGTCCTCAAGGAACATTTTGAGGGGGCGTACCCAGACCTTGGGCTTGTCGTATATCTGCATATACACTACCTGCTCTTCATAGGTCTCATGGTCATGAGCCACGTTCAGAACAACATAGTCGCCGCCCTTGAAATGCTTGTAATGACCGCCGATAACGATCTTCCTGCCCTCGGGTATTCCTGCGGAGGGGGTGCCCTTGGGAGCTTCCTCCTTTACAGGCGCAGGCTCTGCCTTTACCTGTTCAACAGGCTTTTCCTCAGCCTTGGGAGCCTGGATCTCAACAGGTGCGGGCTTTGCTTCCTCAGCCTTTGCAGCTTCTTCCTTTACGGGAGCAGGAGTATTTGCATCAACAAGGATAACGGAGTGGTTCTTGGGAACAGTTACCCTTGCGCAGCCGCCGCTTACATCGTAGTGCTTGCCTGTAAGGCAATCTGCCAGACGGGCATAGTGAGTGCCAACGTTAAAGGTATAGTCTCCGTCGCTGATGTTAAGTCCGATATAGACCACCTGACCGTCCAGCTCACGCTGATAAAGGAAGGTCTGGTTTTTCAGCTCCAGCTTCTTGTAAGAGCCTGACTGTAGTGCGGGGAACTGGCTCCTGATAGCGCCCAGCTCGCAGATATGCTCGAAAAGGGTATCATCTCTGCCGGGGATATCGTCCAGCTCCAGGCAGGGTCGGATAGCCATATCCGCATCTGCGCCATTGCCCTTTGCACCCTTGATGCCAAACTCACTTCCGTAATAAACGGAGGGCACGCCGTACATGGTGTAAAGCAGAGTATAGCAGCAGTATATCCTGTCGTAATCTCTCAGATTACTTGCCAGGCGGGCAACGTCATGGTTATCCACAAAGTTGTACATATAGATATTGCCGTACTGACCAAGCTGATATTCGATAGAATGTGCTATCTCAAAGTAGTTGCGGTCGTTGTGGGAGGAATAAATTCCCTTGTAGCACTGGTAATTGGTAACGCAGTCAAACATTTCGGGATTTGCCCAGCGGCGGTAGTCGCCGTGGATTATCTCGCCCATGAGCCAGAAATCGGGCTTCATGCTTCTTGTAAAGCTATGTATGCGCTTGATAAAGTCATTGTCAAGGCAATCTGCGGCATCAAAGCGAATACCGTCAATATCCCATGTTTCTATCCACATTTTGACAGCGTTCAGCAGATATTCAACGACCTCGTTGTTTCTCAGGTTCAGCTTTACCAGGTCATAGCAGTTGTTCCAGCCCTCGTACCAGAAGCCGTCGTTATAAGCGGTGTTGCCGCCGAAATTAAGGTTGCAGAACCAGCCGCAGTATCTTGAACGCTCACGGTTGAGCTTAACGTCCTTAAAAGCAAAATGCTCTCTTCCTACGTGGTTGAAAACGCCGTCAAGGATTATCTTTATGCCGTTTTCGTGGAGAGCCTTGCAGACTTCTGTAAAATCCTCGTTTGTGCCCAAACGTGCATCTATCTTGGTGTAGTCGGAGGTATCATAGCCATGAGCCGCAGACTCGAAAACAGGGCCGAGATAAACGGCATTTATGCTCATTGCCTTAAGGTGGGGTATCCACTCTATTATCTTCTTTATCCTGTGTACCTCGCCCGAGAACTCGTCACGGGTGCGCTCGCAGCCGCAGAAGCCCAGAGGGTAGATGTGATAAATAGCAGACTTTTTGATCCATTCGGGAGAATTTGACATGATAATATCAGTCCTTTCAAATATAGGCTCGAAAGGAGACAGCCCGTCTCCTTTCTCATTCTTATACATTATATCACACAATCGTCATTTTGGCAATAGCATATTTATACAAACTGCATAATGCACAACAATGTCAAAAAAATTTTGTCACCGCATATCCCCATTTCTGCGATTATAAGGCAGCATATGGGAAAATATAATAATTATGATAATACATTCTATGAAAGGAGATCTCCTTGAAACAGAATATAAAAAAGTATTTTTTTCCCTGCCTGCTGCTGTTCCTTGCCCTGTGCCTGCTGCTGCGGCCCGAGCTGCTGTTGTCGCTGTGGCATAAGCTGTGGGGAGCGGCAGTGCCTGTTGTTCTGGGGATAATATTTGCGGCGGTCATTGACCCTGCCGTATGCACATTTGAAAAAGCGCTGGGCAGGCTGCTCAAAAAACCGTTAAAGGGCAATGGGGGGCGTTTTCTTTCCATAACCCTTGTATATCTGCTGATAGCTGCGGTGTTCTCGGCGGTGGTGTGGATAGTCATTCCCCGCCTTATAGACAGCGCCGCCCTTTTTGCAGGCAGCATTGACGGCTATTACCGTGACCTGCGGCTGCGGTATGACAGCTCTCAGGAAGCATCATGGCTCATAACATGGCTCGACAAGCTGCTGGACTATGCCTCCGACAAGCTCCCCGACCTTTTCGGCAGAACATTCAGCGCCACTGCCGATTTCCTGAAAAGTGCGGCAAATG
>ULXW01011301.1_pt1 | contig 12976 bp, 10 predicted proteins | sample 1961661 | NCBI WGS metagenome assembly ULXW01 (sample SAMEA4835849, study PRJEB28245) | human gut metagenome | biome: gut microbiome; material: fecal sample | place: Denmark | collected 2008 | reverse complement strand
CTCGCTCGCCGTATCGGCACTTAGAATTATGCGGTATTACCCTAAAAATATACGGTAAAACGCGCATGTCTATCTGCGGGCGGTGCGCCATAACAATCAGGCGGCGGGAAACAGAATCCCGACCGGGAAAGGAAAAACAATGAAACGTATTCTGGTCGTAGAAGACGAAGCCAGCATCCGCGAACTTGTGGCACTGAACCTGAAAATGACAGGCTGGGAAGTATTGGAAGCCCCCAGCGCGGAACGTGCGCTGGAGTTGATCCAGAAAAATCCCCCCTGCGATGTAGCGCTGCTGGATATCATGCTGCCGGGCATGGATGGGTTTTCGCTGTGCGAAACCATCCGCCACGGCGACCCGTACATCGGTATTATTATGGCGTCCGCCAAAGGGCAGGAGAGCGATAAGATCCGCGGCCTTTCCATCGGCGCGGATGATTACATTACCAAGCCGTTCTCGGTGTCGGAGCTGATGGCCCGCGTGGAAGCGCTGGCCCGCCGAGTGCGCCGCAGCGCCACTGCGGACGATGAACAGGCAGGCTCCGAGCCGGATCAGCTGGTCAGCGGCCCCTTTGTGCTGGATGAAAAAAGCCGCGTGCTGTACAAATCCGGCAAGCCCATTGACCTGACCCAGGTGGAATTTCAGATCATGGAGCTGTTTTTCCGCAACCCCGGCACTGCCCTGGTGCGCGAAAAGATCCTGGAAGGCGTTTGGGGCAAGGGGTATTTCGGCGATGTCAAGATCGTGGATGTCAACATCCGCCGCCTGCGCATGAAAGTGGAAGATGAACCCAGCAGCCCCCAGCACATTTTGACCGTCTGGGGTTATGGCTACCGCTGGAACGCATAATTACCGCATTTTTATGGAAAGGGGGCTGCCGCCTGTGCAGAGCATTACCCGCCGCTGGCTGCGCGGCAGCCTGCTGATTACCATTTGCATCCTGGCTGCGGCGCTGGGGCTGTTTTTGTATTACAGCCACCAGAATTTGTACGGCGGGGTGCAGCGTGCCATGCAGGCGCGGTTTTCCACCGTGGAGGGACGTTTGCAGGCAACCGGCACCGCCGGCAGCAGCCAGGCAACGTCCGAAAGCCGCAGCCAGTCCCTGCGCCGCACGGTGGAACAGTTTGATGAAAAAGATAAGTTCGAGTTCATGCTGTTGGATTCCTCCGGCGTGGTGCTGGCAACCTCCAGCGGCACCATGAACAAGAATCTGCTGAGCGAGGGCAGGGATTTTTATCAGGCTGTCACCGGCTCCACCGGCAGCGGTATGGTCACTTTCCGCACAGCGGACGGCGAACACGTGATGGCTGTTACCAGCCTGGTGCCTTATGCGGCGGGCAATGTGACGGCCATGCGCCTTGTTACCAGCCTGACGCTGGTGGACCGCCAGTGGTACAGCACGCTGATGGTTTCGTTCGGCGTGGCGGCGGTGGTGCTGGGGTTTGCGGTGTTCAGCGGCCTGTTTTTTATCCGCACCATTGTGCGGCCGCTGGGCCAGGTGGAAGCCACCGCCAATCGCATTGCCCACGGCGATTTGACCACCCGCCTGCCGGATGCCCCGTATGACGATGAGATCGGCCGCCTGTGCAAAGCCATCAACCAGATGGCCGAGGACCTGACAAAAACGGAACGGATGAAAAACGAGTTCATCTCCTCTGTCAGCCACGAACTGCGCACTCCGCTGACCAGCATCAAAGGCTGGGTGGAAACCATCGCCAACATCCGTGACCCCGATGACGAAAACTACCGCAAGGGTATTACCATTATCCGCAGTGAGACCGACCGCCTGTATGATATGGTGGAGGAACTGCTGGATTTTTCCCGCCTGCAAAACGGCATCAAGCTGAACTGCGAGGTGCTGGATTTTGTGGCCGAAGCCACCGACGCTGCCCTGTTTGTGGAAGCCCGCATCCGGCAGGAGGGGCTGCACCTTGTGTATGACGAACCGCCGGAGCCGTATCCCGTTTGGGCAGACCCCGCCCGCCTGCGCCAGGTGTTTGTCAACGTATTTGATAACGCCATCAAATATTCGCCGCCGGAAGGAACCATTTTCTTTACTCTGACCCGCACCGCCACCACCGTAACGGCCAGCATCCGGGACCAGGGCCGCGGCATTGCGCCGGATGACCTGCAAAACGTAAAGATGAAATTCTTCAAAGCCAAAAACGCCGTGCGTGGTTCCGGCATCGGCCTGGCGGTGGTGGATGAGATCACCAAAGCACTGGGCGGTACGGCGGATATCACCTCAACGTTGGGGCAGGGTACCACCGTTACCATCACCCTGCCCATCTACCACGCTGGGCAGGAACATCTGCACGAGCCGCTTTGACCGCAAAAATAAAGGAGAACCCATGCCGCAAGAACAACGTCCAACTGAAAAATTCCGTACCTCTGTGGGCGGCCAGGCCCTGATGGAGGGCATTATGATGCGCGGCCCTGAAAAAATCTGCTGCGCGGTACGCCGCCCGGACGGCACGATTGATCTGAGCTATTCCGATGTGACCACCCACTGGTACAATAAAGTTCCCCTGGTGCGCGGAGTGTGCAATATGGTGGAAAACCTGATGAACGGGTACAAATACCTGATGCACTCCGCCGATATTGCCATGACGGAAGAGGAAAAAGAGGAAGAAAAGCAGAACGAGAGCAAGCTGGACCGCTGGCTGGACGAACACGCCGGCCCCAAGGTACAAAGTGCGCTGATGACCCTTTCCGCCTGCGCAGGTGTAGTGCTGGCAATTTTTCTGTTTACCTTTCTGCCTACGTTCCTGACTGGGCTGGTGGCAAAAGTGATCCCCATGGGGCGCTGGCCGCGGGTCATCTTGGAAGCAGTGCTCAAGCTGGCAATCTTTTTGGGTTACATGTTCCTCTGCACCCGCATGAAGGAAATCCACCGCATGTTCCAGTACCACGGGGCTGAGCACAAAACGATTGCCTGCTATGAGGCAGGTGAGGAATTGACGGTTGCTAACATCCGCAGACATACGCGGTTCCACCCCCGCTGCGGCACCAGTTTTTTGATTCTGGTCATTCTGGTCAGCATTGTGCTGTATGCGGTGCTGCCGTGGAGCGGTACCATGCTGCGCGTGCTGTACAAGCTGGCCATGCTGCCGCTGCTGGTGGGCATCTGTTATGAGATTTTGAAGTGGGCAGGGCGTTCCAACTCGCTGCTGGCACGGGCTGTTTCGGTGCCGGGGCTTTGGCTGCAGCATCTGACGACCTTTGAGCCGGAAGATGACATGATTGAAGTGGCCATCGCCGCCGTTACCCCCGTACTGCCCAAAAAGCCGGAGGACGGCCAATGGTAACGTCGCTTGCCCCACAGCAGCTGGCGGGCATTCTGCCGCGCCAGGCTGTGCGCATGGTGCAGGATGCTCTGCAGGCCGCAGGCTGCCCCGATGCTGATTACGACGCCCGCGAACTGCTGCGCATTGCCGCTGGAAAAGATCCGCGCTTGCTGTTTGACCCGCTTACCCGGCCGCAGGCTGAGTGCCTGGCGGAACTGGCGGCTCAGCGCATGCAGCGGGTGCCGCTGCAATACCTGGCAGGGGAGTGGGACTTTCTGGGGTTGACCTTCAAAGTCGGCCCCGGTGTGCTCTGCCCCCGCGCAGACAGCGAGGTGGTGTGCGAAACTGCCATTGAGCTGTTGCAGCAGATGGGAAAACCTGAGCCCCGGGTGCTGGACCTGTGCGCCGGAACTGGCTGCCTGGGCATTGGCATCCGCCATTTTGTGCCAAGTGCCAGCGTGACCTGCGTGGAAAAAAGCCCGCAGGCGCTGCAATACCTGCAAGCCAACGTACATGGCACCGGTGTGCAGGCAAAGGCAGCGGATGTGCTGCAATACTGGCGAGAGCTTATGCCCCAAAGCATGCAGCTGATCATCTCCAACCCGCCGTACCTGACCGGGGCAGAGATGCAGGCCCTGATGCCGGAGACTGCCCACGAGCCAGCTATGGCGCTGGACGGCGGAACGGATGGGTTGGATTTTTACCGCGCCATTGCCGCCCACTACCGTGATATTGTCTGCCCCGGTGGGTGGCTGGTGTTTGAGATTGGCTGTGCCCAGCGGGCGGATGTGATGGAGATATGCCGCCAAAACGGCTGGCAGCAAGTGCAGGCAAGGAAGGATTACGGCGGCAACGACCGTGTGGTGTACGCCCAACAGGTGAAATAAATCTGATTTTCAACGTTTTGCAGCTGAAATGTGGAAAATGCAAAGAAAATTTTGAAAAGATGACAACAAATGGTTGTAATTCGTGCCGCGATTGGTTATAATAATACCTGATAAACGCAGGACGACCATTTGGATAGCGGCGCACCTGCCGTACAAAATAAAAACAGCACCGCAGTTGCCTGTGGTGCGTATGGGATACAACGCACGATCGCTCAGATAAGGAGATATAAACTTATGGCAGCAAAAAAGGAAAGTTCATCCAAGCAGCTCCCCACCGGCCCGGCAGGGGATAAAAAGGCAGCGCTGGAGACGGCACTGGCCCAGATCGAAAAGCAGTTTGGCAAAGGCGCCGTGATGAAGCTTGGGACCAACGTTGCCATGCAGGTGGATGCCATTTCCACCGGCAGCCTGGGGCTGGATCTGGCGCTGGGCATCGGCGGCCTGCCACGCGGACGCATCATTGAGGTATATGGGCCGGAATCTTCCGGTAAAACCACCCTGGCCCTGCATGTTCTGGCTGAAGCCCAGAAGCTGGGCGGCGAGGTTGCCTTTATCGACGTTGAGCATGCCCTGGATCCCACCTATGCCCGCGCCCTTGGCGTTGACATTGACAGCCTGCTGGTCAGCCAGCCGGATACCGGCGAGCAGGCCATGGAAATCTGCGAAGCTCTGGTACGCTCCGGCGCGATTGACGCTATTGTTGTGGACTCTGTTGCTGCCATGGTGCCCAAAGCCGAAATTGAAGGCGAAATGGGCGATTCCCACGTTGGCCTGCAGGCCCGCCTGATGAGCCAGGCTCTGCGTAAGCTGACCGGCATCATCGGCAAAACAAACACCGTCTGCATCTTTATTAACCAGCTGCGCGAAAAAGTCGGTGTGATGTACGGCAACCCTGAAGTGACCACCGGCGGCCGCGCCCTGAAATATTATTCCTCTGTACGTATTGATGTGCGCCGCATTGAGGGCCTGAAGGACGCCAGCGGTTCCTTTATCGGCAACCGTACCCGCGCCAAGATCGTCAAGAACAAAGTGGCACCCCCGTTCCGTGAGGCCGAGTTTGACATCATGTTCGGCGAGGGAATCTCCAAACTGGGCGAAATGATCGATCTGGGTGCTAAGCTGGGCATTGTGCAAAAGAGCGGCGCATGGTTCAACTATGGCGATATCCGCCTGGGCCAGGGCCGCGATAACGCCAAGCTCTACCTGAAAGAACACCCTGATGTGGCTGCTGAGATTGAAAAGCAGGTGCGCGAAAATGCGGACCGTCTGCTGGCGGCCGGCAAAAAGGGAACCGTGAAGCCGCTGGAGAAGCCGGCTGTTACCCCCGTTGCTGCTGAAGATGCCCCTGCCGCTCCCATGGCGGATGCACCCAAGACCACCGGCAGCGAGATGGACCTCGACATCATGGTTGACGAATAAGCGATGCCGAAGCTGACACAGGTAAAAGAAACAAAAAGAGGCCGCTATGCGCTGTTCTTTGACGGCGAGTTTGCCTTTTCGCTGGACGAGGACACCTTTGCCATGGCGGGGCTGCATACCGGGGATGAGCTGGAAGAATGGCAGATCCATGACCTGCAGACCAAAAGCGACACCCGCAAGGCTGTGGATAAAGCCATGGACCTGCTGGCCCTGCGGGACCATGCAGCCGGGGAGCTTTATCAAAAGCTCTGCCGCAGCTTTGACCCCCACAGCGCTGCCGCCGCCGTGGCAAAAATGCAGGAGCTGAACCTGCTGGATGACGCCGGTTTTGCCCGCCGCCGTGCGGCGGAGCTGCTGCGCAAGCGCAAGAGCCGCCGTGCAATTCTGGATGATCTGCACGCCAAAGGCATTGACCGCGGCGCGGCCGCCGAAGCGGTGGAAGATCTGTTTGCCCAAAGCGAGGAGGACGAGGAGGAAAACCCGGAGCTGGCCAATGCCCGCGCACTGGTGGAACGCCACTATGCCGCAAAGCTGGCACAGGGCAAATGGCAGCAGGTAGCTGCCGCTTTGGCACGGCGCGGGTTCTCCCACAGCGTGATCCGCCAGGTATTGGCAGATGCCGAGACAGAAGAAACCGAAGCGTAACACAAAAAAGTACACACCGCAGGGGCAAAAAATGCTCCTGCGGCATTGTGGTATCAATGCACCGAACGGATAGCTTTGCCTGAATTTTGCCCAAGCAAGCGGCAGAGCCCAACATAACATACTGAAAAGAGAGACAGGAACAACCATACATGAATATTGCAATTATTTCCCTTGGATGCCCCAAAAACCAGGTCGATGCTGATGTATTCTGCCACGCGCTGATCAAGGCGGGCCACCAGACGGTTGCGGACCCCGAACAGGCGGACATTATTATTGTCAACACCTGCGGCTTTATCCAGTCCGCTAAAGAGGAAGCCATTGAAAACATTTTGATGGCCTGCCAGTATAAGCAGCAGAACCCCAACCTGAAGGTGATCGTGACCGGCTGCCTGGCTGAGCGCTATAAAACCCAGATTGTGAGCGAAATGCCGGAAGTGGATGCCGTTGTGGGCATTGGCTCCACCGCCGCTCTGCCCGCCATTGTGGAGCGCCTGACCGCCAACGGCGCGGGCCAGGTGGAAAGCTATGGCCCCAAATGCAATATGGAGCTGGGCGGTGCCCGTGTTATCAGCACGCCGCGCCACTATGCTTACCTGAAAATTGCCGAAGGCTGCAACAACCGCTGCCATTACTGCGCCATCCCGCTCATCCGCGGCCCGCTGCGCAGCCGCCCCATTGACGACTGTGTTGCCGAAGCTCGCTGGCTGGCCGGGGAGGGCGTGAAAGAGCTGATCCTGGTGGCGCAGGACCCCACCGCTTACGGCGAGGACTGGGGCAAACCCGGCGCAGTTTGCGAACTGTTGGATAAGCTGAACACCATTGAGGGCATCCGCTGGATCCGTGTGCTGTACGCCTACCCGGAGCGTATCTCCGATGAATTCATCGCAGCCCTTGTGCGCAACAATAAGGTTGTGCCGTATCTCGATCTGCCCATCCAGCACTGCGATGACGAGGTGCTGAAAAACATGAACCGCCGCGGCGGCCGCAAAGAAATTGAGGATGCCATCCGCCGCCTGCGCGCGGCCATCCCCAACATCACGCTGCGCACCACCCTGATTGCAGGTTTCCCGGGTGAGACCGAGGAACAGTACAGCGAGCTGTGCGACTTTGTCAAAACCGTCAAGTTTGACCGCCTGGGCTGCTTTGCCTATTCCGCCGAGGAAAACACCGTGGCCGCCAAGATGGACAACCAGATTGACGAGGAAGTCAAGCAGCGCCGCGCAGACCACATTATGGAGCTGCAGGCCGAGATCAGCGCGGAAAAGGAAGCAGAAAAGGTCGGCAAGACCTATGAGTGCATCTGCGATGGCGTGGACGATGAAACCGGCATGTACCTGCTGCGCTCCGCAGCAGACTGCCCGGAAATTGATGGCAGCATCATGACCCCGGCAGATACCCCGCTGGAAGCCGGCGCGTTCTATAACGTTACCATCACCGATGCCGATACTTATGATCTTTATGGTTATGCGGAAAGCAAAGTGGAGGAATAAACCATGAATTTGCCTAACAAATTAACGATGATGCGTGTCATCATGGTGCCGTTCTTTATGGTATTTGCTGCCATGAGCCATATGGGCACGCCCCAGTTCAATGCAACGTATGCCTTGATAGCGGGCATTCTGTTTGCTGTGGCCAGCTTTACGGATTTCCTGGATGGCTACCTGGCCCGCAAGAACCACCTGGTAACGGACTTTGGCAAGTTTATGGACCCGCTGGCTGATAAAATGCTCACCACCGCCGCCATTATTTATATGGTGGTGGACGGTGTCTGCTCCCCCGTGGTGCTGGCCATCATCATGTTCCGCGAGTTTGCTGTGGCCGGTGTGCGCATGATTGCGGCAGAGTCCGGTACCGTCATTGCCGCAAACATGTGGGGCAAGGTCAAAACCGTGCTGCAGATGGTCACCATCATCTTCTATTACTTTGCCATGGCGCTCGCCCCGGCGGACGGCGTTGGGGTTATCAGCTTTACCACCCAGGTGCTGTGCTGGGCCGTTGCTGCCGTTACCGCACTTTCCGGCTGCATCTACCTGTGGCAGAATCGTTCCTGCTTTATGCAGGCAAAATGATGCTGCCCCCTTGCAACCGCTTATCAGGGCGGCTATAATAAATCTGAACGGTTTGCAGGTTTAGCCGCGCCGTACCAGCAAAGTTGGGAAAGGAAGTTCCTGTCCATGCAGATTTTTAATACCATGACCCGCAAAAAGGAAGATTTTATCCCGCAGGAGCCGGGCGTTTATCGCATTTACGTCTGCGGCCCTACGGTGTATAACTATATCCATATCGGCAATGCGCGCCCCATGATCGTGTTTGACACGCTGCGCCGCTATCTGGAGTACCTTGGCAACAAGGTGCTGTATGTCTCCAATATCACCGATATTGACGATAAACTGATCAAAAAAGGCCAGGAGGACGGCACCACCATGCAGGAGGTTGCCCGCAAGTTCGAGGCCGAGTACATCAAAGATTCCGAGGGCCTGAACGTTAAGGCCCCCACCGTGCGCCCCCGCGCAACCGAGCATATCGGTGAGATCATCAAGATCGTCAAGGATCTGGTCGAATCCGGACATGCTTACGTTGCCCACAACGGCGATGTCTACTTCCGCGTTAAGTCTGATCCCGGTTACGGCAAGCTGAGCCACCTGAACCTGGACGACCTGGAAAGCGGCAACCGCGAACTGCGCAGCCAGATGGATGACGACCTGAAAGAAGACCCCGCAGATTTTGCTGTCTGGAAGGCCGCCAAGCCGGGCGAGCCTTCCTGGAACAGCCCCTGGGGCCAGGGCCGTCCGGGCTGGCACATTGAGTGCAGCGCCATGGCCCGTAAGCACCTGGGCAAGACCATCGACCTGCATGCAGGCGGCCAGGACCTGATCTTCCCCCATCACGAAAACGAGATTGCACAGTCGGAGTGCGCCAACGGCTGCACCTTCAGCCATTACTGGATGCACAACGGCTTTTTGAACATCAACAACCAGAAGATGTCCAAGAGCGCCAACAACTTCTTTACCGTGCGTGAAATTGCCGATAAGTACGGCTATGAGCCGATCCGTTATTTTATGCTCACCGCTGGTTACCGCATGCCGCTGAACTATACGGTGGACCTGATCGAGAGCTGCAAGAACAGCTTGGAGCGCCTGTACACCTGCCGCGATAACCTGGATTTTGCCATCCGCAATGCCCATGGCACTGACACTGCCCTGACTGAAAAGTGCGAAGAAGCACGCAAAAAGTTCAAGACCGCCATGGATGACGACCTGAACACCCCCGATGCTCTGGCCGCCATTTTTGAGTTCGTCAAGGACATCAACACCATGTCCGATGCTGCCGATAAGGCTACGTTGGAAAAGGCCGCCGCTACGTTTGACGAGCTGACCGGTGTGCTGGGCCTGATGTACAACCGCAAGGCTGAGGAAGCCCCCGACGAAGTGAAGCAGCTGGTGGAAGAGCGCGCCGCAGCCAAAAAGGCCAAGGACTTTGCCCGCGCCGATGCTCTGCGCGCCAAAATCACTGAGCTGGGCTGGAATGTGATGGACACCGCCAAGGGCCCGCAGCTGACCAAGCTATAATTATTACTGCACAATCACGGCAAAACAAAGGAATTGGAAACAGGGAAGCATCTGCCTCTGCTTCCAGTTCCTTATTTTATTGCAGTGGCAAATACGCTGCATTATCTGGAGAGTTCAGAATGACAAATACCAGAACCAAACAGAAAGAGCGAACGCTGTATATTATATTGGCCGCAGCGCTTGCCGCGCGCCTGCTGCTGGCCCTTGTTACTGAAGGCTACACCTATGATATGAGCTGCTTTGTAGCCTGGGGGGATAAGCTGGCCAGCGAGGGTCCCGCGGCCTTTTACAGCGCCGATTATTTTGCAGACTACCCGCCCGGCTACATCCTTGTGCTGGGGCTGGTCAGCCTGGTGCGCAAGGCGCTCCAACTGAGCTATGAATCCCGCTGGACCTATTTTTTGCTGGCACTGATCCCCGCAATCTGTGATTGTGCCGCCGTGGTGCTGCTGGACCATATCAGCCGCCGGTATATGGGGCAGGGCAGGGCACAGCGCTGCCTGGTGCTGTTTGCGGCGTTCTGCCCGCTGACCTTGTTTGATACCGGCATCTGGAAGCAGATCGATGGGGCTTTTGCGCTGCCGCTGCTGCTCTGCTTCTGGCTGCTGGAAGAGCGCCGCTACCTGCTCGCTGCGGTGCTGTACGGCGTGGCGCTGGCCATCAAGCCGCAGGCACTGTTGGCTGGGCCGGTGCTGGCCGTCTGCTTTTTGGTGGCTATTGCGGATGCCGTGCGGGATGGCAAAAGCCCGCTGAAATCGGTCGGCCAAATTTTTGGCGGTGCTGCGCTGGCTTTGCTGCTGCCGCTGCTGGCGGGCCTGCCGTTTTACGGGGCAAAAAATCTGGTGCCGTCCTTGATCGATAAGTACATCACCACGGCGTCTGGCTACCAGTATGCCACCATCAATGCGTTCAACTGGTTTGCAGCGCTGGGCGGCAACTGGCAGGCGCTGGATGTTTGCCCGGTGTTTAACCTGAGCTGGAAAGTGCTGGGCATTTTCAACATCGCTGTTATCACGGTGCTGCTTGTGGTGCTGGCGGTCATCAGCTGGCGGGCGGGGCGGTTTTCCCCGCTGCTGCTGGCAGCGTTTTACACGGTGGGGATTTTTACCTTTGCCCATTGCATGCACGAGCGTTACCTGGTGCTGGGCATGCTGCTGGTACTGCTTGCTGCGGCGCGCTGGAATGACATCCGTCTGTATGGTGCCGGGTTTGGTCTGTCGATAACGGGCTTCTTGAACCTGGAAACTGTGTATACCCTGGTAGGCAGCGATGACGAGTGGCTCAGCAGCGATACCAGCCGCGAGTTTGCCATGGCAGTCGGCTTTGCCGAAACAGCAGCCTTTGTGCTGCTGGCTTTCACCGCGTGGGCCATCTGCCGCCATGGAGCGGTTTCTCCACTGGCAAAAGTGGAAACCATCGAAAAAGATAAAACAAAAACAGTGCAGAAAAAGCTGGAACTGTGCACCCTGCGCATTGATCCGCAGCCTGCCTGGACGGCTAAAGAGAAGAAAGCCTTGGCAACGCTGACGTTGATCGTTGCTGTGGTGAGCTTTGCTTACCTTGGCAGCATGAAAGCACCGCAGAACCCTGTGGATGCTACGGACAGCACGGCAACCATCGACTTTACCCCGCAGCAGGACGCGGTGGAAATCTGGGTGTACCCCGGCATTTCCACCGGCGGCAGCCTGCGCATCACGGATGCAGCGGGCAATGAGCTGTACCAGAAGGAACTGAGCTATGCAACGCCGTTCTGCTGGACCAAAACGGCCATCACGGCTCCGGCAGGGCAGACCCTGACCGCAACGATTGAAAATGCGCAGACGTTTGAACTGGCCCTGCGGGATGCCACCGGTGCGCTGGTGCCGGTAACGGGCGGCGATGCCCTGTTTGATGAGCAGAGCGAAGTGCCAGATACCATCAGCCAGCTGAACAGTATGTATTTCGATGAAATCTATCATGGCCGTACTGGGTACGAAATGCTGCACCGCATGACGGCATACGAAACCACACACCCGCCGCTGGGCAAAGATTTTATCATGCTGGGCATTGCTATTTTTGGAATGACAGCCTTTGGCTGGCGCTGTGCCGGAACGCTGTTCGGCGTGATGCTGGTGCCGCTGATGTGGTGCTTTGCCCGCCGCCTGACCCACAAACGCTGGGCCGGGGCCATGGCAGGTGCGCTGATTGCCGCTGGGTTCATGCGATTTTCCCAAAGCCGCATTGCCACAATCGATATTTACGGTACGTTCTTTATCCTGTTAGGCGCATATTTTATGGTATGGTATTGCCAGAGCGTGCTGCAAAACGGCGTAAACGGCTCGCTGCTGCCCATGGCGCTGGGCGGCGTGGCATTTGGGCTTGGGTGTGCATCCAAGTGGACCGGAATTTATGCCGGGGCAGGGCTTGCGGTGTTGTACCTGGGTGTGCTGTATGCCCGCTGGAAGCAAAAACAGCCGGGCTTCTGGAAAGAATTCCGGATGGCTGCTGTGGGCGGTGTGGCGTTTTACATCGTTGTGCCGTTCCTGATCTATCTTGCATCCTACCTGCCTTATTGGTGGAAAGAACCTACCTTTGGTTTGCGGGATTGGTGGGATTGCCAAACCTACATGTACTGGTACCATTCCACCCTGAAAGCAACCCACCCGTTTGAAAGCCGCTGGTACACCTGGCTGCTGGACCTGCGCCCAGTGTGGTATTACAAAAATTCTTACCTGGAAGCTGGGCTTCAGGGCAGCATTGCGGGTTTTTATAACCTGGTCATTTGCTGGGCAGGGCTGTTCTGCATTTTGCTGCTGCTGTGGCGCCAGGTTTCGGCTCGCGGCACGGCAAAGGGAGCGGGCGTTCTGATCTTGTACGCCAGCCAGCTGCTTTCCTGGATGCTGGTATCGCGCTGCACTTTCATGTACCATTACTTCCCCAGCTCGGTCTTTGCGTTGACGGCCATTGTGCTGGTTTTAACGCAGATGAAGCGGCAGGACCGCGCCAAAAAGATTGGCGCGGGGCTGTGCATTGCGGCGCTGGTGTGCTTTGCCTGGTTCTATCCCGTTCTGTCCGGCTTGCCCGTGCCGACCCTGTGGGCGCAGAGCACCAAGATTTTGCCGAGTTACGGGTTCTATTAAGGCAGTTACGGGGAGTCTTTTCAGCCTTTTTGAAAAAAGGCCTGGCGAAAAA
>ULXW01011018.1_pt1 | contig 13015 bp, 10 predicted proteins | sample 1961661 | NCBI WGS metagenome assembly ULXW01 (sample SAMEA4835849, study PRJEB28245) | human gut metagenome | biome: gut microbiome; material: fecal sample | place: Denmark | collected 2008 | reverse complement strand
CTGCTTCCGCTGTCACTCCGGAAACGCCCGCTTCTCCTGCCACGATGGAAACTCCTGCTTCCCCTGCACCTGAAGCGCCTATTGCTCCTGTACAGGAAAACATTGCCGCCCCTGCTCAGGGAACTCCGGCCATGGCTTCTTCTGTACAGGAGCATCCGGTAGCTCCTTCCGCTCCCACGGAAAGAGTCGAGACGCCCCTGTCCAGCCTGCTGGCACAGGCTCAGAGGTCTGCGCCTGATACCAGTACGGGGCTTCTCCCCGGTATTACCCCTGACATGGTGCCGGCTGGAACTGGGAAAAGAGCCAGACAACAGAGGACTGCCGCATCCGGAAGAAAGAGACAGTCTGCCGTCCCGCAGAACAGGGAAATGGTTCTCCTTGATTTAATTAATGAGGACAGAGCCAGAAAGGCTCTTCCGCCCATTACCACGAATACTGCACCGGTAAATATCAGCCCCGCCGGAAAGAGAAGACGTAGTGGAAACACGAAGCGCAATCAGACAAACATACAGGGAACGCAATCAGTTACCCCCGATGGAACTGTTAGACAACTCAGAGAAGGAACAGTTAATCCGCCGGATATTGACGTTAATCGCCCAGTGGCAGCCAATACCGCAGGAATTATTGAACCCATTACCAATAGAAACCCTGCGGAAATTAGAGCAGATAATCAGGGAAATCAGACGGCAGGGAGCGGCAGGCGGCCCAATGAAAACGCCTCTGCGCCTGAAAATTATGCGGTCAATGTTGGAGAACAGAGGAGTACCGCAGGAAGACCAGAGCCGGCTGACCGAGGACGAGGTACTGAATCAGCAACCGTTGGAAATGCAGAGTCAGGTCAGAGCACAGGAAGCCTTGGGACAGAAAGAAGCACAGGCCAGAGAAGCCCTGATACTGGAGAGAAGCCTAAGCTGAAAGAAACTCACCAGCAGGTCTTTAACGAACTAAAAGAGTTCTTCTCCAAGGAAGCTGCCTCTCAGGCAAAGGGAAAGAAACGTACTGCTCCTACAAGTGAACGTATTGCCGACCTGCTCAATTACATGCTCTTCCGGGGTCATGTCAGTGAGAGTAGTAAAGTTGGCAAAAAACTCAAATCTAAGACAACGGATAAGCTTCTTGATTCCAACTATGACCTGTACAAAAAAATAGATACTGTCGCCTTTGAAGCAAGGCGATTTACTGATGTTCCACTCAGCGAGCCAAATCCATACTATGCAGTCAAACCGCTGGAAAAATTATTCCCCAGAGAAGTCAGCCAGATTATGGAGGATAGACTAATCCGTATTCTTGACTCCAATGGACAGGATACCAACGCTCTGTTCACAGCGGAAGATGTGGATAATATCAAGTATTTCTCTGATATGGTACAGGGTGACACAGCCCGGAATAACAAAAACGCAGACACTATGTCACCTGAAAAGATGACTGTACAGAATGATAAGACCAAGGAAGCCTTCAACGGTGATAATCCCTGTATCTCATAGAGGTAGCCATGAGTGATTGTTACGGAAGCAAAGATGTTGAAAACGAGATGAAACAGGATGGCGGCGGTTTCACTCAGGGCAGTTTCCATAACGCCGCTGATACGGATACAGCTGAGCCCTCTGTTCCTGACGCCGAAGCGGATGCCATTTCGCAGAAGGTTAATACAGCAAACAGTATTAACGAGAATATCGGCTCCGCCCCTGCCGGAGGGAGTATCCGTCTCACCCAGACAGATGAGAAAGCTATTGGCAGAATGGCTTCCGAATACATCAGGGAAGTTAACAACTACCGTGAGCAGGAAAAGAAGCGCATGCTCGACAACTTTAGAAACCTCACGGGACGTATTGCTAAAACAATGAACCTGTACACCAGATTTTCCAGCGGTCTGGCCCGCAGGTTTACTGACAGACTGGCCCCTGTATATATGTTCCTTGCCCGCACCCTTCCCGTACAGGGACGTTCCATTATGGAACATCCTCTGGTCAGTTCCATACAGGACGGTTTCCGTACTGTCTCTGGTCTCCGCAGTAGTTATTCTGAAAAGCTCGACAACATCCGCAAGCTGACGAAGCGGTATCTTAAAGACAACACTCTGTCAGTCAATAAGACACTTGAACTTATTGGCGACCGGCTTAACCTGTCCCAGATGCCTGTCCATACTGACATTATTCTGCGCAACTGGCAGCAGCGCATGAATGAAATTCTGGCCATTGCCGAGAAAGATAAGTTTGACATCAACAAGCCGGATGCCAACATAGCACATATCAATCTCAGTAAGGAATATGCGCAGCTGTTCGCTAATCATGAATGGCTGACGGCTAACCGTAACATACAGGGTCCGTTCCTCTATGACTCAAAACATCCTACTGCGGGACTTCTGGACAGTGACGCCGCCGCCAGAGACGCTAAAATTAAAGAGCTCCTTATCCGTCATGGCCTGAGCGAAAAACAGCAGCAGGAAATCATGAGCAGTATGGCCGGCGTCATCAGAGCATCCATGACCGACCTGTCCAAAGCCGGGCAGGTTGTTCCGGAACAGCTTCAATATTTCGCTGACTATGATGACTTTGTTCCATTCGCTTCGAATCAGGACAACGTAAGCAGGTCAGTAACAGATACAGACAACTACCTCCCCGGCAAGTTCCATCAGGCCCAGGGTATGAAACAGCCGCCTGTCAGCGCATGGTATACAATACAGCATTTCGCCAATAGAGCCGCGGCCCGTGTCGGTATGTCCAAAGCCGCTATGGCTATGTACTCGGCGGAACAGGCCATGAATTATAATCTACGTACCAGAAACAAACTTGCTGTTTACAATGATTACATTCAGCAGGGCATAGACCCATTCTCAGAAAATGCTCCCAAGAGCGCACGGGACAGGTTCAGAAACTATACAATTGAAGATATAAAGAACGCCAGAGAACTTCAGCGCAACATAAAGAAAGGTGGCAAAGGCGTAGGCAAATACGCCATGACGCACAATCCTTTCTACTCTATCAGCTATGAACACCTCATGCGTATGCAGTTCAGCCCGAGCGAAGCTGAACGCAATATGTATTATGCCATTACCAGCTCTTCAACACATGGTGGAGGTCTTAACTTCATCGCTCCCAGACTGGACTCTACGGGAAAGTATGTCAGGGATAAAGCCGGCAATATAATCTATGACCGCAGATTCATTCAGTTCGACGTCCGGTACAGCGATGAGAAGAACCACATCACAGGCGCAGAACTTAATGACGCTATGACGTCCGTACTGCGTCTGGATGAGAGACTGAACTTTCTGGCCAAAGCCACAGCCATGATGGGTCACTCCTGTACGAGCCTCAATATTGGGTTCGCCCCCTGCAACGGAGCGCGTGACCTTATGGAACGCGGCGTTAACATGGCTAACCGTGATTATGTTGACAGCTATGGCCAGCATGTCCCCGGATATAAACTGCTTGGTTCATATCTCAGCCAGCTTCCCAAAGCATTCAACGCTGTCGTTCATCATACCGTAGGCAGGCTTGACCCGAACAGTGAGTACGGGAAGTACTTCAGGGAATTTACCGAGGCCGGACTGCACTACACATACTCCCGTGCTATCGGTAAGGAGAGTACCTCCCTTATCAATAACATTAACAACCTGAATAAATACTACGCTGATAGGAATAATCAGACGGAAAAGCTTGTTGACCGCATTGCTTCCCGGTTCGGCAGCATGCGTGAAACAGTAGCCAAATGGATATACGCATGGAATGATGTCTGGAACCTTACCCCGTCACTGGCACAGTACGTGGCCATGCGCAAACGCAGTATTGAGCCATCCCAGACAGCCAACGCTGTATCGGAAGTTATGGACCAGAGCCAGACAGGCCAGTACACAAACGCTCTGCGTATGTTCTTCCCTTTCACCAACCCCACACTTCAGGGCGCGCGTGCCATGCTCCGTACCGTGGGGCTCGCTCCGGGCGCGGACGGTGGTTTCCATATGTCATACAGGGGTATGGCTACGTTCGTAGGACTTACCGCTGTGGGCAACATGCTGTACAGCTTTGCCCGTGAGTCTTTGGGACAGGATGAGGATACAGGCGCGTATCGTATTGACTCTCTGCCTATCAGTGACCTGTGCCGGTATATCCCCATACCGACAAACGATAAGGGCGATTATTTCAAAATGCCGATTGGCTTCGGTATCGCCCAGCTTGCGTCCAGTATGGCAATAGCTATGGACAGAATGGAACGCGGTATCGCGTCCGCTGAGGATGTCATGCCTGAATTTATGGCCGCTATTGCCAAGCAGATGTCCCCCGCTGACGCCCCCAGCTATAACTTCTCCATGTCTCCCGCTACGTGGCTTATGCAGGTTCTCTCCCCCGCGCTGCTCCGTCCTATAGAGGATGTCGCTGTCAACCGTAACTACAAGGGACGGCCTATTACTTATTACAGCGCCAGTGAAGGCGCCTATACTTCAGCGGCGGATTCCGGATGGGCGACTACTGCTCCAGTATATAAGAATCTCGCTAAGGAGATTCTCCAGACTACCGGTATTGATTTTGCTCCGGAACAGCTCAAAGCCCTGCTTCGCGGATACGCCACAGGCTTCCTGAGATTCATCCCCTCGTACATCGATGCTGAGAAGAACCCTGCCAACAATCCTGAAAAGGGTATGTACAACAAGCTCGGCCCTGTGGCCTTTGGGCTTGGCGGTACTATGTACAGAGGTGAGATTACTGACGTAGGCCGCAGTCTGTACGATAGATACAAGGCAGAGATTATGTCCCGTGTCAGACAGGAAGGCGTTGTCCTCAAGACAGGCGACAGGAAGATTATAGCCAAGCCGGAGAAATACAGGGCGTGGCGTGTTAGTCAGCTTCGCAATGCCGGATGGGATGACCCTGATATTATAAAGGTTCTGACTATTCTGGATACTGACAGCGAAATCAAAAAGGCACAGCAGGGAACCAAGGAAAAGATTGCCCGTCTGATTGACCTTGACGATGACGAAGGCTTGAAAGAGCTGTTCCGTATCCGGTATGAAAATCAGAACAACGCGTATAATAGGGCAGTTGCAGTACTGTCACAGGAATAAACCATGATTGTCTACCTTACTCAGGGAGTATCCCGTATAGCGTTCCGGATAAAAACATACGACCAGTCCCAGCTTGTGGACTGGCACGGGCTTCAGCTTCTCATCATAGCAGGTGAAGCAGGACAGCCCTGTGACTGCGGTGTTGGAGGTTCACCATGGTTCTTCTATGGATGCTGGCCCGGAGTCCGTACAGGAGAAGACGTAGCCAACACCAGACCGGCTGACGTTCCTGTAATGTGCTTCCCTGCGTTCAATACTGACAACGAAGGACGTGTGATATTCCGCATCGGTGACAAGCTCAGTACCATACCCCCCGGACGATATACAGGAATTATCCGGCTCGTACCCAAAATGAAACCTCTTAATATGGTTCCATTGTACTCACTCGGTAAATCCCCAGAACCGGAGAAAGCCATACTGCCCCCTGAATTTGCGTTCGGGGAAATGAGCTGTTCTGATACACCGGAGCCCAAACCGGAACCCAGAAAACCGGAACCTGCCTGCTGTACTCTGGCAGTATTTGATATAGACCTCGGCCCTGAGTGCTCTGACCATTTCATTGACCAGACCGCTGTCACGCTGATGCTTAATAACTGCACCATGGAGATTCAATAATGGCCATCCATAGTAAAGATATAGAAGGATGCGGCATCTGTACCGAAGGATGCTCCACCCCGTTTGTCATCCCCACTGGAGCCGAACCCGGTCAGGTTCTCACCTATGACCCTGACAGTATCTTCCAGCTCAAATGGAGTGACGCCATCAAAGGCGAGAAAGGAGATAAGGGAGATACAGGCAAAGAGGGTGCTAAAGGAGACAAGGGCGAGAAAGGGGAACAGGGTGTACAGGGAGTGCGTGGAGAGCGTGGAGAGCGTGGACCTGAAGGAGCCAGAGGCCCGCAGGGAGAGAAGGGAGAGAAAGGCGACAGGGGCCCTGAAGGAGCCAGAGGCCCGAAAGGGGAGAAAGGAGATACAGGCCCGCAGGGACCGCGGGGGCCGATAGGAGAGACAGGGCTTATGGGCCCGCAGGGAATCCCCGGAGAAAGGGGAAAGCAGGGCCCGGCAGGGCCGCAGGGGCTTCCGGGAAAAGACGCTGATACGTCCGCACTGGAAGCACGGATACAGGAACTTGAAGCCCGTGTCACTGCGTTGGAGAATAAGTAATGAGTATGACGTCAGAATTTTTCACAGCATTTCTCACCGCCCCGCTTGAGGAAAGTGGGAAATATATCACGCTCACAAAAGAAGCCGCCTCTGACCTTGCCTCTATACTCAAAGACAGCGGCTCATATATTTATCTGACACTGCGGGATGACGCGAATATAGAGACAGTAAAGGCTCATCTGGAACAGGGCGTCCTTATAGTTGACAGGGGCCTGTCCGGTACTGAAGCGGTAAAACATCCTATCGGTACATGTGTTTCCTCTGTCTCGCCTACAGTCATAGCGGTGATTAAAGACCTGATATGCAACTATGACTGTTGTGAAAGCGGCGACTGCCCCAAAACTCCCGCTGAATTTCTGTCCGTTTATACGCCGTCTGGCTCTACAGGTACCGCTTATCGTGGTACCATAGATTTCACAGGCACTGACCCTGTACAGGTCACTGTATCAGGCGCGCCAGACTGGCTCACTGTTACCCGAACCGGAAGCAGTCTTGTACTTAGCGGTACTCCGGCGTCCTCTGGAGATGTCACGTTCAGTATTGCCCTGACCAATCTGAATGGGACAAAGACCGCGGTTAAGACAATCACTTTCAGCATCGGGTAAGCCGCCCCGCCCAGCGGCTTTATAATAGTCCCCCGTACTGGTTCCGGCTCCTCCAGTACGGGGGATTTTTAGGAGACTGATATGAACATAAGACTCGCTGGTCTCATCCCCGACAGCATAACTGACGGCCCCGGTATCCGCTATGTCGTATTCGTTCAGGGGTGCCGGCACAACTGCCCCGGCTGTCATAACCCCAAAACCCACGATTACGCAGGCGGGTTTGATATGCCGTTAAAAGAACTGTACGAGAGAATAGCGCACACCTACCTTATAAGCGGGGTCACTTTCTCAGGCGGCGAACCGTTCGATAAGGCGCTCCCTCTTACTCTTCTAGCCCGTGCCATTCACCAGAAACTGCATCTGCCGATTATATGCTATACAGGCTACACACTGGAAGAACTTGTACAGAAAGCCCGTACCCGTACAGATATAAGGGGTCTGCTTACCAGTATAGATACACTGATAGACGGGCCGTTCATTCAGGAGAGGAAGAGCCTTGACCTTGAGTGGCGTGGGTCATCCAATCAGAGGATAATTTCAGCCGCGGAGATTAAGACTTCCCTGAAGGCGTGATGTAATCCAGCCGGTCAAGGTCATCCTTGTCAAGACGCCACACTCTGATGCGGGCTGACGGGATGGTAGATACACCCTTGCCAAGATTAATCCGCTCTTCCTTTATGTGGAAGCCGTCAACGCGCAGGGCTTCAAGCACGGTGCCGGGAGATGCGTTATTCTTCTGGCACCATTCTTTTACAGCCTTGCTGGATATGTACAGCACTCTGTTACGAATTTCATAGCGTGACAGGATAACCCCGTTATTGGGCCTGTACTTCACATACTTGTCAGGCATGACAAGATTGCCGGGGTCTGGCTCATTAGGAAGCCTGTTAGCACCGGAGACAACCAGAGTACTACGGCTCATATCCTGTATCACATCACCGAAAGCAACAGCCCACTTTGTCTCAGCTTTGCATGTAGCCTTGCGGTTGTACGGGACAAAATCTTTGAGAACCCACTTCTCAAGAGCGTCCATATCGTAGTCAAGAAGGCCGAACTCTACGGCCCAGCGTCCGGCTTTCAGGGCTATGGCAAGAGCGTTCGACATGAAACGCTCTTCCTGATAGAAGCCGTTGCGGCGTCCCCAGTCTTCAACATAATTGCGCAGGGATACCAGCCGTTCAGGATACTGGAAGAGCTTGATTAGGAACTCCGGCCCGGCGATACCGTAGTTCTCATCATACAGCTTGGCGCATTTCTGAATGAACTCACGAATCTTGGGGTTGTCGTATCTGGAGAAGTTGCACCGGTACTCCATAATACGCTGGAGTGTGGCGCTCGTATCAGTATGGTAACGGGCAAGGCATTCCTTTACTGATTTATTAGCAGTCAGGAACGTGCATGTGGCCCACCGCCCTGTACGAATAAACTCAGCGCCCGATGCACGAAGTTTGTTCTTCTCCTTACCGGAAGAAATAACAAAGGCCAGATTAGAGAGGTCTTCGTCAGTAAGGTCAGTAACCTCATCCATACAGGCAGGCAGGTTGTTCAGCACGGACATACGTCTGCACCGTGCGGTAATGGATTCATCCTTAGAGAAGAACATCTCTTTCGGATTGCCCCATACAGAAGCGCACGACTTCAAAAGCTGAGACTTGCCACAACCTGTTTCGCTTGACCATATGGACAGCATGCAGTTGTTGGCGTCACCGCCGCCTATCTCCATGAGAGGAGCGGCGAAGGAAAAACACATGGCTAACTGACCCAGTTTCTGGTCCAGTGCCCTGTACATCTTCGGGACGAAAGACCACTTCTCCACAGTACCGGCATGGCCGCACATCTGCGGTATGGAGGTACGCGCGATACCACCAAAGGCCACAGGGTGAAGTCCTGTAGACATCACGGCACCAGCGCCAGTCACAAACCCTTTATGCTTCTCTTTGGATACAGGGTCAGTAATATCCTGCCATCCCAGATGGTCATACGATATACGTTCCTTCGGGTCAGTTTCCACTTTGGATAGATAGGCATTTATCAGCATATTCATAACCCGTGTGTCACAACGCGGGGTAAGCGGAGCTATACCAGCGTTGAGAAACCATTTATTAACATTCTGTCCGCTGTCCTTGTCGCAGTCAAAATGGACAGTCTCGCACCATCCTGAAGGGCGTTCCACCCTGAAGACGTGCATACGATGCGGACGCTCGGCGTCATCTATATAGACTTCGCTTCGTATGTAATAGAGGCGGCTCTGGAATATCCGCACGTCTTCAACGACCTTCTCTTTCGGGTCAAACGGATACCAGTGAATCCCGTCATCCAGTACAGAGAAATGGGAGTGGTCATCAGCGTCATTAAGAGCTGTGTAACCGCAGTCCTTATCCCAGTCCGGAATAGTGATATGACTGTCATTCTGCGGGGGGACAACAGGCTTTGATATTTCCGCCTGCCTTGAATGCAGGATACGGTGTAAAGACGCCGGAGAGTTTAGAACAGCGGCGTACTTACAGCCTTTGCAACCCTCAGGATTGTTCACCCTGAATACATCACAGCGGGCCGGTCTGTCAGGATAAGCCTCATAAAAGCGCTTCTCGGTATCTGCCTCATTGTACTTCTCGGGGCATGCACTGGACAGAACCTTAGCCACGGCAAGACCGTTCTTACAGCGGCGAAGAACAGACATAGCGGCGAACCAGTTGGGGTATGACTGCTTCCCCATGGTCATTATCTGATTGCAGTTCCGCGCAATCTCTACGCCGTCATACACTGGTTCTTCCGGCCCCATCCCAAAGAAATCCTGCGGGGAAGCGGGAGCCTGTACGGGATGGCGCTGTACCGGGGCGGGAACAGATATGTTTCCAAACGCTTCAGGGTCATACTTCCTGTCCGTAGCAAGCAGGATTGATACGGTGGTTCCTGTCTTCTGATGTACCGTACCGGGGAGACGAAGCACACTCGCTATATCTCTTGCCCTTGCCCTGTCAACATCCATGTTGTGTTTGGTGCAGAGGCTAAGAAAATTATTGGCAAGCTGTTTCCACTCGGCTGCATTCACGACCCTGTTAAGGAGCCAGTAAACATGCAGCCCCTTGCCGGATGAAACAATGATACTCGGCTTAAGCCCGGTAGCTTTGCCAAAATCAACCAGAGTCTTAAGGGCTTCTTCCCTTGTCTGATAGCGGCAGTCCGCCTTCTTTATATCAAGGTCAGCCCACAGACATTGGGCCCCAACAGCATTCGCCGCTTTCCGCCCCGGTACATAGATATCGAACGAGGCCATAGCCATATAGGTATCGAAACCTTTGGCACTGAACTCGTTACACTTGTCTATGATAAAGTCAGTACTGTCGGCCCGTAAGGAACGAAGCTCGTTTCCCTTCAGAGCAAGAATATAATACGTCTGTTCCGGCCCGAATATCCCGCTCTTTATTGGGGGAAGTATCGCCGAGAGAAATTCTGTACTGTTCATAAACACCCCTTTTGCCAGTTGGAGATACTGGCCTGCCTGATGAGAGTCCCGACCCGAGAAGTCTCCAGCGCATTAGTCCGGGAAGAGGTGCACCCATGACCATGCTCATCTCGGGGCGGGACTCTTAGCAGGCAAACCTTTGTGTGTAAGAAACCTATCAGGCTCACATGGAAAAAGCAAGAGTGTTATGGGATTTCCCGGCCAGTCCGGAGCAATCGGACTGGCCGGCATATATCAGTTAGAAGCTCAGCTCGTCAAGGAGCGCCTGCACATTGTTCGCAACGGGCCCTTCGTCAGGAGCCGGAGCGGCCTTTGCCGTATTGTGAGAGGCAGTTTCAGTCTTGCCCTGACTCATAGCCGCCTCAGCCTGATCCAGCAGGCTACGCATGGCCGCGTCCTTGACAGGCTCGGCATGGGGAACCTCGGCCTTCACTTCCTTCTGTACAGGAGCGGGCTTGGGTTCCTGCACCGGAGCGGCAGGCTTGGGAGCGGCAGGCTTGGGAGCGGGCTTGTGTTCCTGTACCGGAACGGCGTTCTCATTATCATCACCGTAAGTGAGCTTCTCCCTGACAGTCAGAAGCTCACGGGTTCCTTCAGAACAGGCCGTCTCATAGACCTGCGACATAATATCAGGATTAAGGAATGCCAGATGGTTGTTCCTGTCGAAGTAAGGACGGAACATGACCACACCCGACACAGAGACAGTCGGGTCAAGGACAATCTGCGTCAGGAACATACTAGGCGTAACCTGAATATTACCGACAGAGTACTGCTGGCACAGGTCACGAAGACCAGCCCACTTGAACATGTTCTGCTGAGGGAGCCCGTTCCCGTACAGGGACATGGCCGTCACATCCAGAATATAAGGATGGTCACAGTCCAGAACATTGGTTCCGTTGAAATTGCGGAGAAGCACAAACGCAAGCCTCTTGCGAATCTGGAAACCCCAGCGGAGCTTGCCGCCGCGCATGACCTTATGCCTGTATTCTTCAGGCAGGGCATCGGGGAAAACAGTACAGGCAGAGTCAATTTCCCAGATAAGGTCAGGCGCTTCAGGTTCCTGACCGGGGGCATAATCACGCTCATACCAGACAGCATAGTTGCTCTTTGCCGCGCCGACAAAGACACCAGCAAGTTCGTTTGCCGGAATAGCAGTCGAAGAACCGCCGTCAAGCAGTTCAAAATCCGTCTTGCGAATCCTAATCCTACGCTGTCCGGCGCCGCCCATACCGGCGAAAGCATCTTCATATGATGCCGCAAAGGTCTTGGTAATTTCTTCAGGAAGCTGAGAAAGACTGGAAGAACTGACAAACATGGAATCCATGGAAACGGGAAGATTAGCCATTATAAACTCCTTAACTAAGCCTTGGTTACAGAGAGAACATCCTTATCCACGTACGCGATACCAGCCCCGGCGCATGCGGTATTGTACCCTTCGTCCTCGGGGGAAAGGTTCAGCGCATCGTGCATGTACGCCTCAATATTCTCCTTGCTCGGACGGCGCTGGAACATCAGTCCATCAGAAATATTCCGGCCTGACTTCAGCGCCAGAATCATCTGCTTGAACATGGTCATGGATAATGCCTCAATATCTGTTATTTCATAGTGGTGAGTAGTCCGTGTAGTCAACCGTGCTACTCCGGGGATGTTGCAGGACTTCAGACCATCAGCACTCATAAGCGCCATAATCTGATCCGTCAGTTCCTTCTCTTCCCCATTCCTGATTTCATCTGCCTGACTTTCAAGCTCAAGCCTTCTGGCTCTTACCTGTACGAGACGCGCGGCAAGTTCATTCAAACCTGACATAGTATAACCCTCCACAGAAATTCAGTTACTTAAAGTTTAAACAGAAATACTCCACAGCCCAAGCGATAAAGTCCTCCTTCTTGTAGCAGACCTTCCTTCCTACCTTTACTATAGGGGGGCCCATTTTCTTAAAGTCAAGATTAGTCATAGTCCTGTAGCTGATAATCCCATTAGTCAGCTCCTTAATACTGGCACGGGGGAAAAGAGGCGGTAGGTTTTTCTCAAGAAATTCCTTCAACTCTTTTCCTGAGTCTTTAGCTGTTGTGCTCATTCTTCAACTCCTCAAATAGTGTAGATACTGTTTGCCCTAGTTCTTTACCTTCGTCAAGACTTTTGAAAGATTTTTCTTCTTCCGGAGAAGATAAAATCCGGATGACTGAAATCTTCGGCGCCTTCTGTTTGGCAGAGCTCAGGCGTTCAAGGGCCTGTGCATAGATGAACCCGCCCAGCATCGGCGGCCCGTTGAAAATCATAGTGTCAGCGGCGGAAAGTTCCACACCGAAAGCCGTTGTCGTAGGATGACATATCAGTACTCTAGGGTCAGGTGCGTACTGGAAGTTGTGCAGAAGCTCAGCCCTGCTCTTCGCCGACACACCGCCATCTATGATACCCACGGAGAACCCGGCGTTCTTAAGCTCTTCCGCTAACAGGTGGTTTGAAAATACAAAGACCCCAAAGATAACAACCTTATGGCTTGTCTCATTGATACAGTCGATTATTGTGTCAGTACGCTGTTTGTGCTGGAGCGGTACAGGCATGCCGTCTATTGTCACGAACCCCTGCGCCATCTGCATCATCTTCTGGAAAAGCACGCCGCCGTTCGCCGCTGTAATTGTAGCGCCGCTGTCCAGTATAGCCACAGCCTCGGCCTTCAGGTCATCGTGGACTTTCTTCTGCCCGGCGCTCATGGAGCACC